>Ga0163161_10003477_pt1 | contig 11042 bp, 17 predicted proteins | sample S45metaG_FD_129847 | JGI IMG/M metagenome (GOLD analysis project Ga0163161, IMG submission 129847) | Switchgrass rhizosphere microbial communities from Kellogg Biological Station, Michigan, USA - S4-5 metaG | ecosystem: Host-associated > Plants > Roots > Rhizosphere > Soil | place: USA... | reverse complement strand
GGAGGATTTTGCTCCGTAAACGTCCGCGAGATTCAATGTCGCCATTTCTTAGTTACCTCTGAACCACGCGAGAAAGAACAGAAACAATGAAAAGATTACGGAGAGTCCGAACAGGAACAATCCGTAATTCGACAGGTTCTTTAGCGTTCCCATCATTGGAGTACAACCAACTGCCTCCGAACGGAGTAAAGCGTACCTGCACTACTTGCGGTAATGACACTTGCGAGATCGGTTACCAATGCGGAGTTGAAAACATCTCGCGTCAAACCGAAGTTGCCTAGTCCGCTACTCGCAAGTAGGTCAACATACATTCCACCAGCGGGGCGCGCACGTCCACGTTCTTTTCGGAACTCCAAATCGAGATATGGAATATCGGTATTTTGGAGATAATCCGATTGATTGACGCGAACCTGAAACTTGGTGAACGCGTCTGTTCCAGCTGTACCAATACCGAAACCGTGGAGAATTTGTAGATACGTATTACCGCGAGGCCAGTTATACGTGTAATCGCCCGCTCCCGAAATCTGCTGCTGATCTTCCAATACCTGATGGACGATATTCAGCGGAGGATAATCCTGCGGATCAACGGGAACTGTGAACAACTCCAGATAGGGAGTAACGGTACCTGTGACAGTTGCGCCAGTTGCTACCGTTGTATCTGTAGTCCAGTCCACATACAAGGTAACCAATGTCTGTTCGTTCTGGAGCATGATAAGTCCGAGTGGGTCACGATCATTGATCGAGACTGGAATTGTCATGTCCAGATTGAACGCGGTTGCGGTAACTGCCGAACGGGCGGAACTCTGCCCATTCGGATCAATGTATTCCGAACCGAGCGCTTCTCGGAGCAGATAGTGGTATCCACCACCACTGATATTCACCAAATCAATTCCCGAGTTGAGAGTTACACGAACGCGAGAAATGATTGATGCGAGTCCGAGCGCATTGGGAACTGTCAAGGTTCCCGCGATACTTCCACGGATTGCGAGATGGAGTACCGCGAGCAATCCTGTTTTCGGGAGATTGATAAACGATGTTCCGCCACCAAGTGGGCGAACAAGGTTTGGAAGTTGAATGATCTTACGGCGAGTGTTAGCTACAAATCCGCCTGCCACTTTTCATTTTGCTTTCTCCAACTCCCATTAGAGAAATTAGATTGACGCGAACAGTTCCCCGATGCCGAATCCGATATTGAATCGAGCCAACACATATTTCCAGAACGAAATGAATGTGACTGCCATCAATCCGACAACTGCCCAATTCAACAGGGACGGTTTGACGTCCGCAAAATCCAATGTCATATGTCTATCTCCGTGCGAATGGAACGAGAACGCAAATCAGAATCACTGTCACAACAATGGCAGTGTAGATTGCGAAAAAATCTCCGCTCATGCTGCGGGTTGCTCCACGTTTGGAGGCTGATCTATTTGCAATTGATTCACGTAGTACGGTGAATCCCATTCCGTGTTGTATACCCAAAATCCATGTTTATCTGGAATTGGTTGCATCACTTCCTCTCCCATCAACTCCGCCAGCCTCCGCCTATCATCTTGGAGTTGTGTTCGAAAAGCGAAAAACCAATCGGACTCCGACAAGGTAAACATCGGTACCCAACTCGGACGTTGTGTTGCTCCCCAAACTCCAACTTCTTTTTCTCTCCCTTGTGTGTAAATTCGAGAGAGAATCTTTGGTGGTTTGCTTTGTCCGAATTCGACTAATGCGTACAACTCGTCAATGTATACAACAATCTTTCCGATATCCCATGCAGCTTGCAACCAATAAGAATATTCCTCCAGATTATCTGCACGTACCAGTATTCGGGCGGACTTACCTTTTTTCAATTGACGTAGTGACGATTCGGTTGCCCATTCCAATCGCCACACTTTCGGATCAATTGTTGCTTTCGGGTCCAACACCATAACCCGATGCAATTGGAGAACTAGGTAGCGCATAAGAAATGATTTCCCGCTACCTGTTTTGCCAACTGCCACAACTCTTTGTCCAGAGTCTACGGAGACTTCGGGTTCAGGCATCTTCCGAACTAGTTTCTGTTTCTATCTTGGGAAGGAAACAACTAACTAGACTTGGTTTCTGTCTTGGGCGGAGTTGGATTTGCGGGCGCGGTATACGAGTCTTTTGTCTTTCCCTCTTGCGCTTCTCGCCTATCCGCTTCTTCGTCCACTACGTTTAGGTCTTTCAGGAACTGTTCCGAACCGCGCATTGCATCGGGCTGGAGTACATTGTCTTGCGTGGAGGAAAGAATGGTGGTTTTTGATTCGGCCATTAGATTGCTCCGTCCATGTATTGTTTGAATACGTCGGGAACTGGAACCGCGATACCGTCAATATCTCCAGGTTTGGTATTCACTACCACGGTTTCCATCGGTTGTGAAACTGGAGACGAAATATCTTCCTGAACTCCCTTCTTCACATTTCGACTCGGGAGTTTCACTCTCGGAGAAATGCGAGCGAAATACATAAACAATCCTCCGCCTAATAGAACGGAGTCCAGAATGACATTTCCCTTTTCCAACATGGAGATAGGAATTCGACGGAGTGAACGTTGCAATGCTGGAGTCATTGCCATTCGTTCGAATTCCGTCATTTCTGCATCGGCACTCCCGCCTGCAATCCGCACTCCCATATATTCGATCATTGCTAAATAGAATCGAGCATTGGTAAGTGATTCGGATTCCGACATGTATTTTGCAACAGTCGGAGCGGTTGTTTTTCTACGTGGTGGCGGAGTCCGCCTATCGGGTTCTGAATTTACCTCTGTATCTTCATTCCCCCGATCCGTAACACGGACCGATGCCCGCTTTTCCCGCCGTCTATCTTTGGCTGATTTACGTGGAGTTCCGTTGTTGGAACTTCCTCCGTCGAGTTCTCGGAGTTCTGCGTCGGAGAGGACGTGGAATTCGTCATCGCTTCCAGTTTCTCCGTTAGCGTTTTGATTTGATTCTGGAACGATCCGAATTGCTCCCTCAGCCATTCTGCCGAAACCTCTTGTGGATCACTTCCGCTCGATTGGTTTTCATTCGCATTAGGTGTTTCTGTCAAACTCTTTTTCTTTCTATCTTCCGAATGAAAGAGAAACTATCCAACTCCAGAGTCCAACACTATGAAATCGTATTTGCGTAATGCGAGCACATTTCCAGTGGCAGCCGCTCCACTTGTGAGAACTAGCGTGAGGTATTCGTCAAATGATGGGAGCGTAATTACGGCTCCACCCGTACATTTGATTCCTACTCCACTCGCCTCGGGTCCGAGATACACACTTACGGCGATTCCAGTTACAGGAAGGATACTGATAATCCATCTCTGCGGAATTCCGCCATCACACACAATTCGCTGAATCGGAGTAGCAGTTGCCAACACAATATCGAATGCAAGAAAAAGCGGCTGATCCGAATAATTCGGGACCAGCCGCGATAAGTCTTGTCTGTATTGCGTGTTTGGACTGTTTACTACAAATCCACTTCCACTCGGTATTTGTTCTGGCTCAATTGCCACTTTCCATTCTCATTCTCCAACTCCCCAGTTGCAGAATGATTTTCAGGTTACCTGATAAATGGACGGTTCATGAGCGGGAGTAGTGGTGGAGTATCACTCTCCCGAACCCTTACACTCACACGAAGGATTGCAAATGCGGAAACGACACAATGTGCAATCGGAGTGGAACCATCTTCCATTTACCAGGTACCTGACCGCGCGGTTGTCGGGAGTGAACCGTGGAACTCCGACCACTCCCGACTACCAAGAGTGTACCACGTCGGGCGGAGTGGTACACTGGACTCGGAGCAACCGTGAGCGGAACTCGGTAGCGGACCCGCAAACTCCGTGGGTAATGCAGATGGAAACTCCGAGAGTTATTTGGTAAATGGAAGTTCTCCAATGGAGACGGGGAAAGTCCAAATACTGAATTAGGCATTGGTGGTGAAATTCCACTACTAAATACGAAACACGAAAACTCGGATTACAAAGCCTTAGAGTGTTTCGTAAGGGACGCCGTTTCTATCCGAAAGGATAGAAACGACGACTCCCAATAAATCAAGAGAGGAACTATCTTGATTGACGACGTGTTCGAAGTTCTGACTCCAGCGGAGTTGGCTCAAGCTTTCCCGCCACCAGCGGATGTGTTTGAAATAGCTACTCCAGAGGAAACAGAAAAAGCATTCGGATATTTGGCAACAATGATCCGAAACTCCGATAAACGGCGTGGACGTGGAAAAGGTCAAACTCCAATTGCCATCCGTCCAGTTTGTTTTATTGACGGAGAGGGTTCCAATATCGGGGAACCCGTTCACACTGTCAAAGATGGATTGACGTACTCCAATCAACTCCAGCATTACTCCCTACTCGGAGTGACGTATGAAGATGGGAGATACGAAAAAATCATTGGTGAAAACAATGATGGTCATTTATCCACGCGGCAGTGTTTGGAGTTCATTACTTCCATTCCCGAAGAATACATAATCATTTCCTACGGATTCGGATATGACGTGGAGCAAATGTTGTTTGACGTGGAGTTGGACAAAATGCAGATACTCCACAAATCCAAGTGGCTCCGTTGGACTCGATACAGACTGAACTACATTCCAGGGAAATACTTTTTTGTTGAGAGTAGAGACAGAAAGAGAAAAATAGGAAAACTATATCCACGTAGAAGGATTTACGATATCGCTGGATTCTTTGGACATGCAGCGTTCGCAAAAGTTACTCGGAAGTGGAACGTAGCAACTCCAGCTGAACAGGAATTCTTAGAACGTCATAAAGATGATCGAGAGAATTTCGGTCCAATCACGGAGGATACCTGTACATACAATGCACTTGAGGGAAAACTCGGCATTAGAGTTTTTCAAAAGATACGTGCAGAGTGGACAAAACTTGAATTGCGAATTAGCAGTCCACATGGAGCGGGCGCTTTATCAGGAGCCATGTTCGTCAAAAACGATGTGGCTAATTACATGCAACCGCAACAATTCATACCTCCATCACCTATCAAGAGAGCTTATCTTGGTGGGAGATTTGATTTTACCCGACAGGGACAATTTGGGAGTGCTTACGAATACGACATCAATTCTGCATATCCGCACCACATGCGATCACTTCCATGTCTTACACATATTAGAACCGAGTCCACCCGAGATTATGTGGAAGATCAGCACTCATTGTGGCTTGTGCAGTGGAGCGACACTGATAAGAGATGGAGTCCATTCCCATATCGAGATGACAAAAGAATCCGCTACCACTCAAGCGGTATTGGATGGTACTACGGAAGTGAAGTTTCGGCTGCACTCCGATTCGATCCGACTATCTCGATACTTGACGGCATTAGATTCATTCCACAATGCGAGTGCGAACCCTTCAAATGGATTGAATCTTATTATCTCCGACGACAAGCCGTAAAAGAAAGTGAACCGTATCTAGCCGAAGTGTTGAAAACGGGAATGAATGGTGGATACGGAAAACTCGCGCAAACAAAAGGATTCACTCCGTCCACACAATGTTTGATTTGGGCGGGAATGATTACCTCCGCAACTCGCGCACAATTATTGGACGCCATGACACATGATCCTGAATCCGTTATTGCAATGTCTACAGATTCCATTCTTTCTCTCAAACCTCTCCCGCTCGATTTACACGAAACACGATTGGGAGCGTGGAAATGCAAAGCACTTCCCGATATCTTTTTGTTGGGAAACGGGTTTGGGTATTCCAGTGATGGACAGAAAGATACGCACAGAGGATTCCCGAAATGGGATTGGGAAATTGCTAAGGCGGAATGGTTCGAAAAGGGATATATCACTGCTACGTCAAACGACTACAACCGTTCACACGAAGCGATTACCCAACACAAACCGAATTTACGCCGCACATGGACTAAGCGGGAATCACGATTGGAATTCAATCCTCCACGCGGGAGAGAACCCGATACGGACGGATGGCTTTGGCCGAGCACGAATCCGCATCCGTGGACTATCTCGGATGAAATCAAGGTAGACGACGAAAACCTGAGAGTGTCACAGTTTGGATATATAGATTCTGTTTTCGACTTCGGAGATACAGAGAAACTAATCGAGATAGAGAGTTCCGAAGCAAAGTAGTAAAATGTAAGTGGGGAGATATTCCCTAGAGAGTGGAGTATGACACAGATAGGAATGGGGTCGGAACTGACTCCAGACGACGTGGAGCGAATCTCCAGATACTTCCCAACATGCGGACAATGTGGAGCGAGAGCAAAATACATTGTCGCGTATTTTGAGGAACGGCGGGAACTGAATTACGAAGTGGACGGTTCCCGAAACATTCCAGACGAACGGGACCGAGTTTTGATTTCGGTTAGTACCGAAGCTGAAACCCGCGAACGAACACAACCGAACCGTGGGGATTATGCACGGCTGGAGTGTGGGGATTGTCTCCACCAATGGATTGATGGAACCATTCGGGTTACCACCAGTTTTGTAAATGACTTGGGATACCTCCACGTCAGAAAGAATGTGAAACTGGACTGATGTTTACTGGACGGGAGTTTGGAGAGAAATCCAAGGGAATTTATTATGCGTATCTCTCCAAACACCGTCTGGAGGATACCGAAGCAAACCGCGAGATATTTGGAGCCGCGTTCTATCTCGGAGCGAAATACGCGGTCCAAACGAGTTCTGATCTTTCGCCACATATCGCTCGATTTATGGAGTTCGTTATGTGGCTTAGTGGTGGAGACTATGCCGCAGACGATATCCAGCCGCCTTATTGACAAGATTTACGAATTGCTCACGGAGTATGCAACTGAAGTAAACGCAAGCAATCTTTCTCCCTCCAGCAAAACGGATTACGTATTGTTCGCGGATCAATTCGTCCGCTGGATTGATAATGATTTCATCCCAGGAGGAACGCTCAATGGCGAGCACAAGTGAACCGCCAGTAAAAGCGAAATGCAATCTGTGCGGGAAATACATAACCCTAGTCCACAAAACGAAAACCAATCCGAACGGGAGTAGATTCCGTCAGCACAAATACGTCGGGCGGAACTGTTGGGGAACTCCACTCTCGAAAATCCGCTAGTTTCGGAACTGAGAAAGAAAGAGAAACTAAGCCGAAGTTGACCGTAATGGGTTGACTTCGGCTTTTTGGCGTCTCAAACGCATTACAGTTGGTCGCGTTTCGGTTGATTTGAACTCAAAAGTAGGCCGAAACTAGGTATACTCGCCGTAGGCGAGCAAACGAAACCAACTCGCCGAAGTGGAGTAGGAAAATGGAACAGGCACAGAAAATCGCGCATGTGATCGAGATCACGAAGGAAGCTGGCCGCGCACTGGCGGATGACATTCTCACTCGCAACCTGACGGAGATGGTGAACGCGGTCAACATCTCCGCTCGATTGCGTCGGGGATGGGAAGCGTCCCTCCGCCCGATTGAAGATGGCGCTACGGACTGGAAGCGGATTGAATACCTGACGCAATCCATGACGGGTCCGCGCAAGTACCATTTCTTTCTCAATGTGGTCGGCACGAATCCCAAGACGGAATCAGATGCTGAACTGCCAGGAGTTCTTTCCGCATTGGACGTGAAGGGAACCACGTTTGGCGGGAAACCATTTGTGGTGGCATCGGTTGACGGATCGGCATATACGGAGCGGAGTGCAGCTTCGAAACTTTCCGCTTCAAAAAACCAAGACGGATTGATTGGATACGCTCCGTTCAAAACTCCCGAGTCCGACGACATGAAAGAATATTGGAAGGGACTGTTTGGACTGGATGCGCAAATCCGCCGCGTAATGAAGGCGATTCGACTGGCGGAGGATTCCGATTTCCGCAAACGAATCAATACCCTACTTGTTGGACCGCCAGGTTGTGGCAAGACGGAAATTTGCCGAAGGCTCCGATTGGCTTACGGAGATTCCGCTGTCATGGAGTTTGACGGAACCTCCACCACTCATGCTGGCGCTACGAAGATGCTGGACGAAGCGGAGGAACTTCCCCGAGTAATCGTCATTGAGGAAATCGAGAAAGCGTCGAACGATGTTCTCACGCTGTTTCTCGGTATCGGAGATGGGCGGGGAGAAATCCGTAAGACCACTGCACGCGGGAATGTTCACAAAGATGCGAAGATGGTTCTCATTGCGACTTGCAATGATTACGAGCGGTTCACGAAGCTAAATTACGGAGCGCTGAAATCCCGCTTTGCAAATGACGTTTGGTTCTCGCGGCCAGGAGATGATTTGTTGGCCGAAATTCTCAAGCGGGAAATTGACGAATACATCGGAGACGGAACGGCGGGGAGCGGAAAGAAGAAATACGGCTGGATCAAGCCAACACTGGAATGGGTCAAGGAAGTAGATAACCGTGATCCACGGTACGTGATTGCAGTCTGCTTGACTGGCGGAGATGATTTGGTCACTGGAGAGTATCAGGCGGATATGCGAAGTACCGCCCGTCCGCAGGGTGACATTCTGGAATGGGGCGAATCGTGAACTTCAAAGTAATGATGGTAGATCAGGCTCCACATTGGAGCCTGATCGTTTGCGAAAATCACATGGCGGAATTCAATGATGCGGGAACGTCCTACTACGTGGTGGAACACGGCGGAGAACCCGTTATGTCGGATGACGATTGCGGACTGTGCGCGGAAATCGAGCCGACCGTGAATCTGGAAAATGGGACGTTCACGATCCATGCGGAACACGATCCGAAACAGACTCGGGTGGTGGTGTTGTGTCCGTTCCACTACGAACAGGCATTGGATTCAAAGATGGTGGACAAGTTCCACCACAAGACGGATCTAGACTGCCACTTCTGCATCTAGCCTGATCTTCAAAGTCCCGAGTCACAATGTGGCTCGGGACTTTTTTATTTGGCGTTCCGAAAGAGTGAGAAACTAATCCGAGTTCACAAGTTGGAACAGGAGTGGTAAAATGAAGTGGGGAGGAACTGTGCCCGCACCACAGTTCTCCACCAAATGCAGAGTGGAGTCTGTATGTCAGACGAAACTGGTATTGTCCTCCGTTCAGTGTTCGTAGACACTGGAGAGGAAGTAGCGGAGTTCACGGGTTCCGATTTCGGGAATCAACCCGAGTGGACAAAAGAGGATTTGGAAGGACAGGGAATTATCTTCCGTGGACTTTCAACCGAAATCTACAAACCCGAAGGTTCCTCATTTCCGCCCGCTCGGAGTGTTCTGTACAACCTTGTCACTGACGACAGGGATACGGAACCGTGGGGAATGTTTTTCTCGGACGAAGGGAACGATAGTCCGAAAACATCAACAATCATCAAGCAGGTTCGTTCCGAGTTTCGCAAAAACGGAGGTAGGCCATTTCTCGCAACAATCGTCAACGTGCAATCCGAAGCACACAAGGGACAGTCCTATTGGAAACTTGCGAAATACGTTCGCAATGCAACACCACTTCCGTAAGGAGAAATAGCGCATGACCACGGTTGATTCAACCGACGTTTACGAACCAATTCTGGACTTGGCCGAAGTCCGCAAGTTGACCACTACCGCCCGCTCCAAAGAAATTGATATGACGTGGGCAACCCGCATCGGAAATCTCACGTTGGGTCAAGCGTTCAAAACGGAGCGCCCCGATACCGAGAGTGTCCGCCAGTTCAAAAAGCGAATGAACGCCGCTGCGGGACATACGTTCCGTAGTCTGGACTGGACAACTCTGGACCCGAAGCAACCCGAAGGCGTCGAACCCAAGAAGTTTCTTGCCAAAGTCAAGGCGATTGACACGAAGGCTCAGAAAGAGGCTCAGGAAAAGGCCCAAACAGAGCCGTCAGCCAACGGAACCACAGAAACGGGGGAGGGTACCTCAGAAACCACAGAAACGGCTCAGCCGCGCCGTAGATAGCACGGAGAGAGCCTGAACGGGGATACCTGTTCAGGCTCATTCTGTTTGGGGAGTGAGAAAGAAACAGAAACATGCAAGATGCTTCGAAACTCATGCTCACGCAGTTAGCAATGGCACAGTTCGAGAAAGTCCACGGTCCCGTACAAGTTGACGAAGATCGAAGCGGAATCACTGGAGTAACGATCATTTGTGAAGCTTGTCAGGAGGATTGGCCGTGCGAACGAATGGGAGTGATGCTGATTTCTCAAGCACTGGCAATGCTCCAACAAATGATTCCCTCTGGAGGTATGGGTTCGCTGTTGTCGCGTTTATCGCAATCGCCGCGTTGATTCAAAAGTGGAGTAGAGAAATTGAAATCTGGGAATGCAAAGAATGTGGACAAACATTCCTCAACAGGAGAAATCGAGTGGAGCATCGCCACAGTTGAGGATTTGCGCCAAACAATGGTGCCACTATCGGGACATGTAGTCCATGTAGTGGATTTACTGTGCGCGTGTTGCAGTAGTTCACTCGCAGGAGAGAACAACATAATCATATTCTCTGCCCACGAGAAACTGAGAGCGTTTTGCAGAGAATGTCTGAAAGTGGCGATAAGGAAAACAATGGAAGGGACATAAGCAAAGAAGGAAAGTCAGAAAGAGAGGAATTGGAGCGCCTACGCGATTCTCTGCAAGCCGTGATAATGGAAGCGTGGATTTCTGGACTTTTGGATGAGAGACAGAAAGAGAAACTACGCTTGAGTTGGGAGAAATTCCATGAGTGGTGGACAGAGTACAGACGTTGAGAAAGAAAGTTCGTAAAACTGGAAGTTGCTGGATGACCGTTCACAATAGATGTCGAAAGGTATTGAATGACGGAGTAATCTGTCAATGCGGTTGTCACTCTTGGAGTGAAAAACAATGGGATAAGTTCTGGAGTCGGCATCCAGATTGGGAATACGGCAGACCAGCAAAATAATCCCCGCCAGAAACCCGTACTCCAGTTGGAGTGCGGGTTTTTTGGTTTGTAATCCAGTTGGAGTTTGGCGAATGAGAGAGAAAGAAAAACTAAATCCAGTTGGAGTCCAGTTGGAGTGGAATAAATCAGGAATAAATCAATCCAGTTACACTCCGGTAACAGATAGTGTAAAATCTGTAACCGGAGTTTTACAAGATTGTGTAAAATCTGTAACCGGAGTTTTACAAGATTGT
>Ga0163161_10003476_pt1 | contig 11043 bp, 10 predicted proteins | sample S45metaG_FD_129847 | JGI IMG/M metagenome (GOLD analysis project Ga0163161, IMG submission 129847) | Switchgrass rhizosphere microbial communities from Kellogg Biological Station, Michigan, USA - S4-5 metaG | ecosystem: Host-associated > Plants > Roots > Rhizosphere > Soil | place: USA... | reverse complement strand
CCGACGCCGCCATGCAAGGCGCTGCGGTCGACGATGCCGGCGGCAGCCCCGACGAGCCCGAAGGAACACTGCGCCGCCAAGGCCCGGCAATCGGCCCGGTGATGGCCGCGAACCTCGACCTTTTCAGGACCGCGCGCGCCGAGGTGCTCGTCGTCTCGCCCTACTTCGTCCCCATGCCCCGCATGATCGACGCACTGGCCGATGCGAGCCGCGGCGGTGCGCGCGTATCGGTGATGACCAACTCGCTCGCCACCACCGACGAGCCGCTGGTGCACCACGGCTATGCACGCTACCGCGGCGCCCTGCTGCAGATGGGCGCCGCGCTCTACGAGCTCATGCCCGCCAGCGAACCGCATCCCGCCTGGAGCGGCACCGAAGGCGCGCGAGGCTCGCTCGGCCGGCTGCACGCCAAGCTGGCAGTGATCGACCGGCGCTGGTTCTACGTGGGCTCGATGAACATGGACCGGCGCTCCGCGCACTGCAACACCGAGCTCGGCCTGATCGTCGACAGCCCCGCGCTCGCCGCCGAGCTGGCCGACCTGATCCAGCGCGTGCGCATGCCCGCGAGCTTTGCCGTGAGCGCCGCGCCGGACGGCGGCGGCCTGCAATGGAGCTTCCTGCGCGACGGGCAGCACCGGGTGCTGCACCGCGAGCCCGAAACGAGCTGGCCGCAGCGCCTGCGCTGGTCGCTGCTGTCGCTGGTGGTGGACGAGGACCTCCTGTGACGCACGGAGCGGCGATCCGGATCGGCAGCGGCCGCGGTGCTTGACATGCGTTCTGCAAACACATATGATACGCATCATGCGAAACGCAAAGCACAACGCCAGGACAGCCGCCAAGGAAGCGTCGCATGAGCGCATCGTCTCCGCGGCCGCGCGGGCGATCCGCCGCAGCGGCTATGACGGCACGGGTGTGGCCGACATCATGAAGGAGGCCGGGCTCACGCACGGCGCCTTCTATGCCCACTTTCCGTCCCGCGAGGCCATGCTGGCCGAAGCCGCGGCCCGTGCATGCGCCGAAACGGCTGCCGCAACCGCCAGCGTCGTGGCCAGCGTGCCGTCGGAACAGGCCCTGGCTTCCATGATGCGCACCTACCTTTCGCCTGAGCATGTGGCGCAGGTGGAGCTAGGTTGCCCGCTGGCTGCACTGGGCTCCGAAACGCCGCGCCAGGCGCCCGAAGTGCGCCGCGTGACCACGCGCCACATCAAGGAAATGATCGATTTCGTCGCTCGCCAGTCGCCGGACTGGGGGCAGCCCGCTGCCCACGAACGCGCACTCGCGACCGTCGCCACGCTGGTGGGCACGCTGGTGCTGGCGCGCGCGGTCGACGAACCCGCGCTCTCGGCCAGCCTGTGCGAGGCGGCGCTGAAGCAGCTGGCCGCGCGCTGATTCCGGCGCGGTGCAGCCATGCCCTTCGCCCATAAATATGATGCTCATCATGCGAAACACGACAAAACGGGTGGCGCTCGCGGCGCCGCTGCCGTTCCGTTCGCACACCCGCTCCAGCCCTGAACAAGGAAAGACATGAAAGCACTCACCTTCAAGCGCTACGGCAAATCGCCCGACATCGGGTTCACCGAGGTACCCCGCCCCACCCTCGAGCCCGACGAGCTGCTGGTGCAGGTGCACGCCGCGGGCGTCAACCCGATCGACAACATGATCCCGACGGGGCTCTTCAAGGCTGTCGTGAAGTTCGAGTTTCCGGCCACGCTGGGCAGCGACCTCGCCGGGGTGGTGATGGAAGTCGGCAGCCGCGTGACCCGCTTCAAGCCAGGCGATGCGATCTTCGCCAGCATTTTCGACACGGGCACGGGCTCGATCGCCGAGTTCGCGGCGGTGCCCGAAGGCGCTGCCGCGCTGAAGCCGGCCAACCTGGACTTCGTGCAGGCCGCATCGATGCCCATGGTCGGGCTCACTTCGTGGCAAGCACTGAAGGAGCGCTTGAAACTTCAAGCCGGCCAGCAGGTGTTCATCCCGGCGGGCTCCGGCGGTATCGGTACGTTTGCCATTCAGCTGGCCAAGCACCTGGGCGCCAAGGTCGGAACGACCACCAGCACGGGCAACGTCGAACTGGTACGCAGCCTCGGCGCCGACGAGATCGTCGACTACAAGAAGCAGGAATTCGAGAACGTGCTGCGCGGCTACGACGCGGTGCTGGGCACCGTGCGGGGCGACGCGATGGAAAAGTCGGTCGGCATCCTCAAGCCGGGCGGCGCGATGGTCTCGCTGGTCGGGCCGCTGGACGCGGCGTTCGCCCGGGCGCGCGGGCTGAACTTCGTCCTGACCTTCGTGTTCGCGATGATGAGCCGAAAGATCAAGCGGCTCGCAAAGCAGCGCGGCGTCAGCTACTCGTTTCTCTTTGCCCGCCCCGACGGGCACCAGCTCGCCGAGATCGGCGGACTCCTCGCGGCCGAGCGCATCCGCCCGGTGATCGACAAGGTGTTTCCGTTCGAGCAGGCGAAGGAAGCCCTCGAGTACCTCTACCAGGGACGCGCCCGGGGCAAGGTGGTCGTCAAGGTGCGATAGCGGCAAGCGGTACAGGTCCCCTTCTTTTTTATCCATTTGGAGATTCCCATGAAGATCGAGAATTCCGTCGCCCTGGTCACGGGCGCCAATCGCGGCATCGGCCTGGCATTCGCACGCGAGCTGCTCGCGCGCGGTGCCCGCAAGGTCTACGTGGGTGCACGCGACACCGCCACCATCACGCAAGCCGGCGTCCAGGCCCTTCGGCTGGACGTCAACAATCCCGAAGACGTGGCCGCCGCCGCGGCATTGGCAACCGACGTGACGCTGGTGGTCAACAACGCCGGCATCGCCCAGCCCGGCGGCTTTCTCGCGGCCGACAGCGAAGAGGTGGCGCGGCGCATCTTCGAGACCAACTTCTTTGCGGTCCTGCGCGTGAGCAAAGCCTTCGCGCCAATCCTCAAGGCCAACGGCGGCGGCGCTCTGCTCAATGTGCTGTCGGTCGCCTCGTGGGTCAATGGCGGCGAGCTGGCCGCCTATTCGGCGAGCAAGTCGGCCGCGTGGTCGCTCACCAATGCGCTGCGCACCGAGCTCGCGGCGCAGAAGACCCAGGTGCTGGGGCTGCACATGGCCTATGTCGACACCGACCTCACGCGTGGCTTCGATGTGCCCAAGTCGAGCGCCGAGGACATCGTCGCGCGCGCGTTCGACGGCCTCGAAGCCGGCGCCGACGAGGTGCTGGCCGATGAGCTCACACAGCAGGTCAAGCGCGGCCTGACGGATCCCCGGCCCAGCTACCTGCCGCAAGCGGCCTGACGCGTTCACACGCACCGGAGCTCCCGCAATGCGCCATTCGTCCAAAGCCGCCGCGCTCGCCCTCGCGTTGGCCGCATCGGCCCTTTCGCAACCGGCCGGGGCCGCCGATGCACCGGCCGACGGCACGAGGACCCGTGCACCGTCCACGGACCTGGCGCCGCGCGTGACCTGGGCCAACGTTCCCACGCAATCCATCTCGGCGGGCGGCATCGACTTCGCCTACCGCGATGGGAACGCAGAACGGCGGCACGCCCGTGGTGTTCCTGGTCCACCTGGCCGCGGTGCTGGACAACTGGGATCCGCGCATCATGGACGGCATTGCGGCCAGGCACCATGTGATCGCCTTCGACAACCGCGGCGTCGGCGCGAGCAGCGGTTCGCCCTCCAGCGCGATGGAAGAGATGGCCGACGACGCCATCACCTTCATCAAGGCGAAGGGCTTCGGGCAGGTCGATCTCTTCGGCTTCTCGATGGGCGGCATGATCGCGCAGGAGATCGTGCTGAAGGAGCCGCAGCTCGTGCGCAGGATGATCCTCGCGGGCACGGGCCCCGCAGGCGGCGAGGGCATCAGCACGGTGGCCCGCGTCGCCAACTACGACCTGCTGCGCGGCCTGTTCACGGGCCAAGATCCGAAGCAGTTCCTGTTCTTCACGCGCACGCCCGGCGGCATCGAGTCGGGCAAGGCCTTCCTGCAGCGGCTGAAGGAACGCACGGACCACCGCGACAAGGACATCACGATCACCGCCTACATGGCGCAGTTGCGGGCACTCGCGGCCTGGGGCAAGAAGGCGCCCGTCGACCTGTCGGTGGTGGAGCAGCCCGTGCTCGTCGCCAACGGTGACGACGACCGCATGGTTCCGACATCGAACTCGCACGACCTGGCACGCCGGCTTCCGCACGGCACGCTGGTCATCTACCCCGATGCGGGACATGGCGGCATCTTCCAGTTCCACGCGGAGTTCGTGCCCACCGCGCTGGCGTTCCTCGCGCGATAAAGCGGCGAGGAGTCTCATCGCCGCAGTCAGGCGCCCGGCATCCGGGGCACCCCCGCGATCGACTTGTCCACTGCGGCAAGGGCCTCCGCGCGCAGTGCCGACGCCGAGGCCGACCGGTCGTGCTGGATCAGCAGCACCGCGACCATGCCGATGACGGCCGGAATCGCGATGGCGATGAAATTCTGGTGCAGCGGGAGGTTCATGCCCACCAGCACGCCGATCAGGATCGGCGCCAGGATCGCGCCGCTGCGGCCGACGCCCAATGCCCATCCGAGCCCGGTGGCGCGCACGGCCATTGGATAGAACTGGCCCGCGTAGGCGTTGGCCACGATCTGCGTGCCGATGGTCGAGGCGCCGGCCAGGCCGATGAGGACGAACAGCGCCGGCGTCGGCATCTTGTAGCCCAGCAGCGTGAGCGAGACGGCCGCCAGCGCATACATCCCCGCGAGCACGTACTTGATGTGGAAGCGGTCGGCGAGCCATCCGCCGCCGATGGCGCCGACCATGGCGCCGACGTTCAGCACCAGCACGAAGGTCAGCGCCGAGCCGAGGCTGTAGCCCGCCCCCGCCATGAGCTTGGTGAGCCATGAACTCAGCGCGAAGACCATGAACAGGCACATGAAGAAAGCGATCCAGAACATCACCGTGCTGAACCCCCGGCCGTCGTAGAAGAGGTGCTTGATCGGCGCGCTGTCGGCCCGGTCCTTGGCGGGCACCACGAAGCTGTCGGTGGCCACGGGCCGGTAGCCCGGCTCCAGGCGTGCGGCGATGTTCCTGAGCTCGTCGACGCGGCCCTTGGCCAGCAGGAACGGCATCGATTCGGGCATCGACTTCAGGATGAACGGGATCAGCAACACCGGCACGCCCGCCGCGAAGAAGACCGACTGCCAGCCATAGCTCTCGATCAGTCCCTTGCCGAGAATCGCGGCGATGATGCCCCCGACCGCATAGCCGCTGAACATCAGCGTGACGAGCGTGGCGCGTATCTTCTTCGGCGAGTACTCGGTCATCTGCGCCACCACGTTCGGCATCACGCCACCGATGCCGAGCCCCGCGAGAAAGCGCATGGCGCTGAACGCCAGCGGCGTCTCGGCCAGCCCCGCGGCCGCCGTGAAGACGCTGAACAAGCCCACGCAGATGGCGATCGCGCGGGGCCGGCCGATGCGGTCGGCGATGGTGCCCATGAAGATGGCGCCGAACATCATGCCGAAGAGCGCGGAGCTCACCATGAAGCCGGCGTTGGTCGCATCCACGCCCATCTTCTTCATGATCGATGGCAAGGCGATGCCGACCACCGCGAGGTCGTAGCCGTCGAACACGATGATGAGCGCACACCAGAGCAGCACGAGGCCGTGGAAGCGGTTGAAGCGGGCATCGTCTGCCAGCTTGTGAAGGTCGATCTGACGCATGGCGCTTGTCTCCGATTCGAATGGCAAAGGTGCCTGGTGCGCCGCCCGCGTCTCGCAATGGAAGTTGCGGCACCGGCAGCGATGGAGGCGATCATGGTCGTGCCGTCCCGCGGGGTCCAACGCATTTTCCGGATGCCCTCTATGCGGCTCGTGAATGTTGGGGCGGGTCTACCCACAGGCCGTGGGCGCCCATGCGATCCCCGAATGCGCGCTATCACCGATCTTTGTTGGACCGCCCTTGCCCGCTCTCATAGATTGCCCTCAGGTCGAGCGCCGCTGTGGCGCTGCCGTCGGTCAGCTGTTCGCGGCAATGCCCGCGCAAAAGGAGACAGGTATGCAAGGAAAGATCGGACTCGAGGAACATTTCGCGATTCCCGAAACGCTGCAGGATTCGGCCGGCTTCGTGCCCGGCGCGTATTGGCGCGAGCTCAGCATGCGCCTGCTCGACCTGCACGAGGTGCGCCTGCGCCAGATGGACGCGAACGGCATGGAGATGATGATCCTGTCGCTGAACGCGCCCGCCGTGCAGGCGGTGCCGGACCCGAAGAAAGCCTATGAGCTCGCGGTGCGCGCCAACGACTTCCTGGCCGAGCAGGTGGCAAGGCGGCCCGACCGCTTCCAGGCCTTTGCCGCGCTCCCGATGCAGGACCCCGACAAGGCCACGGAGGAGCTCGAGCGCTGCATGACCCAGCTGGGCTTTCGCGGCGCGCTGGTCAATGGCTTCTCGCAGGTCGGCACGGCCGACAATGCCGTCTACTACGACGCGCCTCAGTACGCATCGTTCTGGGCCGCGGCGGAGCGGCTGGACGCGCCCTTCTACCTGCATCCACGCAATCCGCTCGCGAGCTGGGCACAGATCTACGAAGGCCACCCCTGGCTGCTCGGCCCCACCTGGGCCTTTGCGCAGGAAACCGCGGTGCACGCGCTGCGCCTCATGGCCAGCGGCCTCTTCGATCGGCACCCCGGCCTCAAGATCATCCTCGGCCACCTGGGCGAAGGCCTGCCCTACAACATGTGGCGCGTCGACCACCGCAACGCCTGGGTCGAGGCGCCCAAGGGCTACCCTGCCAAGCGCAAGCTGTGCGACTACTTCAACGAGAACTTCTACCTCACGACCTCGGGCAACTTCCGCACCCAGACGCTGATCGATGCGATGCTGGAGATCGGGTCGGACCGGATCCTGTTCTCGACCGATTGGCCATTCGAGAACATCGACCACGCGTCGAACTGGTTCAACGACGCGAGCATCAGCGAGGCCGACCGCAAGAAGATCGGGCGCACCAACGCGCTGTCGCTGTTCAAGCTGCCGCTGTCCTGAGCCGTTCCGGAAAAAGGCAAGGCCGCACATGATCGATATCGACGAATGGACCATCACCAGCGCCGCGCTGAAGGCGCAGGCCGCAACGCCCGAGCCGCGCCTGAAGACGGTGATGGACAGCCTGGTGCGGCATCTGCACGACTTTGCGCGCGAGGTGCAGCTCACCGAGGCCGAGTGGTCGCAGGGCATCGGCTTTCTCACCGCCGCCGGAAAGATCACCGACGACAAGCGACAGGAATTCATCCTGCTGTCGGACGTGCTGGGCCTGTCGACACTCGTCACCGCGCAATGCAACCGGCGCCCCTCGGGCTGTACCGAGGCGACGGTGTTCGGTCCCTTCTACGTGCCCGATGCGCCCGAGTATTCGCACGGCGACGACATTGCGAACGGTGCGAGCGGCGAACCCTGCTTCGTCAGCGGAACCATCCGCGGCATCAACGGCGAGCGCATCGCGCGTGCGAGCATCGACGTGTGGCAGTCCGACGACGAGGGCTGCTACGACGTGCAGCGCCCCGGGCTCGACCACGCGCAGGGCCGGGGCCACCTGGCGAGCCTCGAGGACGGCCGCTATCACTTCAAGTCCATCGTCGCCGTGCCCTATGCCATTCCGCACGACGGCCCGGTCGGCCAGCTGCTGGAGCGGCTCGGACGCCATCCGTGGCGTCCCGCGCACCTGCATTTCATGATCAAGGCGACGGGCTACGAGACGCTCATCACCCATGTGTTCCGCGCGGGCGGCAGCTACCTGGGCTCGGACGCCGTGTTCGGCGTGCGCTCCTCGCTCATCGCCGACTGGCAGCGCCACGAGCCCGGCATCGCGCCCGACGGCACGCGCATGGACACGCCCTTCTACACGCTGGACTACGATTTCGTCCTGAACAGCGTACCGAGGGACTAGGCACATGGACCGCTTCGTCTACACCGCGAGCGCTTCGCGCATCGTCTTCGGCGCGGACAGCGTCGACCAACTGCCGGCGGAGATCGAACGCCTCGGCGCGAAGCGTGCGCTGGTGCTGTGCACGCCCAACCAGCGCGCGCAGGCCGAGGCCATTGCCGGCCGCCTGCCCGGCCGCGTCGCATCCATCTTCGACGAAGCGGCCATGCACGTGCCGATCGAGATTGCGCGCAAGGCCCGCGCACTGGCCTCGGAGCTGAAGGCGGACTGCGCGCTGGCCGTCGGCGGCGGCTCCACCATCGGCCTGGGCAAGGCCATCGCGCTGGAGTCCGGCCTGCCGATCATCGCGGTACCGACGACCTATGCGGGCAGCGAGGCGACGCCCATCTACGGCATCACCGAGCAGGGCCTGAAGAAGACCGGGCGCGATCCGCGCGTGCTTCCGAGCGTGGTGGTCTACGACCCGATGCTCACGCTGTCGCTGCCGCTGGACCTCACGGTCACGAGCGCGATCAATGCGATGGCGCATGCGGCGGAGGGCCTGTACGCGCACGACAGCAACCCCGTGATCGCGCTGATGGCCGAAGAGGGCATTCGCGCCTGCGCCGCCTCGCTGCAGCCGCTGCGCGACAACCCGCACGACCTGCCGGCCCGCAGCCTGGCGCTCTATGGTGCGTGGCTGTGCGGCACGGTGCTGGGCGCCGTGTCCATGGGCCTGCACCACAAGCTGTGCCACACCCTGGGCGGCAGCTTCGACCTGCCGCATGCGCAGGTGCACACGGTGGTTCTTCCGCATGCGCTCAGGTACAACGCCGCCGCGGCGCCGGCAGCCATGGCCCGCATTGCACGGGCGCTCGGCGTGGCGGATGCACCGACGGGCCTGTTCGAACTGGCACGGGCGCATGGGGCGCCGGTGTCGCTGAAGGCGATCGGCATGCCGGCCGACGGGCTGGAGAAAGCGGCCGGGCTCGCCGCCTCGAACCAGTATCCGAATCCACGCCCGCTCGAGAAGTCGGCGCTGCGCGCCCTGCTCGAACGCGCCTTCGAAGGCGCCGCGCCCGCGGCCTGATCACCGGCTTGGCGCCGGCGGCACGCTCTCGCGGCGGGACCGCTCGTGGAAGAGGCCGAAGATCAGCTCGCGCAGCCAGCGGTTGCCGCTGTCCTGGTGGAAGCGCTCGTGCCACTGCTGCCGGATCTCGAAGGGCGTGACCTCGAAGGGCGCATCGACGCTGCGCAGGTCCGCGCGCGTGGCCACCATGGCGTGGGCGAGGCGTGCCGGCGCGGTCAGCAGCAGGCCCGAGGTCGCGACGATAGAGGCCAGGCCCAGCGAATGGGCGGCCGTGAGGACCACGCGCCGCCGGTCGAGCGCGCCCGCCCGCTCCAGGGTCTGCTGGAGCTGGGAATCGGTCGTTCCCTGCGGCCGGTAGGCGATGTGTTCGGCCGCAAGATAGTCGTCGAGCTCGATGCGCTCGCGCGCGCCCAGCGGTGACGCCTTCGACATCAGCACCACGAAGGTCTCGTCGAACAGCCGCTGCTGGTAGAACGACGGGCCCATCGCTTCCCAGCTGCCGAGCGCGATGTCGATCTGCCCGTGCAGCATGCGCTGCCGCGCGTCGGCCATGGAAACGTCCACGGTCTCGAAGCGAACGCCGGGCGCGATGCCGCGCGCGACCGACAGCAGCTCCGGCATCATGACCAGCTGCCCGATGTCGTTGACCGCAAGCCGGAAGATGCGGCTCGACGTGCCGGGCTCGAAGGTGCGGCCCTGGTCGATGGCCTGCACCAGGCAGGCAATGCCTTCCTCGATGGGCGCGATGAGCCGCTCCGCGACCGGCGTGGGCACCATGCCATCGGCCGAGCGCACGAACAGCGCATCGTTGAAGCGCTCTCGCATGCGCTTGAGCGCGTTGCTCACCGCCGATTGCGTCATGCCGAGGCGCTCGCCCGCGAGCGTCACGCTGCGCGTCGCGTAGATCGCCTGGAACACCAGGAACAGGTTCAGGTCGATGGAGTTGATGTTCATTGCGCCGCTCCTTCTGGCGAGCCGCTACTCGTTGTCCAGCACGGCCAGGTTGTCGTAGACCATCCGCAGCATGTCCCGGAGGGACTCGGCCTGCGCGGCCGTGAGCCCGGACAGCGAGACGCGCTCGTACACCTGGGCCAGCGGGATGATCCGCAGCGTGAGGTCGCGGCCCGCCTCGGTCAGGCTCAGCGCGAGCGCGCGGGCATCCTCGTCCGACCGGTCGCGCACCACGATGCCGCGCTGCAGCAGCCCGTCGACCACGCGGGAGAGCGTGGAAGCGTCGGTCGACGTGTGCAGCGCCAGGTCGGAGAGCCGCTGGTGTGCCTTGTGGTGCAGCGCGACGCAGACCCGCCACTCGGTCAGCGAGAGCTTGAACTGCCTGAGCTCCTTGCTGAACGACTGCCCCATTCGCATGCCCGCGCGTGCAAGCAGGTAGGGAATGGCCCGCTCGAGGTCGTGGTCCGCCACTTTATCTGCGGATGCATTCAATTTGGCGGGCACTTCGGCGCGCGACTTGCGCAGCCGGCGAGGTTCCGCTGCGGAGGATTTTCTTGTGGCCATGCCGAATGCTACAGGCAGATCTTGCGCCGGACATAGCGTAAACCCCAATCAATTATTAATTGCATTTGCAAGTGTATTGGTCTTCAATCGAGGCCTTCACTGTCGCGTTCCATTCAACCCATCCGGAGCCTCCCCCATGACTGAAGCCATGAACCCTTTTGCCCGCCTCAACCGCGTCGAGCTGCCCGCCCCGGGCCGGAAGTCGCCCGTGAAAGATGCGCCCTCGATCGAAACAATAGCTGCATCTGCAAGCAATCTGGTGCCGATGCTGCGCGAGCGGGCGCAGCGCACCGAGCAGGACCGCCGCGTTTCCGAAGCCACCACGCAGGCCTTCCACGACGCGGGCTTCTTCCGGCTCATGCAGCCCGCGCGCTACGGCGGCTATGAGTACGGCTTCACCGCGTTCATCGACGTGGTCAGCGAACTGGCGCGCGGCTGCACCTCGTCGTCATGGGGCTGCTCGCTGGGCGCCATTCACCAGTGGCTGGTCGGGATCTTTCCGGAAGAAGCGCAGGACGACGTCTGGCGCAAGAACCCGGACGCGATCGTCTGCGGCTCGTATG
>Ga0163161_10003475_pt1 | contig 11043 bp, 10 predicted proteins | sample S45metaG_FD_129847 | JGI IMG/M metagenome (GOLD analysis project Ga0163161, IMG submission 129847) | Switchgrass rhizosphere microbial communities from Kellogg Biological Station, Michigan, USA - S4-5 metaG | ecosystem: Host-associated > Plants > Roots > Rhizosphere > Soil | place: USA... | reverse complement strand
TCGAACTCCCTAAAAAAACAACTCTTTTTTCTTTTCTGTTTGGTGGTGGTAAAAGTGCATTTTCTTTCTGGTACTTGCTTAGCGCAGCCCAGTCATCAGCAAAATTCTCTTTTTCAGGTTTATTACTTAACGAATCTGTCTTCAACTGTGCAAATGAACTGCTTGCAAAGACCAATAAAAAAAGGATCAGGATTTTACTTTTCATGGGGTTTTCGATTTGAACAAAACGCTAAACTAATTAATTCCCCGATTAATTAAATTCTACTCCACTTAAATTTACATTCGTTCTGCCTTTTTTATTGCCGAATTGGCTCAGGTTATAACCTAGAGTGGCCTGAACAAAGCGGCTGATAAAGCGCGTTCTGTTTTCGGAGATAGAATTGTTGCTAATACTGGTACTAAAAAGTGCACCTTGATTAAACAGATCGTTCGCCTGGATAGAAAAAAGAAGTCTATTATCCTTTAAGAAAGAAGTATTCAACCCCATGTTCACCAATAGTGGGTTGCCGGCATATAGGTTATAGCCAAAATTTAAACTTTTAGAGGCCGATGCATTTACCCTAAAACGTTTATTTGGAATCCAGCTGGCACTGCCATTTAACGCCAGAACCTGGATATTCTTAATGTTCTGGTTCATTACAGCGTAAGTGTTTGAACTAAAGCTGTATGATACGCTGCTATTAAAAGAATATTTTTTTTCATTCAGGTTAAACCTAAAGGCATTCGAAACATTAATTCCACCACTCTGGTTTAATACATTTTCGGTATAAAAAACATTGTGGCTATAGGCAATATTTCCATTAATGGAGAGGGATAGTTTATTAGTTAATAACCTTTTATTAAAAGAATAATTACCACCTATATTATAAATACCATTTACATTCTCATAGGTAGTTTGTTGTTTTAAACTGCTTAGTGTATCTCTGAGAAAAACCGTATTGCTTACTACACTATTAAAAGCAAAAGTTCCCGATAAACCGGCCATAATACTCAATCCCGATTTGAGGTCAAATTGATTATAGCTAAAATCGGCAGTATGGCTCGAAGTTGCTTTCAGATCTGGATTACCGATAATCAGATTCTGTACATCGTTATTATTTCTAACGGGTTGTAGTTTATTAAAATCAGGCGAACTGGTGTAACCATTATAGCCAAAACTCAAATTCCCGTTATCTTTAATCTGATAGCTTAAATTGGCAGACGGCGAAAAGTTTAACTGATAGTTTTTTAGCGCTTGCCCTGTATTCTGGTATTTACCAATAATGATACTAGGCGAGAAATTAAGTCCTAAATTATAACTGATCCGCTTTGCGTTGGTATTAAAACCGATACCGAAATTCTGATTGATAAAATTAGACACATAATCCTGCCCCAACGAATCAACAACAAAACTTTTTCCCAGAGCATTGGTAACCGTCGTAGTTTGCAAACTCCGGCTCCTGCTAACCGAAAAACGGTAAGACAGGTTTATAAAACTGTATCCTGTGCTGTCGTTTGGCTTTTTTAATGAATTGGAAAACTGGAAATTACCCCCAAAATTGGAGTTTGAGGTATTATTATCAACCAACCTGTTCAGTAAAGAATCTTTAACCAATACGCTGGTCGTTTCGTTGTAGTACCTGATAATATCATTAATTGTACTGTTTGAGTTTCCTTCGCTTGTGCCGAAATTAAATCCCATAGATAACGATCGTTTATTATTGGCCAACCGCCTAGACCAATTGATACTTCCATTAACATTAGGATTACTGTTCCGTGAACCTGAATTAGACATCAGATCCTGTTTGATAAAACCTGTTTTATTGGAAGTAGAAACCGCATCGTTACGGGTATCGGCCAAAGCACCACTAAGCGAAATATTAAAATAGTTTTTCTTTGTGGCTCCATTTAAGCCAAGATTGATGTTATTGTTTAGCGATTTGGAATTATTGGCACTTTCTCTTAAATCGAATATTGTTCCCTGCGGGTTAAAGGTTTCGAGGTAATTACTCTGAATGGATTTATTAATTCCATTACTAAAATGATAGCCACCATTGAAGCTAAATTCCTTCGAAATTTTGTCTCTTATATTACCATTTAAACCTCCATTGTTCATTTTGGTAAACTCATTATTTGTAATACCATAACGGCTTCCAAAACCAATTTGCTTCGTTTTTTTCCATATACTACCGTTACCACCTAAATTATGTGCATTATTAGTGGCAGAGCTCATATTCATTCCACCAAAAACACCTTTGTCCATACCAGGCTTAGTAACCAGGTTTAACATCTTTTGTGGCGTACCCACTTTTATGCCTGTAAAATTGGCTTCATCACCGTAATCATCAATCACCTGTAGTTTGGCAATAATATCGGCAGGCAACTGCCTGATGTAATCTTCTACGTTACTGGTAAAAAAATCTTCTCCATTTACCCGCAGCTTGGTCATTTTTTTACCCATGGCGGTAACAGCACCTTTTTCGTCAACCTCAATGCCTTGAAGTTGTTTTAACAGATCTTCCACTTTATCATTTTCTCTTATGGTATAGGCCGCAGCGTTATACTCAATCGTATCTTTCTTGATCTTAATGGGGTCTACCTTTACTTTAACCTCCACATCTTCGAGACGGATCGTTTCCATCTTGAGCACAATAGGTTCTAAAACGGAGCTTTTTTTCGAAGATTCGATTTCATAGATAGAAGCAAACGGCTTGTAGCCCAAGGCAGTAATGGTAAGGTAGAATTTATTTCGGGTTACTTTTGCGAATGCAAAGTTTCCCTTCGTATCTGAATTTGAGCGGAGCGTATCTTTATCGGTAATCAATCGGATGTTTACGCCCTCAATAGGCTTCTTCAAAGAATCGATTACACTACCACTTATTTTAAACTGAGACTGAGCGAGAGCGTTAAAGGAAAGTGTGATCAGTATAAAAAATATTAAAAAGCATAAATTATTGCTTTTTTTCATCCCTCGGACCTCTTTTGTAAATTACAAGACCATTTAAAAAATTACGCAGAATCTGATCGCCGCATGGTTTAAAATTCTCATGGTCTTCATTTCTGAAAATATCGCCCAGTTCTGCCTTCGTTACCTTAAATCCAACGAGGTCGCAAATGGTTATAATATCATCTGTTTTTAATGATAAGGCTACTCTTAGTTTTTTTAATATATCGTTGTTGCTCATTTTTAATGGTTGAATTAGAGAATGTCTGAATTAGTGAGTGATTGGATTAGCGGATTGTAGCGTAATTTGATTAGAGAATTAATGAATGAGTATGTTGAACGATTGACCTATTGAATAAACGGTTGAATATTTAAATTATTGAATGATTACAAAAATAAATCAGGAGCTTAATCCCCATTTTACCAATGAACCAATGAACCAACCACCTAACTTGCTATTTCTAATTTAAGTTTTTTTCCTTTAATTTTTTCGCCGCTTAATGCTTTCAATAATTTATCTACTTTGCTTCTTTTAACAGCGACATAACTGGCGCTATCTTTAACTTCGATCAGACCAAGGTCTTCTTTTGTTAAATTACCTTTCTGCAAAAATAAACCTACAATATCAATTTTGTTAATTTTATCCTTCTTACCATGTGCAATATATAAAGTTACCCAATCGCTGGCTTCCGGTAATTTATACTTTTCGGATAAAACTTCCTCCTCAATATCTTCTGGTAAATATTTATAGTGCTCTTCTGTAGTTAAAATAGCATAGGCCGTTCCTTTTGCGTGCATCCTTGCCGTTCTACCATTGCGATGGATATAGGCATCTTCGGTGTAAGGCAACTGATAATGCACAATATGTTCCACCTCAGGAATATCCAGACCACGGGCAGCGAGATCCGTTGTAATCAAAATCCGATGGCTACCATTTCTAAATTTAAGCAATGCTTTTTCGCGATCGAACTGCTCCATCCCACCATGAAAAACATCGTGTCCTAATCCATTTTCGAAAAGTAAATCACTTATCCGATCTACCGTTTCCCTGTGGTTACAAAAAACCAATGTATTTTTACTACCTATTTTACTCAGTAATCTGAAAAGGTGATCTAGCTTATCGGCTGCAGGTGCAGTTATTTTTTTGAGCTTTAGATCTGGTTTTGCCTCAATATTTTTTGAAAAATCGACTTCAACAGGAACGTTTAACTTTACAAAAGCCGGAATTTCTTCCATTTTGGTAGCAGAAGTAAGTATACGCTGTTTTAACGAAAGTAGTGAGCCAATGATGTAAGACATGTCTTGCTCAAAGCCAAACTCCAATGCCTTATCAAATTCATCTAAAACTAAGGTTTCGATAAAAGATTCGTCAAAGTTTTGATGCTCTAGATGGTAAGCTATCCTACCAGGCGTTCCGATCAGGACGGCAGGCGGATGTGCAAGATTATTCTTTTCTATCCGCACGGCATGACCACCATAACAGCAGTTTACTTTAAATGAAGTACCCATTTGTTTAAAAACCTGCTCTATCTGTAAGGCGAGCTCTCTCGAAGGGACCAAAATCAAGGCCTGCACTCCTTTTACCCCGGTTTTTAGGTTGGAAAGTAATGGCAATAAAAAGGCCAGCGTTTTCCCTGAACCCGTTGGCGCAATCAATATTACATCTTTATCAGTCTTGGCTGCTTTTACAGCAGACTCCTGCATCTCATTAAGTGCAGTAATATTTAATTTTTTTAAGGCATTTTCTATCATTCCGCCATAAAGGTAATCATTTCTCTTTACGCCCAGAACTACAGCATTAGTTACGGCTTGAAAAATCTTTTCCTAAGTTTTCGCAAAGTAGAAAAGTTTAATCTTTTCTCGAGCAACATTAACATGTTACCACGTTTAGACATTGATGATAGCACTTTTTCGTTAACTGCATCAACCGAAGATAAGATCTTGTCAGCCAGTTCATCTGCAAATTTATTCGCTCTGCTATTTTGTAATAACTGGAGCTCTTGAATTAATTCTGCTCTCATAATTAAGAATTTTTAATGAATGTACAAATATTAACGGACCGAATAATAATTTGTTTCAACAAATAATAAGTTCATCTAAACTATTATCACTAACTTGTTGATAACTAACTTTTTGTTAGCAAATAAACAATCTAACCTTAACACATATTTAATTTTTAGCACTTATTTTTATAAAAACCTGATTACCATTCATTACCTCAAAAAACACAAATGTATGACGTGGAAAAAATTTAGTGGTGAAATTATTCAATCTTCAATCCTCGAAGAAGTAGAAAACGCGATTATCAGAGAAAGTCAAAACGGCTTTAAGCTTAAAGTTTGCATCGGTACCGATTCGCAGGTAAAAGGCGCAGTAACCGATTTTGCAACCGTAATTGTGCTGTTAAGAGAGCATCATGGCGGTTTTATGTACATCCACCAGGAAAAGAGCACACAACAGGTAAGCATTAAAGAAAGAATGTTAATGGAAGTACAAAAATCAATCGAAACTGCTTATTCTATTTGTGATCTGCTTGATATTTATGACGTGGCTTTGGAAGTACATGCCGATATCAATACCAGTCCATCGTTTAAATCGAACAAAGCACTTAACGATGCTATGGGATATATTTTAAGCATGGGCTTTATTTTCAAGGCTAAACCGGAAGCATTTGCCAGTTCTACCTGTGCAGATAAAATGGTGCATTAGGTAGTCAGTCGGAAAGTCTGGAGCCAGAGGTCCGAAGCCTGGTACCGTCATTTCGAGCACAGCCGAGAAATCTGTAAGTCATGTTGATGATCAATATCCTAATAGATCCCTCCACCATGTTTCATTCGGGATGACAGAATTCGTTGTGCCCCAACTCTATGATCTCCGCGCCTTCTCTTTGTGAACTTTGTGGTAAAAAAGAGGTAAAATAGATTTAGCACACCCAACGCTGCGGTCTCTGCACCTTCATTCTGCGAACTTTACGGTAAAACCTAAACTATCCTCAACAAAACCCCATCTTTGTTGTTGTGCTTTAAAACAAAAACTTGAAAACGCATAGATTAGAATTTACCCAAAAACTCCCTGTTGATCTGGATACCGCATGGGACTTTTTTTCTTCGCCAATGAACCTGGCCGAAATCACCCCGACGAATATGACCTTTGATGTAACCTCACCAAACATCATCAATACTAAAATGTATCCTGGCCTGATTATCACCTATAAGGTTGCCCCTTTGTTTGGCATAAAGTTAAACTGGGTAACGGAGATCACACACGTTAAGGATAAGGAGTATTTTATCGACGAGCAACGGTTTGGTCCATTTGCTTTCTGGCACCACCAGCACCATTTCGAAAAAATAGATGGCGGTATATCAATGCACGATACCTTACATTATAGCATTGGCTGGGGACCAATCGGCGTAATTGTAAATGCCATGGTGGTGAACAATAAAATCAACGAAATTTTTAAGTTCCGTTACCAAAAGGTTGAGGAATTATTTGGCAAGCTTTAGTTACCACTTTTTGGTAGAAATCGTTTCTGCTTTCTTTTTGGCTTTTTCAACCCTATTGGTAGCCAAATACTTCTTAAAATCATCGCCAAATTTTTCTATTTTGTTATAGGCGCTATTTAAAATATCTTTCCATGCCCCAGCGCTAAGTTTACCTGGTGTACGCTCTAAAGGCACTCCAATTTTGGTCGTGGCTACAAAGTTTCCGTAACGGTCCCTTTGGTATGGGGTAAACAGCAGATCGGTTAACCAAAACCTATATTTGCCATTACGTGCCTCAAAAACAAAATTATAACTTACTTCTCCACTTGGATGCCCGGCAACTAAAATTGTCTTATCGATTACCATCGTTCCTTTAGCCAGAACAGAAGAATCGGTAACAGTTTCTTGTGTCATCGATTTTTTATATGCTACATTAACGAAAGATTTGGCTCTTTGCAGTAAAGAATCTTTGCTTATCAATTGCGAATCAACCACCTTATAATAAATAAATTTACCGTTATCATCTTTCGAAAACTGTTTCTGTTGTGCACATAATCGAATTGAAAAAAGAGCAAGAATAATAAAAAGAAGATGTTTCATTTGAAATCGGTTAATAGATAAATCTAAATATTTAAAGGTAAGAAAAAGCCGTCCCGATTTTACATCGGAACGGCCTTATATTAACAATTTTATTTTCTTAAAAAGCGTAAACTGCTGCTAAAGAGAATTGACCTGCATTTGGAGCTGCTGCACCACCTTCTTTAAAGAATGGCTTGTCTCCGCTGTGATCTAATCTAACTTCAGGAATAAAGGTTAAACCACCAGATTTAATATTTGCAGTTAAAGTTACTGAAGTATATTTTGCGCCCTGAATGCCACCTGCATTTTTATACTTAAAATATTCACCTCTTAAACCTAACGTTACTGCGTCTGCAACAGCGTACTGAGGATAAAGAGCCGCACCTGCATAACCACCGCCATCATTATCAATATCATAATTTGCGGCATTTAACCCTAATTTGAATTTTTCAGTAATCTGATATGAAGTGGTTAAATCTTCAATCGTACCATAACCTCCAGCACCTGCACCAGACAATACGTTAATATAAGCAGTCCAACCTTCAACCGGAGCAACCATTAACTGCCCACCAACTGCAGATACACCACGTGATGCTGAATAAAGATTCCAATCGTTAAATACACCGGCCATCAAACTCACTTTATCAGAGAATTTATAAGTTGCTTTAATGCCCGCATTCTGGAATGGACCATTGGTGAATAAGTACGATGTAGAATAGTTGAAATTACCAACTGGTGAGATTACCTCATATCCAATAAATGTACCCATATAACCAGCTGTCATTGAAAACTGATCGGTAAAATCATAATTCACATACAAATTCTGAATATGAAATGATGAACCGCCTGCAGCTGCATCAGGAATAGATTGCGATTGTCCTCTTGGGCCAAAAGAAAGTTCTCCAACAAATGAGGCCTTGCCTGTTTTTTTCTTTAAAGCAATATCGATCATTCCTAACGAAACCGAGTTGTGATCACTGGCAAATGATGTTTTAATGTTATCACCCCGTTTGGCAAAATCATATTTAAAATACGTATCTACCGATCCTGAAATTTCAAGTGGTGATGTAGTGGTCTCTTGAGCCAGGGCACACGTAGTGCTGGCCATTGCAAAAATAGCGGTTAAAAGTTTCTTCATGTTTGAGCTTATTTTGAGTTTAGATATTATAAAATCCTTAAGATATTGATTCTGTTAATGGACTGTTTTTTTCGATATAGATTGCTCTTTCTTCAACCAGCAAGGTCCCTTGAGAGTATTTCTCGTCATGTTGAGATGCATCAAGACCCATTTCTTCTTCTTCATCAGAAACCCTGATTGGGTTAATAAGATTTACCAGTTTGAAAATTATGAATGATACAACGAAACTGAATATAATTACAATTACGGCGCCTTTTAATTGCGTGATAAAGAACGCAGGGTTGCCATAAAACAAACCATCAGCACCAGCAGCATTTACTGTTTTGGTAGCAAAAACACCTGTTAACAACATACCAACGATACCACCCACACCGTGACAAGGGAAAACATCCAATGTATCATCTAAACTGGTTTTTTGTTTCCAGGAAACCACAAGGTTTGAGATAACTGCGGCAATAGCTCCAATAAATATACTTGATGAAATACTTACAAAACCTGCGCCTGGTGTAATGGCTACCAAACCAACTACTGCACCGATACAAAAACCTAAAACCGAAGGTTTTTTACCTCTTGCAACATCAAAGAACATCCACGATAAACCTGCAGCACCTGCAGCGGTATTTGTAGTTAAAAATGCAGAAACAGCTAAACTACCTGCGCTTAATGCAGAACCTGCATTAAAACCGAACCAACCGAACCATAATAAACCAGTACCAATTAATACGTAAGGGATATTTGCAGGTGGAACTTCTTTATGCTCTAAGTGAGATTTTCTACGTTTTAAAACCAATGCACCAGCCAATGCAGCCATACCAGCAGAAATGTGCACTACGGTACCTCCAGCAAAATCCAATACACCCATTTTAAACAAGAAACCTTGTGGGTGCCATGTCCAGTGGGCTAACGGAGAATAAACGAATATTGCGAATAAAACAATAAATAAGATGTATGAGGTAAAACGGATACGCTCTGCTACGGCACCTACCACTAAACCCGGGGTAATGATGGCGAACATTAATTGAAACACAGCAAATAAAGATAGCGGAATGGTTAAGTCTGCTCCTCCTTGAAGATGAGGTGCTCCAGAATTTACACCTTTAAAGAACAAAAACGTCGATGGATTTCCAATAAAGCCACCAATAGTATCTCCGAAGGCTAAACTAAAACCTACTACTGTCCATAAAACTGTAATTACTCCTGCAGCTACCACACTTTTAATCATGGTAGATAATACATTTTTACGATGAACCATTCCACCGTAAAAGAATGCAAGGCCTGGAGTCATTAAAAATACAAGTGCAGCTGCGATTAATATGAATGCAATATCAGGCCCACTATACTTGCCTTCGTCAAAATTAGGAAGAAGTGGAATAAATAGAGCGAAAATTGCGACAATCATCAATATCGCAAAAGGCGCATACTGTTTAAAGGAGAATTTACTCATAGTTTTTAGTTTAATTTGTTTGTATTGTTTAAATAATTGAAATATGCTTGATTTATTTTTCTAAAAATACGACATATTGTAGTTTTTACACCATTTAATTGAAATATTTTAATAAAAACGAGTGATTTTTATAAAACAACACAAAAATTAACCTAAAAAATGAAAATAACAAAAAATACAGGGGATTTTAATGTAAGTTTTTAATAAAAACAAAATCACATATTAACCATCATTTATATGATTTTACCTAAAATTTATAAAAATTTAGCCTAAAAAATTCATCAATAACAGAAAAACCCATGAAATTTCATGGGTTTTTAAAAAAAATGTTAAAAAATTTAACTTTTTATGAAAAGTAAGCAGATCCTTGAACTACCCCTCTTTTTTCGATTTCTTTATCCATATAGGTTTGAATTGCCGATTTGTTAAGTCCCCAGTTAGGCGCAATCAACAAATCCCAATCCGAAATACCAAAAAGCCGCTGAATAACAATATCCGGGCGTAATAAGGGGATTAACTCGCAAAGTAAGTCGGTATATTCTTCGAGAGAAAACAATTTAAAGGGTTCCTTTTTATATTTAGCGCCCATTATCGATCCTTCTACAACATGAAGGTGATGGAACTTTACAAACTTGATTTGCGGGAAACGGTTAATTTCATGAATATAGCCGTGCATCTGCTCGCGGGTTTCCCATGGGAAGCCAAAAATGGTATGCACGCACAGATCGAGCTTACTATCTTTTAAAAGTTCTACAGCGGCAACAAATTCGCCATGACTGCAGCCCCTGTTGATCTGATCGAGGGTTTCATCATAGATCGATTCCATACCCATTTCTAAATCTACATCGAAGCGGTCTGTATAACTTTCTAATAAAGCTACCTTTTCTGCATCGATACAATCAGGACGTGTACCAACTGCAAAACCCACAATATCTTCTGTATTGATAGACAAAGCTTCATCGTACATCATCTTTAAATAATGTACCGGCGCGTAGGTATTGGTGTTAGGCTGAAAATAAACAATATACTTATCAGCTTTATAAGAGGTTTTAGCCCTTAACATGCCTTCGGCAAGCTGATCTTTAATATTTGGATTTTTACGTGAAGGCTCCGGCGTAAAAGAATCTACATTACAATACGTACATCCACCATAACCTTTGCTCCCATCGCGGTTGGGACAGGTAAAACCACCGTCTACAATTACTTTAAATACACGCTGCCCTTTATACTTTTCGCGCAAATGCGTGCCGTAATTTTTATATCCCTTTATACCCGAATCTACAAGTGTTCCCATTAATTGCAAAAATACGGTTTTTGTTCGAGAAGAGTGATTAGGGAGGGGAGATTTGAGATATTAGACAGGAGATGTGAGATTAGGCGTACAATTGAGGTTTAGGGTTTAGGGTTTAGGGTTTAGGGTTTAGGGTTTAGGGTTTAGGGTTTAGGGTTTAGGGTTTAGGGTTTAGGGTTTAGGGTT
>Ga0163161_10003469_pt1 | contig 11049 bp, 10 predicted proteins | sample S45metaG_FD_129847 | JGI IMG/M metagenome (GOLD analysis project Ga0163161, IMG submission 129847) | Switchgrass rhizosphere microbial communities from Kellogg Biological Station, Michigan, USA - S4-5 metaG | ecosystem: Host-associated > Plants > Roots > Rhizosphere > Soil | place: USA... | reverse complement strand
CGCGTCCAGGGCATCGTCATCATCGAAGCGACGATCGGTCCGCGCGGCAAGGTCGAGGCCGCCAAAGTGCTCCGTTCGATCCCGCTGCTCGACCAGGCGGCGCTCGACGCCGTCAAACAATGGGAGTTCACGCCGACCCTGCTCAACGGCGTGCCGGTGCCGGTCATCATGACGGTCACGGTGCAATTCACGTTGCAGTAAGAACCCGGTATCCGGTTAACGCATTTCCGAATTTTCCTCGGAGGACAGAGCAATGGGTGAAGGCGGACTGAATCTTATCGAGATGTGGGGGACGATGACCTGGGTCGCCAAGGGCGTCGCCTTCATCCTGGTCATCATGTCGATGTGGTCGTTTGGCGTCGCGATCGAGCGCATCTACACGTTTACGCAGGCGCGCAACCAGTCCAAGGCCTACGCGCCGCAGGTCGCCAAGCACCTCAAGGACGGGCGGCTGAAGGACGCCATCGCGCTGTCGGCCTCCAAGAACTTCCGCTACAGCCATCTCGCGAAGGTGGTGCTGGCGGGCCTGCAGGAATTCCAGTTCCAGCAGGAATCCGGTGGCACCCTGAGCCGTGAGGACCTCGTGGACAGCGTGCGCCTCTCCATTCAGCGCGCGACCGCGCTGACGCAGTCCGACCTGAAGAAGGGCGTCAACACGCTCGCGACCATCGGCACGACGGCGCCGTTCGTCGGTCTTCTCGGCACGGTCGTCGGCGTCATCAACGCCTTCGTCGGCATCGCGGCCACCGGGTCGGGCGGCATCGGCGCCGTGTCGGCCGGCATCGCGGAAGCGCTAGTCGAGACCGCGCTCGGCCTCATCGTGGCCATCCCGGCGGTGTGGTTCTACAACTACCTGACCGGCCGCCTCGATTACTTCAACGTCGAGATGGACAACTCCTCGTCGGAGCTGGTCGATTACTTCATCAAGAAGACCGCGTAGCAGGTTGCAGCGTCGGGGACGGCCTCACGGTCGCCCCGGCGCGCCGGGCAGGAATCAGGAGACACGTCCATGGCAATGAATCTTGGCGGCAAGGGCGGCGTCAAGTCGGACATCAACGTCACGCCGCTCGTCGACGTCATGCTGGTGCTGCTCATCATCATGATGATCATCGCGCCGATGCTCCAGAAGGGCGTCGACGTGAAGCTGCCGACCGCGTCGAACACGACCGACAAGCCGGAGACGCAGGACCAGACCGTCGTCGCAGTCGACGCGTCGGGCCGGATGTTCCTCCAGAGCCTCGAGGTCCCCGAGAACGACCTCGCCCGAAAGGTGACGGAGTATCTCGAAACCAAGAAGGCGAAGATCGTCCTGATCAAGGCTGACGAGGACGCGCCGTACGGGCGGGTGATGGCCGCGATGGATGCCCTCCGCAAGGCGCAGGTCGAGGACATGGGCCTGGTCACCGAGCGGAAGATGAAGGCCGGCCAGCAGGGAGGCAACTAGCCATGAAGCACGCCCACAGGCACTTTGGCGCCGAGGACGTCGTCCACGGCGAAGCGCCGAAGGTGTCGGCGGACATGAACGTCACGCCGCTCATCGACGTGCTGCTGGTGCTGCTGGTCATCTTCATGGCCGCGCTCCCGCTCACCCAGAAGGGCCTCGACATCAACCTGCCGGCCGAAGCCGAATCCAAGCCCGACACCGCGCAGGATCAGATCGTCCTCGAATTCACGGCCGACCGCCGGATGTCCGTCAACAAGCAGGACACGACGATGGCCGGGCTCGAGGAGAAGCTCCGGACGATCTTCGAGCAGCGCAAGGACAAGACGATGTTCATCGCCGGCGCGCCGACGCTGCGCTACGGCGAGATCGTCCAGGTGATCGACGCGGCCAAGGGCGCCGGCGTCGAAAAGGTCGGCATCGTCACGGAAGGCATGCGCAAGGAAGCCGGCGCGGCCCCGAAGAGCGACTAGGGAATTGAGAAATAGGGAATAGGGAATAGGGAATAGGGAAAGACGGCCACGCTGCCTTCGGGCGACGTGGCCGTTTTGCTGTACCCGGCCTGGGCCCTTCCTCGCCCCGAGCTGACCCCCGGACCGATTCAGTCCGTACGTAGTAACGGCCACGCCGCCCGAAGGCAACGTGGCCGTTTGTCGTTCTCCCTATTCCCTATTCTCTATTCCCTATTCCCTATTCCCTATTTACTTCGTGGCCCCCGCGCCCGTCGTCTTCGACTTCTGGAGCGCCTTGGCGCGGTTGGTGAGCGCGTTGGCCTCGTCCATCAGTTCCTGGTACTTCTTCCGATCCTTCTCCATGGCGGCCTGGTTGCGGATCAGGAGGCCCTTGTAGACGATGGCCTCCAGGTAGTCAGGCTTGATGGCGAGGGCCTTGTCGGCCGCCTCGAGACCCTTGGCGATGTAGTCGCGGCGGTCTGCGTCCTTGAGCGACTTGTCGCGGAACGTCTTGTCCCAGTAGTAGACCGCGATCGTGTAGAACCCGGCGGGGTCCTTGGGATCCACGGCCGCCCGCTGGTTGAGAGCTTCCATCGTCTTGTCGAACTTGCCCTGGCGGTTGTAGTACGACGCCAGCTGCATGTAGACGGAGCCGTCGCTGGGCCGAGCCTCCTTCGCCTTGAGGAGCGTCGCCTCGGCCTGCTCGTAGTTCCCGGCGTCCTCGTAGATCTTGGTCAGGGCGTAGTAGTTGGCCGGATCGGAGGGGTCCATCTGGATCATCTTCTCGACGAGCGGCTCGGCCTGCGAGGGGTCGTTCAGCTTGTCGGAGCCGTAGCAGGCGACCAGATACTGGAACGACAGCTTCTTCAGCTTCGGTTCGGCGATCGTCTCCGACGCCTTCTTGTAGTAGTCGACGGCCTTCTGCAGGTTGGCGTCGTTCTCCGGCTGGCCCTTCTTGGCAGGCTTATAGAGGTTGTCGTAGCTGTTGGCCAGGTAGAAGTACGCCACCGACAGCTTTGGGTTGTAGCCGAGCGCCTCCTGGTACTTGTCGATCGCCTTTTTGTAGTCGTTGGCGCCATAGGCCGCGTTGGCGTCTTTGAACGCCATCTGGCCCCTGAAGAAATTGAGCTTGTTGCAGCCCGAAGTTCCCACGCCGGCGACGGCAAGCGCAGCAGCCAGCAGCGCTGCCCGGGAAAGCGTCCGCATTCGATATCCCCCTGAACTCCGATTCTGCATCAGCCCGAGCATCTTATGAGTGGCAGCGTGGCCCGAAGCCGGATGGCCGAGCGGTCCCGCTCTGGGTCGCCCATGGAACCGCCGAAACCGAGTCAGTATATGAACGCGAAAAACCAGCGTCAAGCCGGGCTTCTGGCCTCGTCCCTGCCGGTTTGCCGGACTCAGGAACCCGGTATCATGGCCGGACCAGCGCCTCTTCGCGTTAGACACCGCCCCTGATGATTCGCTTCGAGGACCTCCTCGAGAAGGTCCGGGCCTACAACCCGGACGCCGATCTCGAACTGCTCCGCCGGGCCTACGTGTTCTCGGCCTTCGAGCACAAGGGACAGGTACGCCATTCCGGCGAGCCGTATATGGTCCACCCGCTCCAGGTGGCCGACTTCCTGGCCGACCTCAAGCTCGACGTGGTGGCCATCGCCTCGGGGCTCCTGCACGACGTCGTCGAAGACACCCTGACGACCATCGAGCGCATCGAGGAGCTCTTCGGCCCGGAGGTCGCCCACGTGGTCGAGGGCGTGACCAAAATCAGCACCATCCCATTCTCGTCCAGCGAGGAGCGGCAGGCCGAGAACTTCCGGAAGATGCTGCTGGCGATGGTGGATGACATCCGGGTCATCCTGGTGAAGCTGGCCGACCGGCTCCACAACATGCGGACGCTGCACCACCTGTCTGAAGAGCGCCGCGTGAAGATCGCCCAGGAGACGCTCGATATCTACGCCCCGATCGCCAACCGGCTGGGGATGAGCAAGGTGAAGAACGAGCTCGAGGACCTCTGCTTCCGGTACCTCGAGCCGAAGGCGTACAACTCGCTGCGCAGCCGAGTCGAGTCGAGGCGCCGCGGCGCCGAGGGGCAGATCGACCAGCTGAAGACGACGCTGACCGCCAAGCTCACCGAGGCGCAGGTGCCGTACGTCGAGATTGACGGCCGCATCAAGCGTCTCTACAGCATCTGGCAGAAGCTGAAGAAACAGAAGATCGAGCTCGACCAGGTCTACGACTTCGTCGCGCTGCGCATCATCACACGTTCGGTGAAGGACTGCTACGCGACGCTCGGCATCATCCACAACACGTGGTCGCCGGTGCCCGGGCGCATCAAGGACTTCATCGCGATGCCGCGGCCCAACGGCTACCAGTCGCTGCACACGTCGGTGATCAGCGAGAAGGGCACGCCGTTCGAGGTGCAGATCCGTACGGACGACATGCACCAGCAGGCCGAGGAGGGCATCGCGGCGCACTGGAAATACAAGGAAGGACGCATCGGCGACCAGCGCGACGAGCGCTACTTCCAGTGGATGCGTCAGCTGCTCGAATGGCAGCAGGAAGTCCGCGACCCGCAGGAGTTCATCAACAACCTGAAGATCGACCTTTACCCTGAGGAGGTCTACATCTTCACGCCGCGCGGCGAAGTGAAGGCGCTGCCGCGGGGCGCGACGCCGCTCGACTTCGCCTACGCGATTCACACCGACGTCGGCCACCGGTGCGTCGGCGCGCGGGTGAACGGCAAGATGGTGCCGCTGCGCACGCGGCTGAAGAACGGCGAGATCGTCGAGATCATCACGCAGGCCGGCCACACGCCCAGCCGCGACTGGCTGAACTACGTTGTCACCTCACGCGCGCGGCAGAAAATCCGCCACTTCGTCCAGCTGGAGGAGAAGGAGCGGAGCGTCGAGCTCGGACGAAAGCTCTTCGACAAGGACGCCAAGCGCTTCGGTCTCAACCCGAAGACGCTGGTCGAGAGCGCCGAGTTCGCGAAGGTGGCCGAGGAGTTCGGCAGCGGCAGGGGCGACGAGGTGATGGCGCAGATCGGGTACGGACGCCTCGCGGCGCGAACGATTCTCGCGAAGCTCGTCCCCGAGGCGCAGCTGCAGGAGAAACAGCCCGAAGGCCGCGTCGCGCAGGTCGTCAGGCGCGTGCTGCGGCCGGGCGAGGACCGCATCAAGGTCAACGGCGTGGACGACCTGCTGGTCTACCGCGCGCGCTGCTGCAATCCAATTCGCGGCGAGAAGATCGTCGGCTACATCAGCCGGGGCAAGGGCGTCGCCGTGCACGCGGCGACCTGTCCGAACGTGATGAACCTGCTCTACGACCCGGAGCGCCGCATCGCCGTCGAGTGGGAGAAGGGCGACGAGCAGGCCGCGCGCTATACCGTGCGCCTGACGATGCAGGTCGAGGACCGCAAGGGCATTCTCGCCGACGTCAGCGCGAAAGTCGCCGACATCAACACCAACATCACCAGCGTCGAGGCGACGACCGACAACGATCACCGCGGCCAGATCACCATGACCGTCGAGATCAGCGACCTGAAGCACCTGGAAAAGGTGGTGAAATCGCTGAAGTCGGTCGAGGGCGTGATTGGAGTGGAACGCGCCGTTCGATGACGGCGTCGTACGTAGGGCGCGGCTTCAGCCGCGCCGCGCGCTCATAGCTGTGCGATCACTTCGATTTCGATCCGCGCGCCCTTGGGCAGGCCTGCGGCCGCGACCGTGGAACGCGCCGGCGCGGGCGGCGTGAAGTAGGTCGCGTAGACCTCGTTCATCGCCGCGAAGTCGTTCATGTCCGCCAGGAACACCGTCGTCTTCACGACGCGATCGAAGCTGGTGCCGGCGGCGGCCAGGATGGCGCCGACGTTGTCGAGGACGCGGCGCGTCTGCGCCGCGAGATCGCCCTGGACGAGCGCACCCGTGGCCGGGTCGAGCGGAATCTGTCCGGAGCAGTAAAGCAGGTTCCCGGCGATGATCGCCTGGGAGTACGGGCCGATGGCTTTCGGCGCCTGGTCGGTCGCGATCGCCTGTCGCACGGCCAGTCGAAGCTAGGCGGCCTTGGTGACCTTGCCCGAGCGCAGGCAGCGCGTGCACACGCGGATCCGGCGCACACCGCCGTTGATCATCGCCCTGACGGTCTGAAGGTTCGGCTCGAACCGGCGCGCGCTCACGTTGTGGGCGTGGCTCACGGTACGACCGACGACCGGTCCCTTGTCACAAATCTCGCAGCGCTTGGCCATTGCAATATCTCCACGTGCCCAGCGCCCGTTCCGGCCTTCTGGACAAACACCAAAGTATAGCAGGGTAGCGGGATCCGGCGCAAAGACCGCCTACGCCCCAGGCACGATAATCCCGGGCCCGCCGTCAGCGGCCGCCGTGCCGTCCGAGGACTGGGGGCCTGGCTTCAGCACCCGCCGGACGAGCTCGAGAAATCCCTGGCGCTCGTTGCCTTCGATCGATCCCACGCGGCGGGCCGCTTCGGCCATGCCGCTCAAGGCTCTTGCCGCGTCGCGTTCGAGGGGTGACCGCGGGCCCTTCAGCTCCGCGACGATTTCCTCGAACGCGCGGCGCAGCTCCCTGGCGAGCTCCTGTGCGGTCAGGGACTGCGGCGTCGACTCGTAGATGACGCCACGAGACGCGGTGTCGAGCGTCCGCGCCACGCTGTCGGCAGCCTCGGCGACGTCGGTGTCCACGAGCGGCCGCAGCGCGTCACTCGGATGCCGGGCGACGATGGATTGAAACAGGAAGAAGAACCGCGACTGGCGATCCGTCATCTCGGCCATCGCCGGCATCAGCAACGTCACGTCGTGCTCGTGCTGGCGTTTCGTCGCGGCTGCAGGATGCTTGCGCGAGGACGCCAGGTACCCGCAATCGGCGGGACACCGGATCTCGACGAGACGCTTCGTGCCGCAGCAGACGGCGCAGATTTGCCGTCCCAGCGCGGGACATTGGCGCTTGGCCGGGCGCGCCTGACAGAGAGGACAGGTCATGAAATGAAGAATGAAAAATGAAGAATGAAGAAATGAGAACCGGACGGCAGTGATCTTATCCCGGCGGCCTCGCGCTGAAAACCGTCAGCGCCGGCTGACGGGATTTGCGCCGGGGATCGAAAATGCCTATACTTCGGCCCAAAATAAGCAGTAATTCGTCGGAACGGCAGTTGCACTCTCCCTGGCAGGAAGGGTTTCAGTCAGCAGCTCTCAGCCGAAGGCGCACCTTCTGGAGGCGTTATGGCAGACGGGCTTTTGAGCAACGAGTCGCCCCTGGAGTTTTTCAAGGCGCAGGTCGAAGGCGCGATGGAGCGCCAGCAGCTGAAGACTTCCGTCTGGACCTCGTACTACATCGTCCAGATGCTCGCCGGGTACGTGGCGCGCCGCGACAACTCGGCTCCCGGCCTGCCTGGCCAGGACGACGACCCGCTCGGGCTTCGCCTCGTGCGGGCGCTGCAGGCAGAAGGCGCCGCGCAGCGCGAAGAGCTCCGCAGCATCGGCGATGCGTCTCTCTTTCTGGTCGGGTTCTTCGCCGACAGCCTCCACCGCCGGCTCGCCGACATCGACTACTACATCTCCCTCGGAGGATCCGCCTACGGACGCCTTGCGCAATCCGAGGACGACGCGTTCTCGGATGTGTTCGGGGAGATGGCCAACAAGTTCGTGCCGCTGACCGACGTGCTGGCGGAGGTGAGCGAGCGCGCCCGGTTCAATCGCAATCGCGACGTCCTGCGGATCTACGAACGCTGGCTGCGCACCAGAAGCCGGCGCGATGGCGAGTGGCTCGCCGAGTGCGGCATCGTCCCCAACCGCTCGGCGCCGCATCGACTGCAGTAGGCTACGCAATATTTACGCTGCCTCCAGACGGCGCCGCCGGCAGCCCGTGCTATAATCCCGGCCTTCCGGTCGGCCGTGGCGTTCGTGCTGCGGCGCTTGAACGTTCCGCCCCTCCTGTAACTGTCCTCTGCAGTTGACACCAGGCAAGGTCGTTCTCTTTCGAACCGGATGTATCCGGGCGGCGTCTAAACGAATGACCGGCGCCGCTCCGGCCACGGGTACCAGGCAAGAGCGGCTCGCAACATGCTTATTATGAATAAGTTGCGCGAGTGCCGCGACCGCGCGGGCGGGGACTGACGCAGCAGCGTTGTTCAGCTGGCTTTCAGACTCTCCCTCCTGCGCGTCGAGCCCTCCCAGTTTTCATCAACCGGTCATTTGTCGGGTCGCCGAGCGGGTTTGCGCGGCGGCAAAGACTTTGCAGGAATACGCGGCATCATACATAGCGTCATTTGGAAAGGGGCGCGACCATGAAGAAGACCACGACGAAGACCAAGACGAGCCGGTACGAGGACCTGAAGCAGATTCTCGAGGACCGTCGCCGCGAGATCCTGAATGAAGTTCAGGACAAGATCCGCGACGTCCGCGCCGAAGGGACCCAGAACAAGTCCAACGAGGTCTTCGACGCGGCCGAGAGCTCGGATGCCGATATCCAGGAAGACATCGAGTTCGCGCTCATCCAGATGAAGGCCGAGACGCTCAACAAGATCAACGAGGCGTTGACGCGGCTGGAGGAAGGCGTCTTCGGCAACTGCTTCGAATGCGGCGAGGAAATCGCCGAACCGCGTCTGCGGGCGCTGCCCTTCGCCGTCCGCTGCCGGGATTGCGAGGAAGCGCGCGAGACGGCGGCCGAGCGCGAGAAGATCTGGCAGCAGCGCCGCGGCGGGGCCTCGCTTTTCATGGACATGTCCCGCTAGACTAGGCCGCGGGCGACACAGACTCCCGAGACACGGAGTCCGAACACAGGAGATTCCCTATCCGGCGCCGCATGTGCGAGTACCGGACGGGGCGAGAGGGTCAGGTTTCCTGTCGCCGTATGTGCGACACGGCGCCTGGCCCTTTTTCATTTCCGCCATATCCTCCGGAGGGATCGCCATGAGCGATCGACCCGATCAGCCAGAAGCACCGACCGAAGTCGTCTCCGCGGTCAGCGAGACCCGGTCGTTGCCGCTCCCGTCGGAACTGCCCGTGCTCCCGCTCAGGGACACGGTGTTGTTCCCGAACTCGTTCATGCCGCTCGCCGTCGCGCGCGAGAGCTCGGTCCGCCTGATCGACGATGCGATCGCGGCCGGGAAGGTGATCGGCGTCTTCGCGCAGCGCGACCCGGCGCTCGACGAGCCCATCCAGGCCGACCTGTATCCGGTTGGCACCGCGACGCACATCCACAAGATGTTCAGGCTGCCCGACGGCAGCCTCCGGCTCATCGTCCAGGGCCTGTCGCGAGTTACGCTGGACGAAATCGTCGCACTGAAACCGTATCTCCGCGCGAAGGTCTCGGCGGTGGAAGACGTGCTGCGCGACGAAGACCGCCTCGAGATCGACGCGCTCCTGAGGAACATCAAGAGCAATTTCCAGAAAGTCGTGTCGCTGTCGCCGCTGCTGTCGGACGACCTGCAGACGCTGGCCATGAACATCGAGGAGCCGGCGCGCCTGGCTGATTTCATCGCATCGAGCCTGAGCACGATCAGCACGCCGACCAAGCAGGAAGTGCTCGAGACGCTCGACGTGCGGGCGCGCATGGACAGCCTGAACCGGATCCTCATCAAGGAGCTCGAGGTTCTCGAGCTGGGGTCGAAGATCCAGTCGCAGGTGCAGTCTGAAGTCGGCAAGAACCAGCGCGAGTACTTTCTGCGCGAGCAGCTGAAGGCGATTCAGAAGGAGCTCGGCGAAGACGACGACCAGCAGAAGGAGATCGAGGAGCTTCGCGAGAAGATCGAGGCGGCGGGCATGCCCGAGGCCGTGCTCAAGGAGGCCAACCGCGAGCTGGAGCGGCTGTCGAGGATGCCGGTGGCCGCGGCCGAGTACACGGTGTCGCGGACGTATCTGGACTGGCTCGTCGCGCTGCCGTGGAACGTGCGGACCGACGAGGTGATCGATCTCAAGCGGACCAAGGAAATCCTGGACCGCGAGCACTCCGGCCTGGACAAAGCCAAGGATCGCATCATCGAGTACCTCGCGGTCCGCAAGCTGAACCCCGCGATGAAGGGGCCGATCTTGTGCTTCGTCGGCCCTCCGGGAGTCGGCAAGACGTCGATGGCGAAGTCGATTGCGACGTCCCTGGGGCGGAAGTTCGTGCGCGTCTCGCTCGGCGGCATGCGCGACGAGGCCGAGATCCGCGGACACCGCCGCACGTACATCGGCGCGCTGCCCGGGCAGGTCATCCAGGGCCTGCGCCGTGCCGAGTCGAAGAACCCGGTGTTCATCCTCGACGAGGTCGACAAGCTCGGGTCCGACTTCCGCGGCGATCCGAGCGCGGCCCTGCTCGAGGTGCTGGACCCCGAGCAGAACGACACGTTCCGCGATCACTACCTCGACGTGCCGTTCGATCTATCGGAGGTCCTCTTCATCACGACGGCCAACGTGCTGGATCCCGTGCCGGCGCCGCTGCGCGATCGCATGGAGGTCCTCGAGCTGCCGGGGTACACCGAGGAAGAGAAGCTGCAGATCGCGCGAGAGCACCTGGTCGCAAAGCAAATCACCAATCACGGCCTGACGCCCGAGACGCTGTCGTTCACCGACGACGCGCTGCACGCCGTGATTCGGGGGTACACGCGTGAGGCCGGCGTCCGAAACCTCGAGCGCGAGATTGGCGCGCTCTGCCGCAAGGCCGCGCGTCGGAGAGCCGAGGGCAACGAGGAGCCACTGACGATCACGCGCGAGACCGTGATGGAAATGCTGGGCGCGCCCCGTTTCCTCGACGAGGAGATGGAGGAGCGAACGAAGAATCCCGGCGTGGCGATCGGCCTCGCGTGGACGCCGTCGGGAGGCGACGTGCTGTTCATCGAGGCGTCGCAGATGACCGGCAGCGGACAGCTGACGCTGACCGGCTCGCTCGGCGACGTGATGAAGGAATCCGCGCGCGCCGCGCTGTCCTGGACCCGCGCCAACGCGAAGGCGCTCGGCATCGATCCGGATTTCTACAAGTCGACCGAGCTCCACTTGCATGTCCCGTCGGGCGCGATCCCGAAGGACGGGCCGTCTGCGGGTGTGACGATGACGACGGCGGTCGTGTCGGAGCTCACCGGCCGGCCCGTGCGCGGCGATCTTGCGATGACGGGGGAGATCACGCTGTCGGGCAAGGTGCTGCCGGTCGGCGGCATCAAGGAGAAGGTGCT
>Ga0163161_10003467_pt1 | contig 11051 bp, 9 predicted proteins | sample S45metaG_FD_129847 | JGI IMG/M metagenome (GOLD analysis project Ga0163161, IMG submission 129847) | Switchgrass rhizosphere microbial communities from Kellogg Biological Station, Michigan, USA - S4-5 metaG | ecosystem: Host-associated > Plants > Roots > Rhizosphere > Soil | place: USA: Michigan... | reverse complement strand
GCCACCGCGATCAGCAGCAAGGCCATCAACGCAAAGGCAAAACTCAAACTCGCGGCATGGGCGATAAGCCCGATTACCGCAGGCCCGGCGAGAATGCCCGCATAACCCAGGGTGGTAATGGCCGGTACGGCGATGCTTTGCGGCATGACCGTCTGCTTGCCCACTGCCGTATAGAGCACCGGCACGATGTTCGAACAGCCGGCACCCAGCAGGGCATAGCCCACCAGCGCCGCTTGCCAGCTCGGGACAAAAGTCGCCAGGCACAGGCCGAACGCCGCCGTCAGGCCACCGAAGATCATCACCCGCGTCGCGCCCAGTCGACGCACGATCGAATCCCCCGTCAGGCGCCCCACCGTCATGGTCAGCGCGAACGCCGCATAACCCAATCCGGCATAGGCCGTGTCGATCCCGCGTTCTTGCACCAGGAACACCGCGCTCCAGTCCAGCGCCGCGCCTTCAGCGAGGAACACGATGCAGCACATGCCGCCGATGAACAGCACGATGCCGTGGGGCACGGCAAACGCCGGTCCCGAACTTTCGCTGCCGTAGGGCAGCAGGTGGGGTGCCGCCTTCGCCAGTGCGAGCAGCAACACGACGATCATCACCAGCGTGGCGCCCAGCGGCGAAAGCCCAAGGCCCAGCAAGCCACTGACACCGGCTGCACCGACAATCCCGCCGAGGCTGAACATGCCATGAAAGCCCGACATCATGTTTTTGCCGCTGGCCCGCTCGACGATCACTGCTTGCAGGTTCACCGTCGAATCCACCGTGCCCAGGCCGGCACCGAAAATGAACAATGCCGCGATCAGCGCAGGAGCCGACGACACCGTCGCCAGCAACGGCAGCGCGATACAGATCAGCAGAGTGCCGCCGGTCGCCACTTTGCGGCAGCCCAAGCGCGTGGCGAGGATCCCGGCCAAGGGCATCGCCAGGATCGAGCCCACCCCGAGACACAACAGCAACAGACCGAGGGTGCCGTCATCCAGCCCGGCGCGGGCCTTGGCGTACGGCACCAGCGGCGCCCACGCGGCAATGCCGGAGCCGGCGATAAAAAAGGCCACCCGCGTGGACATCTGCTCCAGGCGTCCCGGCACGCATGAGGACGGGGCGTTGAGGTTGGTCATATCGATCCTTGGCATAAAACGTCGCGTGCCACTGGGACAGTGATCGAGCGGTGAGGGTTCGATCACGGTCCTTGCGGGTTTGCGTTCCAGAAAGCTGACATCGTTGCACAGCCAGATTATGTTTCGCGATATGTTGTGGGCTTTCGATCATTTCAGCAGGGAGGGCGCCATGGCGCGGATGTACGACGCACGGGGCAATATCTATATCGTGGCGACGCCGCAAGAACTGCGTGGCCAGGGCATTGCTTTACCCGACCGGGCCAGCGATGCCGCGCAAAACCGTCAGGACTGGGCAGTGGCCGCCATTGAGGCATGTTGTTCGTGGGCGCCCGGCACGCAACCATTCGGCGGCAAGGAACATCGCAGCGATGGTCTGCTGGTGGGACCGTTCCAGGCATTGCCGCCCTTCGATCTGTTGATAGTGAACACCGACGGCACCCTGGCCGAGCGCAGTGGCAACGGCTTGACGATTTTTTCCCAGGCGCTCAGCGACCAGGGGATTTTGCCGACCGACGAGGCGTGCCTGCTCAGGGTCCATCACGACAAGGCTGATGTGATCTCACCGGGGGTGGCATCGGTGAAAGCGGCGCAGGTCGAGGGCGTGAGCGGGTTTTGGCTGGACTTTGGCAAACCGGGATTCGGGGCGGACGCGGTGAGTGCCCACGGCGTTGAAAGCGTGGTATTCAACGGCCGCGAGCTCAATCACGTACAGCCGTTGGCGTCACTGAATGCTGCATGGTCACGCAGTCAGTTCGCGCGGGTGGGCAATCCGCATTGCGTGACCCTGGTCGATAGCGTCGAAGCCCTGCCGAGCAATGCGCAGATGCGCGAGCCTGTGTTGGGTGAAGGCTTGACCCGCATTGCCTATGCCATGCCCGCGGGCGCCGGACGGCCGTGTCCGGCGGGGATCAACCTGCAATGGGCGACGCATGACGCCGGGCAGCAGGTGATTGCGCGCGTGTTCGAGCGGGGCGAAGGCCCGACTGCGTCGTCCGGCACCAGCGCCACGGCGGTGGCCTGCGCCGCGTGGCGGGTGGGCTGGGTGAACGCCGGGGAGGTGAAGGTGGTGATGCCGGGCGGGACGGCGCCGATTTTGCTGGAAGAAGAGCAGGGGGAATTGAGTCGGGTCAGCTTGTTTGGTACGGCGCGGTTGGTGGGGTGACCGGTCCGACGCCTTCGCGAGCAAGCCCGCTCCCACATTGGATCGGTGTCGTTCACAAATCCCTCTGTGGGAGCGGGCTTGCTCGCGAAGAGGCCGGCCCAGGCAACGCAGGTCTTCAGCGCAAATCGCCAAACTCCACCACCGGCATCGTGCGCTTCATCAACACCTTGCCCCCGCGAATCGAATACAGCGGCAACCCCTGGCTGCGAATCACCTCATAGTCGCTCTCTGCCGACAGGATCAGCAGATTCGCCGGACGTCCCGCCTCCAGGCCGTAACGATTGCCCAGGGCCAGGGCTTTGGCGCTGTTGTCGGTGACCAGGTCCAGGGCGCTTTGCAGGTTGCGGTAGCCGAGCATGTGGCAAATGTGCAGGCCCGCTTCAAGCACCCGCAGGATGTTGCCGTTACCTAGCGGATACCAGGGGTCGACGATCGAGTCCTGGCCGAAACACACGTTCATGCCGGCTTCGAGCAACTCATTGACCCGGGTCACGCCCCGGCGCTTCGGAAAGTTATCGAAGCGCCCCTGCAGGTGAATGCTTTCGGTCGGGCAGGAGACAAAACTGATGCCCGAATGCCCGAGCAGGCGGAACAACTTGGCGCAATAGGCGTTGTCGTAGGAGCCCATGGCCGTGGTGTGACTGGCGGTGACCCGCGAGCCCATGTCGCGGCTGCGGGCCTCTTCGGCCAGCACTTCGAGAAAGCGAGAGTGCGGATCGTCGGTTTCATCGCAGTGCACATCCACCAGACAACCGGTGCGCTCGGCCAGGTCCATCAGGAACTTCACCGAACTGACACCCTGATCACGGGTGTACTCGAAATGCGGAATGCCACCGACCACATCCGCGCCCATGCGGATCGCTTCCTCCATCAAGTCCCGGCCATTGCGGTAGGACTCGATGCCTTCCTGGGGAAACGCGACGATTTGCATGTCCACCAGATGACGGCTTTCCTCGCGCACCTCGAGCATCGCCTTCAACGCGGTGAGCTGTGGGTCGGTGACGTCGACGTGGGTGCGCACATGCTGGATGCCGTGGGCGGCGAGGCTCTGCAGGGTTTTCCTGGCTCGGGTCCTGGTGTCTTCCGGGGTGATGGTCGCCTTGCGCTCACCCCAGCACTCGATGCCCTCGAACAAGGTGCCGCTCATGTTCCAGCGCGGCTCGCCGGCGGTCAGGGTGGCGTCGAGGTGAATGTGCGGCTCGACGAAGGGTGGCACCACGAGGTTACCGCCGGCGTCCAGATCCTCAGGGCCCAGGGTGGGGGCTTCGGTCTGCCGGGCGATGCTGCGGATCAGGCCGTTTTCCAGGTGCAACTCGTGCAGACCTTCCTGATTACGCAGCCGGGCGTTGATGATATGCATCGGAAGGGTCCTTTTAGTCATTCTTGTAGACGGGGTCTGCTTACGTTAGCGCGGGGCCGGCAACCTGCGCCAGTTCAAATGTGGGAGCGGGCTTGCTCGCGAAAGCGGTGTGTCATCAAACATGAATGTCGACTGACACGACGCTTTCGCGAGCAAGCCCGCTCCCACAGTGAAATGGATGGATCAGGAAGTTGGAGTTAACGGCAGAAACCGCAGCAGCGCAGCGACGATGGCCTCCGGTGCATCTTCCTGCACCAGATGCCCTGCATGGGCGATGGCATGCCATTGCGAGCCGGGAATCAGCTGGTGCAGCGCACGCCCGCGCTCGATGGGGATCCACTGATCCTCTTCGCCCCACAGGATCTGCACCGGGCAGCGAATGGCGGGATACAGCGCTTCGACTTCGCGGGTAAAGCGCTCGTCCATCTGCGCGATCTGCCGGTAGAACGCCGCTTGCCCCGGATCGCCCAGCCACGGCTGCACGTAGGGGGCGAGTTCGTCGTCGGAGATTGGCCGGTGGATCGCCCCGCGAATATAGGTCGGTACGATGGCGCGCTGGATGTAGTCGGGCAGGCCGCTGAAGGCTGCTTCATGCTGGCGCACATGCTGTACGAACGGCGAACCCCAGGGCGACAGCGCGACCGGGTCGATCAGGGTCAGGCTGCGGTAATTTCGCCCATTTAACAGGTGCGCGCGCAGTACGGTGGCCCCGCCGAAGTCGTGGGCCACCACGTCGGGGCACTCCAGCCCCCAGTGTTCCAGCAACTGCGCCAGCAACTCGTTCTGCACGCCCAGGGACACATCACCGTCGACCTTTTCCGATTGCCCATAACCCAGCAGATCGAAGTAATGCACGCGATGGGTGGTGATGAAATGCGGCGCGATACGGTGCCAGACATAAGATGAGAAGGGCGTGCCATGCACAAACACCAACGGCGGCCCGTCCCCCCTTACAGCGAAGCGAACAGCGTGACCGTTGAAGCGATAGGTCTGAGCCAGCGGCCAGTCAGTCATGGGTATGTCCTTTTGGCGATGGAAGCCAAAAAGCATAGGCATAAAAAAACAACCGATGAAGGCTGTTCTATTGTTCCCTGACAAAACGCACTCCCCTGTAGGAGCTGCCGAAGGCTGCGATCTTTTGATGTTGATTTTAAAACCAAGATCAAAAGATCGCAGCCTTCGGCAGCTCCTACAGGGGCAGTGTCGCTGTTTATTCGCCGCGATAGATGCAACCGCTGGTGCAAGTCTCGTGGATGCGGATCGCGCTCAGTTCCGGCAGCAGGGGCTTGAGTTCGGCCCAGATGAATTTGGCCAGCACTTCACTGGTGGGGTTTTCAAGGCCAGGAATGTCGTTCAGGTAGTTGTGGTCCAGGCGTTCGTACAACGGCTTGAAGATCGCCTTGATCTCGGAGAAGTCGCGGATCCAGCCGGTGTGCGGATCGATATCGCCGCTCAGGTGAATCGCCACCTTGAACGAGTGACCGTGCAGGCGTCCGCACTTGTGGCCGTCCGGGACGTGGGGCAGGCGGTGGGCGGATTCGAACGTAAATTCCTTGAAGATTTCCACAGTGTTATCAGCTCTGTTGAGGTGGCGATCGCCGCGGCGACGCTGGGGCAAATTTGACTGGCGGCGAGTTTAACAGCTTGTCCTGACTAAAGGGTCAGCAAGCGTTCGCCAAGGCGACCGTTGGCGGCCAGTTCGAGAAACTCATCTCCCAGCCGACGGCTTTCATCCATCGTCGTGCGCCAGTATTTCTGCCGGCTGGGGGCGTCGCCCATGAAGCGCTTGAAGTCATTGCGGTCCGGCAGTTTGCCGTAGGGCAGGCGCGCCAGGTATTCCTTCGAGGGGGCCAGCAGCAACACGTTCTGCAGGCGCGCCGGGCAGGCTCGGCGCCAGGGCAGGGTCTTGTCGAACCAGCCGGGAATCACCCGGTCGGTGAAATGCGGGTAGAGCACGATGTCGTTGCCGCTGTAGGGCAAGTCAAGGTGATAGTCCAGCAGCCCGCCGTCGCGGAACGTGCCAGCGCCGGCGCCCGGCAGGTCGCGCACGCCTTCCATCACCATGGGGATCGAACCCGAGGCAAGCAGGGCCTGGCGCAGATTGCCGGTGTCGAGGGCGACGAAGCGCGACGGAAAATCGGTCAGGGCATCCACCGGCGGCGCCAGACGCGGGTCGTGGATGATCAGCCGTTCGAAGTGCCGCGCCAGGCGAGCGCGACCGCGCAGGTTGTCGGCGATCACCGATGACAGGCCCAGCCCCAGGCGGCCGCGATGATCGTCTGCGAGCAGGCCGTGGCTTTTGACCACCATGATGTTCAGGCGGTAATGGGCATTGTCGAGCAGGGCGGCGTCACGGCCGTCGAGCAGATCATCGAGCATGCGCCGCGAACTCTGGCTGATGTGCGCCATGGTCACGCCCTTGTTGAAGTTCTGCTCGGTGTACAGCTGGCCGAGTCGGCGGATGCCCTCGGCGGCGTCCGGCAGGCAGGCGCTGGCGAAGCGCCAGGAACCGACCGACGCCCCGATCAGCGAGCGCTCCCGTGGCGCCGAGGGCAGCCAGTCGCCGAACAGCGCCAGGTCCAGTCCCTGAATCCCCAGTGCCTTGGGCCCCCCGGCGGCTCCGGGCAGCGTGCCGACATCGGCGGCGTCGAGGCCGTTTTCCCGAATGCGCGCAAAGGCACGGGGGCCGGCCTTGATCGTCAGGGAGGGGAACTTGATGTGGATGGCGGTCATTGCGGTCTCTGAATCTGGCAAGCGGGGAATTGTAAACACATACCTCCCTGTAGGAGCTGCCGAAGGCTGCGATCTTTTGATTTTGTTTTTAAGAGCAAGATCAAAAGATCGCAGCCTTCGGCAGCTCCTACAGGGCGATGTGATGGTCAATGATGGCAATTCAGTTTCAATTAAGTTCTCATCGCTAAGGTGCCACCCATAGGCAACACAAAAAAATTCGGAGACACCCCATGAAATCCCTCAGTGGCCAGGTTCTCAAGGATCATCAGGATTGGTAATGACGCTGCTTTCTGTTTCTCATCGACGCGCCAGCAGTCGGCTGGCACTGGCACTCATGGCGTTTTGCTCAGTGGTGATGGCCCGTGACCTGGACCAGGACGAGGCCCTGCGCCTGCGCCAGCAAGGCGTGATTCTGCCGCTGGAACACGTGCTGCATCAGGCGCTGGACCGTTATCCGGGGGCGAAGCTGCTGGAAGTCGAGCTCGAAGAGAAACACGACGTCTACATTTATGAAGTCGAGTTGCTGACCCCTGAAGGCGTGGTCCGTGAACTCGACCTCGACGCCGCCACCGGCCGGCTGCTCAAAGACAAGGAAGATTGACCGATGCGCTTGCTCCTGGTGGAAGACCATGTGCCCTTGGCCGACGAACTGATGGCTGGCCTCAATCGCCAAGGGTATGCCGTGGACTGGCTGACTGATGGCCGTGACGCGGTGTATCAGGGCCGCAGCGAACCCTATGACCTGATCATCCTCGACCTCGGCCTGCCGGGCATGCCAGGGCTTGAGGTGCTGGCTCAGTGGCGCGCGGGCGGGCTGGGCACGCCGGTGCTGATCCTCACGGCCCGTGATTCCTGGGCCGAGCGCATCGAAGGGCTCAAGGCCGGCGCCGACGATTACCTGGCCAAGCCTTTTCACCCCGAAGAATTGCACTTGCGCATTCAGGCGCTGTTGCGCCGTTCCCATGGTCAGGTCAACCAGCCCACGCTCAAGGCCGCCGGCCTGCACCTGGACGAGGGGCGCCAATGCGTGATTCGCGACGGCGCGGACGTTCAACTGACCGCCGCGGAGTTTCGTCTGCTGCGTTACTTCATGCTGCACCCACAGCAGATCCTCTCCAAAAGCCACCTCGCCGAACACCTGTACGACGGTGAAACCGAGCGTGATTCCAACGTACTGGAAGTCCACGTCAATCACCTGCGGCGCAAGCTGGGGCGCAGCGTGATCGAAACCCGCCGTGGCCAGGGTTACCTGTTCGGCGGGCAAGCACAGTGAGGTCGATCCAGCGCCGTTTGAGCCTGGGCCTGATCAGCGTGATGGTGGTGGTTGGCCTGATCCTGGCGCAAACCAGCCTGTGGCTGTTCGAGATGGGCCTGCAGCGCTACCTCGAAGCCGGGCTGCGCAACGACAGCGAAAACCTGCTGGTCGCGCTGGTGCGCGGCCCTCAGGGGTTGCAGCTGGATGAACGCCTGCTGTCACCGGCCTATCAACGACCGTTTTCCGGGCATTACTTCCGCATCGACTTTGCCGACAGCCATTGGCGCTCCCGCTCGTTGTGGGACCAGGAACTGCCGCGGCTGGAGCGGCCAGGTCTGCACAGCAACCTGCAATTGGGCCCCGAGGGCCAGCAGTTGCTGGTGCTGCGTTCCGATTATCGGCGCCTGGGCCAGTCGATCTCCATCAGTGTGGCGCAGGACTACACCCCCGTGCGCGAGAGTTTCCGGCGCATGCAGCAGGTGGGCCTCGGGCTGGGGCTGGCGGGTTTGCTGTTGATCCTGTTGCTGCAACGCATCACCGTGCGGCGGGCCTTGCGGCCCCTGGAAAACGCCCGGGAACAGATCGCCCAATTGCAGCAAGGGCAGCGCTCGCAACTCGATGACCGGGTGCCGGTAGAGCTGGAGCCGCTGGTGGCGCAGATCAACCATTTGCTGGCCCACACCGAAGACAGCCTCAAGCGTTCGCGCAATGCCTTGGGCAACCTCGGCCACGCCCTCAAAACGCCGTTGGCGGTTCTGTTGAGCCTGGCTTCAAGCGAGCAGCTCGACGCGCACCCGCAGTTGCGCAAGATCCTCCAGACGCAACTCAGGCAGGTCCAGCAGCGGCTCAATCGCGAACTCAATCGGGCCCGGTTGTCCGGCGATGCCTTGCCGGGGGCCTTGTTTGACTGCGACGCCGAACTGCCGGGTTTGCTGGCGACCCTGAACATGATCCACGGCGAACACCTGGACCTGAGCTACCGCTGCTTGAACGGCCTGCAATTGCCATGGGATCGCGAAGACTTGCTGGAACTGCTCGGCAACCTGCTGGACAACGCCTGCAAATGGGCGGACGCCGAAGTGCGCTTGAGCGTGATAGAGACGGCGCAAGGGTTCGAGCTGAGCGTCGAGGACGACGGACCGGGCATTCCCGAAGATCGCCGTGATCAGGTGTTCAGCCGGGGTACGCGGCTGGATGAGCAGACCGACGGGCATGGGTTGGGGTTGGGCATCGTGCGGGACATTGTCGATAGCTGGGGCGGGGACTTGCGGTTGCAGGAGAGCGAGTGGGGCGGGTTGAAGGTGTTGATCGAATTGCCCAAAAGGTCAGGCTGACCCTGAAACCTGTGGGAGCGGGCTTGCTCGCGAAAGCGGTGTGTCAGTCTATGAAATGTTGTCTGATCTACCGCTTTCGCGAGCAAGCCCGCTCCCACAGGGGAGTCATGTGACCATTAGGTTCAGGTGTGATGAATCTCCCGATCCTTGGTTTCCGGCATGAAGAAAATCCCCAGAATCGCCGTCATCACCGCAATCACAATCGGGTACCACAGCCCGTAGTAGATATCCCCCGTGGCCGCGACCATGGCGAAGGCCACGGTCGGCAGGAAGCCGCCGAACCAGCCGTTGCCGATGTGGTAGGGCAGCGACATCGAGGTGTAGCGGATGCGCGCCGGGAACAGTTCCACCAGCCAGGCGGCGATCGGGCCGTAGACCATGGTCACGTAGATCACCAGGATCGTCAGGAACAACAGCACCATCGGGTAGTTGGTCTTGGCCGGGTCCGCCTTCTCGGGGTAGCCGGCTTCCTTCAGGCCGGTGGCGAGGGTGGCGGTGAAGGCGTCGTTTTTCGTCTTGAAGTCCGCCGCCGGCATACCGGTGCCTTCGAAGCTTTCCACGACTTTATCGCCGATACGTACCTGCGCCACGGTGCCCGGCTCGGCCTTCACGTTCTCATAGGGGATGGCGCGCTTGGCGAGGAGGGTCTTGGCCAGGTCGCAGGAACTGGTGAATTTGGCCTTGCCCACCGGGTCGAACTGGAACGAGCACTGGCCGGGATCGGCAATCACCTTGACCGGATTTTTCTCCTGGGCGATGAACACGTCGGGGTTACCGTACTGGGTCAGCGCGTGGAAGATCGGAAAGTAGGTGAGCGCCGCCAGAATACAGCCGGCCATGATGATCGGCTTGCGGCCGATGCGGTCCGACAGGCTGCCGAAAATGACGAAGAACGGCGTGCCGATCAGCAGTGAGCCGGCGATCAGCAGGTTGGCGGTCTGCGGGTCGATCTTCAGGGTTTGCAGCAGGAAGAACAGCGCATAGAACTGCCCGGTGTACCAGACCACCGCCTGGCCGGCGGTCCCGCCGAGCAGGGCCATGATCACGATCTTGAGGTTGTCCCAGCGGGCGAAGGATTCGGTCAGCGGCGCTTTGGACGCCTTGCCTTCGGCCTTCATCTTCATGAACACCGGCGACTCGTTCAGTTGCAGGCGGATGTACACCGAGACAATCAGCAGCAGGATCGACAGCAGGAACGGAATCCGCCAGCCCCAGGCCTCAAAGGCTTCAGTGCCCAGCGCGGTCCGGCAGGCGAGAATCACCAGCAGCGAGAGAAACAGGCCAAGGGTGGCGGTGGTCTGAATCCACGAGGTGAAGTAACCCCGTTTGCCCTTGGGCGCATGTTCGGCCACATAGGTCGCCGCCCCCCCGTATTCACCGCCCAGGGCCAGGCCTTGCAGCAGGCGCAGGGTGATCAGGATGATCGGCGCCGCGACGCCGATGGTCGCGTAACCGGGCAAAAAGCCCACCACCGCCGTGGACACACCCATGATCACGATGGTGATCAGGAAGGTGTGCTTGCGTCCGATCATGTCGCCCAGGCGGCCGAACACAATGGCGCCAAAGGGCCGCACGGCGAAGCCGGCGGCGAAGGCGAGCAGGGCGAAGATGAAGGAGGTGGTTTCATTGACGCCGGCGAAGAAGTGCTTGGCGATGATCGCGGCGAGGGAGCCGTACAGATAGAAGTCGTACCATTCGAACACAGTGCCCAGTGAGGACGCGAAAATGACCTTTCGTTCCTCCCGGGTGACCCCGTGGTTGGGCGTGCTGCCCATGGTAGTGCCGCTGATTGTCGCCATGAGATTTCTCCGTTTTTCTTGTTTTCGGCCGGAGCACCTCTCAATTGTTGCCGCACTCTGGCCCGGGGGACTGCGCGAAACATGGACACAAGCTGACGGCCTCGCATCGCTGCAAGGTCTCTAGAAGCATAATCGGCTTTGCACAGATATCCACTCGCCATCACGGCAGATGCAGAACCTGTGGGAGCGGGCTTGCTCGCGAAGGCGGTGTGTCAGGCAACATCTTCATTGACTGATTCACCGCCTTCGCGAGCAAGCCCGCTCCCACAGGGTTTCATTGGTGG
>Ga0163161_10003466_pt1 | contig 11051 bp, 9 predicted proteins | sample S45metaG_FD_129847 | JGI IMG/M metagenome (GOLD analysis project Ga0163161, IMG submission 129847) | Switchgrass rhizosphere microbial communities from Kellogg Biological Station, Michigan, USA - S4-5 metaG | ecosystem: Host-associated > Plants > Roots > Rhizosphere > Soil | place: USA: Michigan... | reverse complement strand
CGACGTTCTCCACCACGATGATCGCGTCGTCCACCACCAGCCCGATCGCCAGCACCAGCGCCAACAGCGTGAGCGCGACCACGCCCGACACCACCACCGAGCCCGCGAGCGTGAACGCGAATTCGGTGAACAGCGATCCGGTCAGCCCGCCCTGGAAACCGATGGGCACGTACACCGCAACCAGCACCACCGTCATGGCAAGAATGGGCCCGCCCAGTTCACGCGCCGCGAGCAGCGAAGCCTGCATCGGCGACTTGCCCTCCCGCATGTGCCGGTCGACGTTCTCCACCACGATGATCGCGTCGTCCACCACCAGCCCGATCGCCAGCACCAGCGCCAGCAGCGTGAGCAGGTTGATGGAGTAGCCAAGCACCAGCATCACGAAGAAAGTGCCGATCAGCGACAGCGGCATGGCAATCACCGGTACCACCACTGCGCGGAAGCTGCCCAGGAAGAGGTAGATCACCACCGTCACGATGATCAGCGCCTCGACCAGCGTCTTGATCACTTCGCTGATGGAGGTGTTAATGAAGTCGGTCGAGTCGTAGACGATCTTTCCGGTCAGGCCCGTGGGCAACTGGGCCTGCAGGTCGGGGAACACGGTGCGAACCTGCTTGGCCACTTCGAGGATGTTGGCCTCGGGCGCGACCTTGATGCCGATGAACACCGAGCGCACGCCGTTGAAGGCCACGTTGAAGTCGTAGTTCTCCGAGCCGAGCGTGACGTTGGCCACGTCCTGCAGCCGCACGATGGCGCCGTTGCTGCTCTTCACAGAGAGCTGCTTGAACTCGTCCACGCTGTGCAGCGAAGTGCCGGCCGTGAGCGGCACGCTCACCATCTGGCCCTTGCTGGTGCCCACGGCCGCCAGGTAGTTGTTGGCGGCGAGCGCGGTGCTCACGTCGGTGGCGGTCACGCCGTAGGCGGCCATCTTCTGCGCGTCGAGCCAGGCCCGCAGCGCGAAGGTGCGCGCACCGAGGATTTCGGCAGTCTGCACGCCCGCAATGGCGTTGAGCTTGGGCTGCACCACGCGCACCAGGAAGTCGGTCACGTTGTTGTTGGGCAGCGTGTCGCTGTAGAAGCCGATGTACATGGCATCGGTGGTCTGGCCCGTGGCCACCGTGAGCACCGGCTGCTGCGCCTGCGGCGGCAGCTGGTTGCGCACCGAGTTCACCTGCGTGTTGATCTCGGTCAGCGCGCGGTTCGAGTCGTAGTTCAGCCGCAGCGTGGCGGTGATGGTCGACACGCCCAGGCTGCTCGACGACGACAGGTAGTCGATGCCCTGCGCCTGCGACACGGCGGCTTCGAGCGGCTGCGTGATGAAGCCCGCGACCGTGGCGGCGTCGGCGCCGTAGTAGGCGGTGCTGATGGTGACCACGCCGTTCTCGGTCTTCGGATACTGGTTGACCGGCAGGCCGGCCAGTGCGCGCAGCCCCAGCACCACGATCAGCAGGCTCACCACCATCGCCAGCACGGGCCGGCGGATGAAGATGTCGGTGAAGTTCATGCGGGCTGCCTCACTTTTCCTGCGGCGTCGGCGCCGCGTCGTTGGTGGGCTGCACGCTGTTGTCCACCGTCACGGGCGAGCCGTTCTTCAGCTTGTTCTGTCCGCTGCTCACCACCACCTGGCCGGCTTTCAGCCCCTTGACGATGGAGATCTGGTCGCCGCGCGTCGGGCCGGTCTCGATGAAGACCTGCTCGGCGATGAGCTGCGGCTTGCCCGACGGGTTGGCCGCGGGGGCCGGCGTACCTGCAGCACCGGCAGCACCAGCAGAACCAGCCTTTGGCGGCTCGGCTTCCTTCACCACGTACACCGTGGAGCCGTACGGGTTGTAGGTGACGGCGGTGGAGGGCAGCGTCAGCTGTTCCTGCACGCCGCCAATGTCGATCTTCACGTTCGCGAACATGCCGGGCAGCAGCAGCAGCTTGGGGTTCGACACCGTGGCCTCGACCTGCACGTTGCGCGTGGCGGAATCCACCTTCGGGCTGATCGCGTTGATCTTGCCGGTGAAGCTCTGGCCCGGGAAGGTGTCGACAGTCAGGTTCACCACCTGGCCCACCGCGAGGCCCGCGAGCTGCTGCTGCGGCAGCGAGAAGTCGGCGTATATCGGGTCCAGCGTCTGCAGCGTCACGAGCTTGTCGCCCGCGTTCACGTACTGGCCCGGGTTCAGCGCGGTGATGCCGAGGCGACCCGAGAAGGGCGCGCGGATCGACTTCTTCGCCACCACGGCCGCCTGCTGCTCGACCTGTGCGCGCTTGGCTTTCAGGTCGTTGGTGTCGGCGTCGATCTGCGCCTGGCTCACGGCCTGCACAGCCAGCTGCGCCTGGTCGCGCTTGAGCACGGTGGCGGCCTGCGCGGCGGCGGCTTCGGCGGAATGCAGCAGGGCGATGTCGGAGTCGGCGTTGAGCTCGACCAGCAGCGCGCCGGCCTTCACGTCCTGGCCCGACTTGAAGTGCACCGTGCGCACCAGGCCCGCCACTTCGGTGCTGAGGTCGGCGCCGCGCACCGGGTTCAGCGTGCCGACCGCGGTGAACTGCGTCTGCCACTGCAGCTTCTGCACCTGGGCCGTCGACACCGTCTGCGGCGCCGGCTTGGGCACGGCCGCGATCAGCGCGCGGATCTGCAGGAACTTGCCGAGCGCGAGCGCGGCGACCAGCAGCAGCACGCAGCCGATCATGATGATCATTCTCCGGGTCATAGGTAGGCTTTTCTTCGTGTTATTTGATGGAGGTGTTCGGTCAGTTCTGTGCGGCGGGCTGTGCCGCAGGTTGCTGCCCCGGTGCGATCGCCGCATCGGCCAGCGCGCCTCGGTTCCACCAGCCGCCGCCGAGCGCCTGGAAGAGGGCGGCGGTGTCGGCATAGCGCGCGGCCTGCGCCTGCACCAGCGCCGTGTGCGTCTGCAGCCAGGCCTGCTGCGCGGTCAGCAGCGTGACGTAGCTCACCGCGCCGGCACGGAACTGCGCGGTCGACAGGTCGAGCGACTGCCTTGCAAGAGATTCGGCCGTGGCCTGGGTCTGCAGGGCGTTGGCGTCGAGTTCCAGTGCGCGCAAGGCATCGGCCACGTTCTGGAAGGCGCCGAGCACTGTGTTGCGGTACTGCGCCGCCGCCGAGTCGTAGGCCGCGACCGCCGCGCGCTGCTGCGCGCGCAGGGCGCCGCCGTTGAAGATCGGCTGCGTGAGCCCGGCGCCGATGTTCCACAGGGTGGTCGGGCCAGTGAACAGGTCGCGCGCCCGCAAGGCGCTGTTGCCGTAGCTGGCGCTCAGCTGGATCTGCGGATAGAGGTTGGCTGTGGCCACGCCGACTGCCGCGCTGGCCTGGTGCAGCTGCGCTTCGCTGGCACGCACGTCGGGGCGCTGGCGCGCGAGTTCGGAGGGCAGAGACAGCGGCAGCGCCTGCGGCAGCGAGAGGCTTGCCAGGTCGAACTCGGGCAGGCCCGCTTCGGACGGCAGCCGGCCCGCGAATACCGCGAGCTGGTGGCGCGTCTGCGCGAGCGATTTCTCGATGGGCGGCACCGTGGCTTCGGTCTGCGCGACCTGCGTGCGCTGCTGCAGCACGATCGACTTCGCGATCGCGCCGGTGTCGAACTGCTTTTCGATCACGTTCAGCTGCTCGCGCTGCGCCTGCAGCACCTCGCGCACGGCCTGCAGCTGCGCGCGCAGCGAGGCTTCGCGGATGGCGGTGGTGACAAGGTTCGAGGTCAGCGTGAGGTAGACCGCCTCGACCTGGTAGCGCTGCGCTTCCACCGCGGCCCGTTCGCCTTCGATCTGCCGGCGCGAGCCGCCGAACACGTCGAGGTTGTAGCTGACGTTGACCGAGGCGTTGTACAGCGTGAGCAACTGGCCGCCCGGCACCTGCGTGCTGACTTCGGATGCGCGCTCGCGCTGCACGCCGAGCTGTCCCGTGACCTGCGGCCACAGCAGGTTGCCCGACTTGGCGTCGTACGTGGCTTCGGCCTGGCGCAATGCGGCCTGCGCAGAAGCCAGCGTGGGGCTTTGCGCGAGCGAGGCGCGGATCAGCTGGTCGAGCGGCTCCGAGTGAAACACGTCCCACCACTGCGCGGGAATGTCACGGCCCGGCAGCAATTCCTGGGCCTGGCCGGCCGGCACGTTGGCCTGTGCGGTGCGCGCGGGCATAGGCGCGGGCGTGTAGTCGGCGCCGCTGGCGGCGGCCGGCAGGTCGGGCGTCTTGAAGTCGGGGCCGACCGCACAGGCGCTCAACAGCAGCAGGACGGCACCGAGCACGGCACCCTGGGCAGGCCGCCCCATTCGCCGGCGCGCGGAAGCCGCGCGCGGAGAATTGGGGGGACCCTCCAACGCATTGTTTTCTTGATTTGGCATGGGGCAGCGGTTGTACACCCGGACCGTCCGGGATACCTGACTTTCCTGAAATGTCGTCGTCTGCGCTCCACGCCGCAAGAGCGATGCGACGAAATTTGCACTGCGTGGTGCGAAATGCATGGGCACGGCGCGAACCGCGGCTACCGGAATGCAGTCCTTTGCTTTCCTTTTTCTTTTCGCCGTTGCCGAATCTGTTCCGCGCGGGCTCCCGTATTGAAGACAGCCGCTGCCATTTCGCGGTGGTCGGTCATTCATTCAACCAGGAGCATCTTCATGCAGCGCAAACTTCATCGCCTCGCCGCCGTCTCTCTCGCCATCGCACTGTCTGCCGGCGCGGTCTCGGCCCTCGCGGCTTCGGTCATGGTGGGCGGCGCGCCGATGTTGCCGACCAAGGACATCATCGACAACGCAGTCAACTCCAAGGACCACACGACGTTGGTTGCCGCAGTCAAGGCTGCTGGCCTGGTCGACACGCTCAAGGGCCCCGGTCCATTCACCGTGTTCGCGCCCACCAACGCCGCCTTCGCCGCACTGCCGGCCGGCACCGTCGATACCCTGCTCAAGCCCGAAAGCAAAGACGCCCTGACCGGCGTGCTGACCTACCACGTGGTGGCCGGCAAGCTGGACGCAGCCGCGCTGAAGAAAGAGATCAAGGCCGGCAAGGGCTCGGCCGAACTCAAGACCGTGGCCGGCGGCACGCTCGTAGCCAAGGAAAAGAGCGGCAAGATCACCCTCACCGACGAGAAAGGCGGCACCGCCACGGTGACGATTCCCAACGTCTACCAGTCGAACGGCGTGATCCACGTGGTCAACAAAGTGCTGCTCCCCAAATAAGCAAGGCGCCCCCGCCCCCTTCCAGAAACACCGAGGAACCGGCTCCGCCGGGCCTCAGGTGTTGCCCCCGGTAGGGGGAAGGAGAAGCGACACGAAGTGCGCGCAGCCTGGGGGCGAGCAAAAAAAAGCCCGCACTAGGCGGGCTTGAAGGTGACCTGCTGGAGGAGGGAGGATCAGAGGATGCAGGCCACAGGGAGAGACATGAATATCGCCTGTGAACCTGCACGCAACCTGACCTCGCTGGAATCTTGTTCCAGGCTCATTCCTCGCTAATTTTTGGACCGTCTGCGCTCAGTCTTCGTCTTCCCATTTGCCGACGACGGTGCCCAGCACGGTGAAGGCCTCGCGCACTGGCTCGTGCTTCGGATTCAGCGGCAGCAGCCAGCGTCGGCCGTCGTCTTCCTTGTAGACCTTGAACGTGACTTCGCCGCTGTCCTCGAGCTTCGCGATGATGCGTTCGCCGTCCTCGGGCTTCCTCAGCGACGTATCGACGAACACGATCGACTCTGCGGGATAGCTCTTCAGGTGGCCGCTGGACGCCGTCATGCTGTCGCCGCGCACGCGCAGGGCGTAGCTCTGGAGGCTGTGGTGGGCGATGCAGGGAATCCAGCGCTCGGCACGCGGCTGTTGCGAGACTTCGTGGCTGTCCCAGTTGGCGGCATCCGCCCAGGAAATAAGGGGCACGGTGCCGGGCGTGCGGGGCGAGAACGACGGAATCAACGGCGCTATGTGCGTCACCCGGTACGGGCCCGGCGGCTCGTTGGCCTTGTCGCGGGCCTGGCGGATCTGGTCTTCGTCCCAGGGGGCGGGACCGTCGCCGGTGTCGAGCCAGTGCGGGTCGGCGCGGTAGGCGCGTGCCAGCGCGAGCACGCTCATCGACCGGCTGACGTCCCCCCGCTCGATCTTGGAAATGCTGGACTGTTTGACGCCGGAAGCCGCTTCGGCCTGCTTCTGCGTCATCTTGGCGAATTTGCGCGCAGCCAATGCGCGTGTGGCAATGCTCTCCATCGGTTGGGGATTTAAGCCCAAACGAATATTCTTCCCAAACTCTAGAATATTAAAAAAAGGGAGTAATGCCATGAAGCCACGCGAGTTGGTGCTGGCGCTGAGGGCCATGGGGCTCACGCAGAAGCAGATCGAACAGAGAACCGGAATTCCGCAGCCAACGGTCAGCAAGATCGGCCTGGGGAGGGTGGGCGACGTCATGTCGCGCCACTACCTCGCGCTGCTGGCGGCCTACGAGCAGCGGATGAAAGAAGAAGCGCTCAAGCCCGCGCCGCAGGGCTTTCGCCAGCCATCGATCAATGAATGAATAGGCCGTGCGCCGCAGACGATTGCCGTCGGGCCTGTGGCTCGACCGCGCGCTGTGCGTGCTGTTGGCGCTGCTGTCCCTGGCGGGGCTGGTTGTCGGGCTGATCGCGGCGCGCCCGGCCATCGCCGGCGGCGGCTGCTTCGGGCTGGTCTGCGCGGCGTGGGCGGCGCAGGTGCTGTTCGACCGCGAGGCGCTCAGGCGCTCGCGAGCGGTTCGGGCGGCGCGAGAGCGAGGGTGGAGCTGACGCGCACGCAGTCCTTGATGTGCTGCTCGCCGAGCGCCCGCAGCGCCGCATAGCCGAGCGCGGCCGACACGATCTGCCCGGCAATGGGCACATACTTGGTCGCCTGCTTGGCGGTGAGGCGCACGCCCGCGTGCTTTGCAAGCCGGATCAGCAGGTCGCGCGTGACGAGCCGCCCGACCAGCAGGGCGCCGACCGTGGTCGCGGCCTTCTGGATGCGCTCGCGCTGGTGCGGCGCGAGCTTTTCGACCTGGGTGACCGAAAGGCCGAATTCCGCGCTGATCTGCGGCACCAGCCGCGAGAGCAGCGCGGCGTCGGCCATCCAGTCGATGCCGGGCAGGGGAACGGCGCTGGCCGCGGCCGCCATCAGCGCCTTGCGGGTGATGAGGCGGCGGCTGCGGTGCACGGCGGCGATGAGTTTTTCGTCACCCCGGGCCAGTTCGATTGCAGACGGCATCCAGCGGCTCCCTTGTTGTCGGCTTCCAGGCTCAGGCCGCGAGCGCTTCCAGCTGGTCCGACAGGGCCAGCCAGCGCTCTTCGAGGCGGCCGATTTCATCGTTGAGCGCCTTCAGCCGCTTGCCGGCTTCGGCGATCTCGGCGGAAGGCAGCGGTTGCGCCAGGCGCGCCTCGAGCGCGGTGCGCTCGGTGCCGGCTGCAGCCAGGCGTTCGTCGATCTGGGCGATCTCGCGCTTGATCGGCTTGGCCTGGTCGCTGCGCTGCTGGCGCTCCTGGGCGTCCTGCTTGCGCTGCTGCGGGGCGGCGGGCGCGGCCACCGGCGGTGCAGCAGCGGCCGCAGCCGCCGCGCTGACGGCCTCGCGCACGGCCACCTTGGCCTCTTCGCGCAGGCGCTTGGCTTCGTCGAGCAGGTAGCGCTGGTAGTCGTCCAGGTCGCCGTCGAAGTCACCGACCACGCCGCGGCCGACCAGCCAGAACTCGTCGCACACCGAGCGCAGCAGCGCACGGTCGTGGCTCACCAGCATCAGCGTGCCCTCGAACTCGTTGAGCGCCACGGCCAGGGCTTCGCGGGTCGCCAGGTCCAGGTGGTTGGTGGGCTCGTCGAGCAGCAGCAGGTTGGGGCGCTGCCACACCATCATTGCCAGCACGAGGCGGGCTTTTTCGCCGCCGCTCATGGTGCCCACGGCTTGCTTGACCATGTCGCCGCTGAAGTTGAAGCTGCCGAGGAAGCCGCGCAGCGCCTGCTCGCCAGTGGCTTCCTTCACGCTGCTGCCGAGTTCGCGCGCCATGCGCACCATGTGTTCGAGCGGGGTGTCTTGCGGGCGCAGCACGTCGAGTTCCTGTTGCGCGAAGTAGCCGATGTTCAGGCCCTTGCCTTCGGTCACCTGGCCGGCCAGCGCGCCCATTTCGCGCGCGATGGTCTTCACCAGCGTCGACTTGCCTTGGCCGTTGGCGCCCAGGATGCCGATGCGCTGGCCCGCCAGCACCGAACGGCTGACGCCGCGCAGGATGGTTTTCGGCTCTTCGTTCTCGATCTCGTAGCCGAAGCTCGCGTTGCTGATCGACAGCATCGGGTTGGGAATGTTGCCCGGCTCCTTGAACTCGAAGGTGAAATCTGCCTCGGCCAGCAGCGGCGCCACGCGCTCCATGCGTTCCAGCGCCTTGACCCGGCTTTGCGCCTGCTTGGCCTTGCTGGCCTTGGCCTTGAAGCGGTCGATGAACTTCTGCAGGTGGGCGATCTTGTCCTGCTGCTTGCTGAAGGCAACCTGCTGCTGCTCCATCTGCAGCGCGCGCATGTCCTCGAACTTGCTGTAGTTGCCGCCGTAGCGCGTGAGCTGGGCGTTGGCGATGTGCAGGGTGACGTCGGTCACGGCGTCGAGAAACTCGCGGTCGTGGCTGATGACGATCATGGTGCCCGGGTACTTCTGCAGCCAGGCTTCGAGCCAGACGAGCGCGTCCAGGTCCAGGTGGTTGGTGGGTTCGTCGAGCAGCAGCAGGTCGCTCGGGCACATCAGCGCGCGGGCCAGCTGCAGGCGCATGCGCCAGCCGCCGGAGAAGCTGTTGACGGGCTCGTCGAGCTCGTGCGACTTGAAGCCCAGCCCCAGGATGAGCGCCTGTGCGCGCGGCACGGCGTCGTGCTCGCCGGCGTCGGCCAGGTCGGTGTAGGCGTGGGCCAGCTCCATTCCGATGTCGGCGTCGTCGGGGTTCTCGGTGTAGGCGGCCTCGATGGCGGCCAGCGACTCGCGCAGCTCGGTCAGGCGGGTGTCGCCGCCCACCACGAAGTCGGTTGCCGACTCTTCGGTTTCGGGCATGTTCTGCGCCACCTGGGCCATGCGCCAGTGCTTGGGCACCGAGAAATCGCCGCCGTCTTCGTGCAGCGTGCCGTTGAGCAGGGCGAACAGGGTCGACTTGCCGGCGCCGTTGCGCCCCACCAGGCCGACCTTTTCGCCGGGGTTGAGGGTGACGGTGGCGCCGTCGAGCAGAACCTTGGCGCTGCGGCGAAGAATGACGTTTTTGAGAGTGATCATGAAAGAGGAACCGTAGGGGCGATTATCCCGCCCGTCCTTTGCGGCCCGGCGAAAGGGGGCAAAAGCGCAGGGGAAAGGCGCGGTAGGCGCGGGGAATGGCCCGGTGAATGGGGTTTCGCGGCCAATGGCTGCGAGAAAGCGGCTGAAGGGGGGCTTGCGGCGGGCGCCGCTAACGCACGCCGGCGCCGGCCACCAGGGCGTCACGCGTGACAAGCAAGACTTGGTCCTCGCCCGCCGAGGTTTCGAGCCAGACGACTTCGAGCTGCGGGAAGGCGGCTTCGAAATAGTCGCGCTCGTTGCCGATTTCCAGCACCAGCACGGCCTGTTCGCTCATGCGCGAGGGCGCGTCGGCGAACAGCTGGCGCACGAAATCCATTCCGTCGGCGCCGCCGGCCAGCGCAAGCTCAGGCTCGGCGCGGTATTCAGCGGGCAGGGCGGCCATGCTGGCGCTGTTCACATAGGGCGGGTTGCACAGCACGAGGTCGTACGGGCCGGGCAGGTTCTTCAGCCCGTCCGATTCGATCAGCGTGACGCGGGCGTCCAGCTGGTGGCGGGTGACGTTGATTGCGGCCACTTCAAGTGCCTCGACCGACAGGTCGGCTGCGTCCACCGTCACGTCCGGGTAAGTCAGCGCCGCGAGCACCGCGAGGCTGCCGTTGCCGGTGCACAGGTCGAGCACGCGCTGCGTGTGTTCGCCCAGCCAGTAGTCGATGCTGCCGTCGGCGATCAGTTCGGCGATGAAGCTGCGCGGCACGATGGCGCGCTCGTCCACATAGAAGGGCACGCCCTGCAGCCACGCTTCCTTGGTGAGGTAGGCGGCAGGCTTGCGCGTGGTGATGCGCTCGTCGATGAGTGCGGCGACCTTGCCGGCGTCGGCGGGCGACACGGGCCTGTCGGCCACGCTGTCGATGTCGTCCAGCGGCAGCTTCAGGCGCCACAGCACGAGCCATGCGGCTTCGTCGAAGGCGTTGGCGGTGCCATGGCCGAAGGCCACGCCGGCCTCTTCAAGTCGCTTGGCGCCCGACTCGATCAGTTCGATGACGGTGCTCACTGGATAACCTCCGCGCTTCGCGCTGCGGTGCGAGCTTGCTTGGGGCGGCCCGGCGCGGCGCTCATGCAGCAAGCGCAGCGTCGAGCTGCTTCAGCGTGCGCACGTAGATGTTCTTCAGCGTCTCGATCTCGGCCACGTCGATGTGCTCGTCGATCTTGTGGATGCTGGCGTTCACCGGGCCCAGCTCGACCACCTGCTTGCAGATCTTGGCGATGAAGCGAGCGTCGCTGGTGCCGCCGCTGGTCGACAGCTCGGTCTCGATGCCGGTCTCGTCGCGGATGGCGCCCTGCACGGCCGTGACCAGTTCGCCCGGCGTGGTCAGGAAGGGCAGGCCGCCGATGGTCCAGGCCAGCGTGTAGTCGATCTTGTGCGCGTCGAGCACGGCGTGCACGCGCTGCTGCAGCGACTCGGGCGTGGATTCGGTCGAGAAGCGGAAGTTGAAGTCGACCACCGCGCTGCCCGGAATCACGTTGCTCGCGCCCGTGCCCGAGTGGAAATTGCTGATCTGCCAACTGGTCGGCTGGAAATAGGGGTTGCTTGCGGCGTCCCAGCCGCCGGCGGCGTTGATGGCCACCAGTTCGGCCAGCGCGGGCGCCACCGAATGGACCGGGTTCTTCGCCAGGTGCGGATAGGCGATGTGCCCTTGTACGCCCTTGACCGTGAGCTTGCCGCTCATGGTGCCGCGACGGCCGTTCTTGATCATGTCGCCGCAGCGCTCCACGGCAGGGGGTTCCGCGACGATGCAGTAGCCGATTACCTCGCCTCGGGCGGCCAGCGCGTAGCAGGCGATGACGG
>Ga0163161_10003462_pt1 | contig 11058 bp, 12 predicted proteins | sample S45metaG_FD_129847 | JGI IMG/M metagenome (GOLD analysis project Ga0163161, IMG submission 129847) | Switchgrass rhizosphere microbial communities from Kellogg Biological Station, Michigan, USA - S4-5 metaG | ecosystem: Host-associated > Plants > Roots > Rhizosphere > Soil | place: USA... | reverse complement strand
TACAGAAAACTTTTTCAGCTACTAACAATGCCCGTTCCGGGGTAATCTGGCTGAACTTGAACGAGGCTTTCCAATACAGGCCGTAAAACCCGCCAGACCCCTGCGGCATTGATCTGATACCCTTCAGCCAGTGGATGCACTCCGTCAGGCATATTCAGGTGTTTGATGCCTGCAACCCCATCCAGCAAGGAAGGCAGCAGCGGAATATGATTTTTATCCGCCAGGTTCCGGTACAGATCCCTGAACTCCGCAGCCCGCTGACCCGGTACCCATAGCGGCAACTGCATACCCAGGATCAATAACTTCACCGAAGGATATTTTCCCCTGACCAGATCAATGATGGCTTGCAGGTGATGCTGCGTCTGGGCAGGTGCAAGACCCCGCAACAGGTCGTTGGCACCCAGCTCAAGTACAAAAACATCTACCGGCTGGCTGATCCAGTAACTCAGGCGCGATAGTCCGGAAGCGGATGTATCCCCGCTTACACCGGCATTTACCGCGAGGTAATCCATACCCGCAGCATCCAGCTCCCGCTGGATCAAGGCAGGAAAAGACTGCTCATCTGGTCGCTGCAGGCCATAGCCTGCTGTAAGGCTGTCGCCAAAAAACACAATTCGCTTCATGTTATAGAAACCCTGGCACCCTGAAATTGTTTATCTCTAACCTATGGTAACGATATGCTCCCTTTGATGTCTTTGCAACGAACCGAACCACTACACAAGGTTCTTTAGGAACGCTACACTATGAAAAGGCAGATCAATTTCATTTTATAATTGGGCTATAGGCACTACGCTATTACTCTTTAGCCAGACAGTTTGTTTTTTCCCTGGCATTTGCCAACATTGGCTGCGCAGAATTCTCCGTGATTTCCTGACAGGCGATTTTGTTTACATACCCCGATTCTGTGCTAACAACACTTACATAATTTGTTTTCCCTTCTACAACTGTAATCTTTACCGGAGGTGTTTTTTTTGCGGTTTTCAATCCACCGCTAGTCACATTTACCAAGTGATCTCCAACACTAAGGTCATGTATTGAAAAGGTCTTGTTTTTTTGCTTACACACTAGCTTGCCATCGACATAAAAATGATAATTGACAGCAAGCCCGGCATAACCTGTCGACCTGATTAAGTACACTTTACCTGTGGCTGTCTGCGACTGGGCATTGAACGATCCTATGAACAGGAAAAACAAGATGATAAGTAGCTTAATTTCTTTCATAATCTAAGTTTTTTGGATGATTTAAGTTAATATTATTGACAATATAAATGAAAAATATTTTTAAAAATAAAGCCGAGGTGATGTAAGGTTTTTTCCAGCGTCACAGCAGGTTGTCTACCTTGTCATTATTGGTCATCGAAAAATGCGCCAGGTAATGAATATCAAAGGACATGAACTGATAACTGAAGTTTGTCAGTATTCATTAGTGGCAGGCTCAGGTAAAATATTGTAGTAACCTTTTTTTGCTACCGGCGCTTCGGCAGTATGGGTTGCAGATGGTTTGATCACAGGGATCACATTTCGCCATCAGCACGGTGTACATAAACGTCCTGTTGGGGAAAAGGAATACTTAGTCCCTCCGCGGCAAATGCAGTTTGAATGGCTACGATCAGGTCGCTGCGCGTAGCGGCAGCATCCTTCATCTGACGGGCCCAAAAATAGATCTTAACGTCTATGGAACTGTTACTAAACTGTTCATATTGCACCACTGGCGCAGGATGGTGATTGATTCTTTCCTCTTTATCAAGGATATTTGTCAGGATCTCCCTGACCTTATTCAAGTCAGAATTATATGCAACCCCTATCAGAATTGACATCCGTTTATGGCTGCCCCCCAGAGTCCAGTTTGTTAAATGTGAGCTGAGCAAATCACCATTTGGCATGATCAGATCAGCACCGTCCCAGGTAGAAATAACACTGCTGCGGAATCCTATCGATTTCATGGTTCCTCCCTGTCCGCCAATTTCTACCACATCACCAACATTAACCGGTTTTTCAAAGGCGATGATGAGCCCGCTGACCAGATTATTTACAAGGGTTTGCAGGCCAAAGCCAATACCTACACCTAAAGCGCCCAAAATAATGGTGAGACGGTCCATGGGTATGCCTGCGGCGGCAATCGCTAAAAATAATCCCAGTCCCAGGATGGCTATCCTGATCAGCAGTAACCAGCTGCCCACGCCGCGTTTGCTGTTGACATTGTTTTTATCCGTATTGATTTGTCCATCTGAGGCGAAGAAGGATACTATTTTAGAAACCATTATCGCTATAGCAATAATGGTCACAAACAATAACAGTTTATTGATCGTAAAAGTATAGTCCCCTATGGAGTGTTCATTGGTAAAAAAGTCCTGCAGGGGGCTTGCAATATAACTAAAGCCTGCAAAATTGCGCCCAAAGAGGATGAACCATCCTATCACCAGGGCCACATAAAAAATGGCCGGTGCACGGTTACCTACACGGTCAAAGTTGAGGTAAAACAGGTTCCTTTCCTGTTTGGTATAAACATTAAAAGCAAGATATAATCCCTCGTTAATGAGCCTTACGGTCCACAAAAATAGAATAGCGATCACTACATTAAGATAGCCACTCACCATCAGGGTTTTGGAAAGGTTATATCGGCCAAATATATTTGCACATACCGCTCTCAACTCGATTATGGTCATCAAAGCAATGGTATATATCATCCATTTTTCGCGGAGCGTACTGATACGTCCCTTCCATAGCACCATAGTTCCAACCAGAAATCCTGCTACTGAGATGAACAACATCAGCCAGCGTTCTGTACGTGAGGCCTGTAAGATCAGGTTATCACAAGATGAAATCAAAAAAAGTCCAAAGATGATAATCCATACACGATACCAGTAACCGTTGATGTAATTGCGGAAGATTAAACTTAGGCTCAGGGCAGCGAAAGTCCAAAAGACAATATTGAGAATAAAGGGGGGGGATATGAAAATAAACTGAAAGATATTAATGACGATGATCAATGCTGAAAGGTGTGGATACCTAAGCACCAGCTGCCCTTCAAACTTGCTATTGAGCAGTTGCTTTTGAACATATATTGCTTTTAGTGAACGCAGATAAATGAAGGATGTGATCATTAATAGAAAAATTGTTATAATTTTCCCCCCATTGTTGCCAATGAAAAACAATAAATTGAGCTCTCCCTTAGCTTTAGCCTGCGCCAGGATTTCTGAGAACGGCCTGGCATATCCTACGGGTTCCCATATATTCCCAAATTCGCGATTGAAAACACTGAAGGCCATTTTTTTTTGATACAACTGCACTTCCTCAAGGCCAGACTGCAGTTTAAGGGCAATCATATCTGTCCTGTTTAATAAAGTCCTTACATTAATGGTGGCAATTTTGATGGAACTATCTAATGGACTCATCTGATAGGCTATCACCACCAGATGCTGCAGGTACTTTACTGTGCTGGCAGAATCTTTAGGGAATTTAAACAGGACAGGATTATTGCTCAGTGAATCTAATTGATAACGAAATGCGAGCAGGTTTTCATGATGTGTAGCCAGATTATTTCGTATCGTCCGCGTTTTATTTAAAAGCTCATTGATAATATTGGCAGAAGCGAAGAGGTTCCGGTTAGTTTGCGCAGTGCCTTTTTGAGTAAGTACTCCATCACTGGCGATCACAAAATCTTTCTCGAGTTCTGAAAGTTGTTTAGCGGTGCCTGGTGTATCTATCCCTCCTTTTAAATATAAGGTTGTTTTTTGCAAAGACTTCCTGATGATATCCAGTGCTCTATCCTGCGCTATCTCGGTTCTGTCAGTTTCGAAATCCCCGGCACTCTCCTCTTTCATCCGCTGTGCGAAAGCATTTATTTTTCTGATAAAAGCGGACGAACTGTCTGGAGATTTCCGCACCTGAATAAAATCGGCGCTACCCTGGGCAAGTATAGCCTGGCAACTGAGCAGCATAAAACCAGTAACAATTGAAAAGATAAGCAAAGATTTTACAGCCATAGCATCGCCCTCATACAGGTAATGAAATAAAATTAAGGAAATTGTTAGTCAAAACAATAGTTGCAACAGTTTTATCAAAGCATGTGCAAACATATTCGATACCAGATCTATCAGGTATGTAAGCCAGCTAGTTCCTAAATTTGATTAAAGTTTAGGATGAATGCTCAGTACCAGAACAAAACACTTGCTCCCAATTTCATTCCAGATGCCTTTTATTTCAGCGTCACAACTACTTTTCCTTTGGCACGTCCGCTTTGCACATAAGCCAGTGCTTCGTTGGTCTGCTCAAAAGGAAACACCTGGTCTATCACCGGTTTGATCAGCCCTGCCTCTATCAGCGCAGTGATCTGATGTAACTGTCCAGCTTCTGCCCTCATAAATAAGAAAGAATAATCAACATGATGTTTTCTTGCTTTCTTGCGGATATTGCTGCTGATCAGTGTAAGAATGATTTTTATGAACCAGGACAGCCCTGCTTCTTTGGCAAATTCTGGTGTTGGCGGACCAGAAATAGATACAGCTTTTCCTCCAGGCTTTAGGATACGGATTGATTTTTTCAGGGTCTTTGTATCCTGACTGTTCAATACCACATCATAGCCTTGCAGCAGCTCTTCAAAATCCTGTTTTTGATAATCAATCAGCACATCTGCGTCAAGTGTTTTAAGCAGGGGAAAGCTTTTCTCGCTTGCCGTAGTGGCCACTATGGCACCCAGGTGTTTCGCCAGTTGAATGGCGATCGTGCCCACACCGCCTGAACCCGCCTGGATGAAAACTTTTTGCCCTTTTCTAAGATTTGCTTTTTCCACCAGCGCCTGCCAGGCGGTAAGTGCCACCAATGGAATTGATGCCGCTTCTTCCATGGTCAGGTTCCTGGGTTTAAAAGCGACGTCCTTTTCGTCTATGGCAATGAATTCTGCAAATGTACCAATCCGAAAATCGGCAGGCCTGGAATACACTTCATCCCCGACCCTGAATTTTTTGACGTTTTTACCAACCCGAATGACCACCCCTGCAACATCGTGTCCCAGAATCAGCGGAAGCTGATAAGGAAGAATTAATTTAAACTCCCCTGATTTTATTTTAGCATCCAACAGGTTGATGCCTGCTGCATGAACCTCTACCAGTACATCGTTGTCTTTAACCTGCGGAACCGGAACGTCGTCAAGGTGCAGGGTTTCTTTTTTTCCGTAGGTATGAATGGTATAGGCTTTCATGCTGTTGCTGTTAATGCTGTTGCTGATTTCTTTGGATTGATCAATCCATAGGTCAATTTAGGGAAAAGCCGGTTCAATACATAGATCAACTTTGTATCACCCACACGGATGGTATATTGGTCTTTCTCCAATCCCCTGATCAGTTCTTTCACCAATTTTTCGGGACTTATTTTTTTGTCATCGCGCTCTGCGACCATCTCGGTATCTACCAGTGGCGGCAAGAGTTCGAATACCTTTACATTGCTGTTCAGGATTTTCAGATGGCCCCTTAAAGATTTGGTGTAGAAGGCCAGTGCGGATTTTGATGCCGAATAGGTAGCTTCCAGCATGGATGGTACAATACTCAATATGGAAGTGGTATTGATAATGGCCGCTTCTTTCCTCGACCTGAGCATAGGCATAAACAGATTGTTCAGGCGGATCACGCCAAAATAATTAACCTCCATCTCATAAACTGCACCTTTGAGATGCTGATCGTTGGGTAGCCCTAAATTGATAGGCGGAATGCCAACCCCAGCATTGTTGTACAGGATATCAATGCCTCCCAGCTCTTTAACTTTGTCAAAAAGATATTGTGCATCTGCCGCATTACCTGCATCACTTTGTATAGCGATTAAACGGGGGTATAATTTCTTCGCGGCATTTAACTTGTCCTGATTTCTACCCGTAATGATAACCTTCGCCCCAATATCCAAAAATTGCTTTGCCGCTTCCAGTCCTATACCCGAACCACCACCTGTGATCAGGATTGTTTTTCCTTTTAAATCCATGACGCCATCAGATTAATGTGGAACATTTTCTGTAATTGGGATCACCAGTTCGTGGATCTTCTTTGTATCTCCGACAGGAACTTCAAATTGATTTTTCTCCAGGGCAGCAAACAGTTCATCTGCAACTTCGGATGCCGGGATTCCATTTGCCCCGCCAATTTCTGCCGAAAACTCAGTATTGACCAAAGGCGGATAAAGTTCGTAAATACTTAAATTGTCCTGTGCTGAAAATGTATCTCTGAGTGCCTGTGTGTAGCTGTGTAAGGCCGCTTTACTTGCTGCATAGGTGGGTAAATATTTGTTCGACCTGAATACCACAATAGAGGAAACGTTTACGATTGCTGCCTCTTCCTGTTGCAAAAGTGAGGGCAGCACCAACTTAGTAAAGTCAATCACACTGATGTAATTGGTATTCATTTCCTGGTAAGCTTTTTCTGCAGCACTATTATTGCTGTCGCCCAAATCATTCATAAAAGCAGCACCAGCATTATTGATGACGATGTTGACTTCCGGATGGTTGGCCTTCAGCTCTTCCGCTATGCGGATTCTGTCTGCCGGTACCGATAAATCGCCCTGAATGGCTACTGCATTATCCAGTTCTTTTAAAGCATTTTGAAGACGGCTTTCATCACGTCCATTGATGATGATGTGATTACCTGCCTCACTTAATTTTTTGGCAATTGCCAAACCAATACCGGCACTGCCGCCGCTGATGAATACTGTATTTCCTGTTGTTTTCATTTTACTCTGTTTAATTTTAAAACCATTTGACCTGATCCGGTATGCGATTATTTATTGGATCTAATATTTATTTGCTTAAATTTGCTTGCGTTTTGCAAGTACAAATATATAAACAACTTTCAAATTGCAAGTGATTTTATAAATTATTTTATGATGGATACAAAAAAGAGGTCTGAATGCCCGATTAGCAACTCATTGGATATTTGGGGAGACAAGTGGTCATTGCTGATCGTTAGGGACCTGATGTTTGCCAAACAGTGCACTTATGGCGATTTCCTAAAATCGGACGAAAAGATAGCGACCAATATCCTCGCTTCCAGGTTACAGATGCTGGAAGCAAATGGTGTGATTTCTAAACAGGACCACCCGGGCAGCAAAGCCAAGGTTTTATATACGCTAACCCAGAAAGGGGTTGATCTGCTTCCCATAATGATCGAAATCAACTTATGGGCTGATAAATATTTTACATTGCCAATGGAGAGAAAAGCAATGATCGAAGAAGTAAGAAAAGACAAGGAAGCATTTATCAGGGATCAGACAGCTGCGTTATTGAGTAATCAATAGTGCATTCCTTTCAGGATGATCTTTAAACATAAAGCTGATGAAAAGGCGCATGGGCCTGTCAGGGATATGGATTTGGTATCATCGTCTGTTACATTGGGCAGTAATGATCCAGTAACTTAGGCTAATATTTTCAGCATATCCTGAATCATCATTGATGATTTGATGATCCGCTCATGGCCTGCACCGGGATAATCACTGGCATCAATTGCAGGATTTGAAGCTAAAAATATTTTCAGAAATGCATAAGGGGAAACAAGGTCATGTGCATCATAAGCTAGCCAATGTTCGGTTAATTCAGTGCCAGAGATAGAGCAATCCATCAGATTGTAATGGGAAACCGGCTTCCTGAACCGCTGTTCAAAGCGTTCAAAAAATGTCTGCTGGATGGATTTGGGAATGTCCAGTGCATCCATACTGGCTTCAAAGTTTTTCCCCAGGTCAATTAATGGGGCGATACTGATCATCTGCCGGGGATGGATGTTCAGCTGTTCCATCGCAAGGATGTTCGCCATCGCCCCCAATGAATGCCCAATGGTTACTTCTGGTATGCCATACTGCCGCAGCATCGCTTTCACGGCCTCCATAAAAAGCAGCAGACTGGAGAGCTCGCCTTCAGATGCTCCATTGCCCGGGGCATCGAAGGCGACAATCTCTATATCACTGATCTGTTCCAGGGCGGTAATGATTTCATAAAGATCGCCCGCTTTTGAGCCCCATCCATGGGCAAGTAATATTTTTCTGCTCCCCTTTCCCCATTTAAATGCCTGAAAAGACAACTCTTTTCCGGAGAAAAATTCATCATGAACCTTCAGCGTTGTTTTTTCAGCACGGTCAAGTAAGTTTTCCTGAAAGTTCCGCAAGGGCATCTTTGGAGCATAACAGATATACCTCAGCATCAAATCCTGGAGCTGGTCCGTATCGTCACTGTTCGTCTGTTTTATTTCTGCTATGATTTGCCTGAGGATCTTCATCGTATTAGGTTGTGTATAATCAGTTGTACCTGTAGCTTATTTCATGACATCGTTTACCACCTGGCTGTCTACAAACTGCTCGAAACTGAGGATCTTTCCATCCTTCAACTTCCAAACGTGGGCTACTCTCGCTTTAAATGGCTTAGCCGTAGCTTTATAGGTTCCGCTATAAGTTCCATAGGCTACTACTTTGTCTTCGCTGGCTACATAATCTTCGGGGCTGAATTTATAATCGATCCATTCATTTCCCAGGCGACTAAAAACGTTTTTGGTTACTTCAGCAAGTCCGGTATAAGTACCTGCATAGGGGAAACCCTTAGCTTCGGTCCATGAGAGATCGTCCGCTACATATTTTGCAAGATTTTCACCGTTTTCTTCCGAAGTTTTTCCTTCATAGGTACTTTTTACAATTTCAAGATTTGTCATGTTCTATGGTGTTGATAAACAGCTTTTTTAGTATTACCATTTCATTTCGCCAGTGTTCACTTTTGCACCTATTTGTAAGGCTGTCTCAAAAGTTAAACTTGGATATTTTACCTTGATTGCCCTGATCAATTCTTCAGAAGTCTTACTGGTTTTTAAGGCTTCTTCGTAGAACTGAATATAGCTTTTGGTATGCTTTACTGCGTTAACATCAAACGGACTTAGATTGTTGGCATGTGCCGGAATAACGATCGCAGGTGCCAAAGCTTCGATTTTATCCAAAACAGCAATCCAGTTTTTGCGGGCCTCTGCGGTCTGTGCATCTGCCATCCAAAGATTAAATGTAGTTCCAAATACGTTGATGCCACCGATAACCGCCTTGATTGAAGGAACCCAAACAAAAGTTTTTGCAGCAAACTCATCCAAACCAACGATTTCAAGTTTCTGACCCTCCAACTCAATGCTGTTGCCTATCAATACCTGAGGCAACACCACATTGGAGGTGATGGCCTTACCCAGGCGCTCGCCCCAAACGTCCAGTTTTTTCTGAGCAGTGGCTTTGATCGCCTCTACTGTTGCAGGTGAAGCATAAGCGGTAACCTCCGGGAAATATTTTTTAAACACTTCCAAACCAAAATAATAATCAGGATCGGCGTGGGAAACATAAATAACTGTTAATTTTTTGCCGGATTTATTGATTTCTGAAGCCACCTTTTCGGCATCTGCCAGGGTAAACTGCGCGTCGATCAATACCGCATCTGTTTTACCCGAAACAATTACCGAGGCTACACCAAACGCGTTTTCTGATGCGTTATATACTTCCAGTTTTAATGTAGGGCTTTCAATAGTTTTGAAATTTTGTGCATTTGCTTCCATGTTGGATAAGATTAGGATGTTAAAATAATGATACAAAGATGCGCTCCTTCGCAGGACAAAAAGATTGAACTAGTTCAATAAAAGAGGGCAACTAACCGGTATTGACTATTTTCTTTCTGATCTTGCTCAAAAATTCATGGCTGATGCCCAGATAAGCAGCAATATGAAGATTGGTCAGTCTTTGCAATAACTGGGGATATTTCTCGATAAAATCCAGGTAGCGCTGGTCTGCAGTTTTACTCAGATTATCAATCATCCTCCTTTGCAGGGCCACATGGGTTTTTTGGGTCATGATCCTGAATAATTTCTCTATTTTGGGAAGATTGATATAGGCATATTCCTTGTTCTTTTTGGAGATCATCAGTACCTCGCTGTCTTCAAGTGCTTCAATATAAAGTTGGGAAGGCTTATCAGTAGTAAAACTATCAATGTCTGTGATCCACCAGTTCTCCATCGCGAAGTACAGTATATTTTCAAAACCATTGATATCTCTGTGATAAACACGGAAAAGTCCTTTGACCACAAAACCTTCAAATTTGCAGGATTGACCCTCTACCAGCAGAAAACTCTTTTTTTTGATCGATTGATGCTCGAAAAGGTCACAGAACAGATTCTTTTCATCTTCTGAAATGGAAATATGACTGGAAATATTTTGTTTGAGAAGCGTTGTCATAAGGTTGGTGCCATCAGGTAAAAATTTGAGGGTTTCAAATATATCCGCAGAGATTTGAATTGTAAAACTCTAAATTACTGAAAACGCTGCTTTTTTTCTTTCTATTGTCCATATTCTCCGGTTTTAATAGGTGCTGAACAGTATGACGCGGGCAAATGATGATATAGGTGCTCAATGATGAACATGGCCTTAGCGCAAGGCCATGTTTTACAGCAGCATTATTCAGCAGCAAAGCTTCCACCGCTCATTGCTTTTTGAAAAGCCTGCGGATTCCAGTATTCACGGTAGTTGACGATAAGTCCGTCACGGAAGGTTACGAAAGTGGCATAGCTCATTTCATATGGGTTACCATTGCCTATGACTACACCCGAAGCGCTCCATTCTGCAATGGCAACATTGGCATCATCTGTTCCATAAATTTTCAGGGTTGGCAATGATTTCACATCGATATAACCCGGATAATCTTTCAGATAAGCATACAGCGCTGCCTTGCCTTCAAACCTTGACTGTGAACCTTCGGGAGCAAAGGGGAATTCGGCTACCACGTCCTCAGCACAAAGTTCTGACCAGCCTTTCATGTCCTTGGCTAAAAATGTATCTAAACTGTTGCGAAGAAGCTGTACAGCACTGCTATTTTTTGAATTGGTAGTTTCCATTGTCTTTAAATTTTGTTTCATCTTTATTGATTTGACAAGACAAAATTGCGACAGCAGAGGGGCAGCTGAAGAAGACTTTTGATAATAAAAATCGTTGATAATTATCAACGTTTTCAGTAAGGACAAAGGTTGACCGGGCTTAACGGACAGATTGTTTCCTTACCCTGCTTAAAGTTTCCTTGGT
>Ga0163161_10003460_pt1 | contig 11063 bp, 11 predicted proteins | sample S45metaG_FD_129847 | JGI IMG/M metagenome (GOLD analysis project Ga0163161, IMG submission 129847) | Switchgrass rhizosphere microbial communities from Kellogg Biological Station, Michigan, USA - S4-5 metaG | ecosystem: Host-associated > Plants > Roots > Rhizosphere > Soil | place: USA... | reverse complement strand
CCAGACGCCGCGAGCGAACACGATCCCATGTTTGAGCGTGACGTTCGTAGAGATCGATGATCTGATGGGCTGCTTCATGCATGAGGGAGAATCCTGGGGGGTGTGGTCGAGGGATGTGGCTGGAGGTTGAAATGTACCTGGGAGAGGCTCCGTGTGGAATACCTGTGAGTACGCATAATGTATATTATGTTAAATCGTGTATCTGGAATCCCTACTCAGTCTTGTCCATTAGCCCGTTTCCCAAGAAATCAGCGCCGAGTACCTCTGCTCAACGTACATATCTACTTGAAGATTTTATTCCCCATTTTTCCTCCCTACAGCCAGTGGCAACCTAATCGTGAATCCAGTTTCTTTGGGAATCTTCAAGTTTCAGCTCGCTTGAGTCGAGTCACCGAGTCATGTCAGCCCTTCATTAGCACTTGGTACGCCTACCTACCGGTTCGTCAATTGGATCGCTCACAACTGGAGCCCCTTGAACCCTCATACGCAGTACAACACCTGCATTAAAGGCTTGGAAAAGATGCTCAACTGGAGCTTCGCGAATGATGCCTGCTTGCTTGATTGGACTCGCGCCGATTTTGAGAGCTACTCGGAAATTATTCGAAGCCCAAGCAGCGTATGGGCGATTACTAGTACACAAACACAGTTCTTGTTCGACGCCGCCCTGGACTTTCAAGATTGGGCAATCAATCCGAACGTGAGATCCGATGCGCTAGCGCCATAGGCTCTGACTGCAGCTCAGCACCCAGACCGGAAAGACGCTTGTTCACCGGCGCCAGCGCACCATCAGTCATAGATGCTTTGATACTGCGATAGTCCAGGGAGATCTGTGCCTTCTCGGAGGTTTCCAAGTGGTCACTAAGGATCTGGCGGAGATGGTAATCAACGCCGGCGGCGGATAGCGCCCGCGGCCGACGTGTGAGTTCGCTATCGGCGAAGGAGCGCCATTCGTAGGTGTAATACTCGACTGGAAGTAGCGCAGATGAGCGCCAGCGAGATGGCCTCCATTAAGGTGGATTTCCCGGCGTCGTTGTCTCCGACCAGGATGTTCACGCCCGGGTTAGGCTTCAGCAGGAAATCTTTGTAGATACGATACCCACGGATGCGGATTTTGGTGATCACGTTCGACATTCCTTGGCGAGGTGATGCTAGATGGCGCTTTGATGGCCGTATTGCTTGATGCTATAAGCGAATTGGTACGTTGTCGACTCCATCATCTTCTGGTGCCCGCCTCTGCTTTTACTGGGTCACCAGACAGTCCACAACGTCGGATAATGCGCTGCGCCACCTGAGCCCCTCCCCCCGAGGTAATAATGTCGTCGTCCGTTCTAAAGTTTGCTTGGTCTAAGGTTCGCGACCAAAAGGCGAGTAAGTACGCCCTGCTCCTGATTGCTCCAGTCGTTGTAAAACCGTTGGATTTCATCCCTACCAAGAGGCCGATCCATTTGCGGCTCAAGGGGCTCTGGGGATTGCCTTTAGTTGTTGCAGGTGTTTGGGCAGCCTTGGCCGGCCTGGCCCTCGAGTGGGGCTACGGAAATTCGGTTGGGCCTGGGGTGTCGGTTGCCGAGGCATTGAAGATCGTCGGTCGCCTCAAGAATATGACCTGGGTGATGGTGACTGCTTCGACCGCAATCTTGCTTTACAGCATCAGCGTTATACGTTGGGGATTCCACTGCGCTGCGATCCAATTACTGAGGCGATGGTTTCCCGATATCACCATGCCGCACTGCCTTTTCTTTGTCGTCAATACGTCGGGATGGGGGATGTGGTCCGCCATCTACGGATTTGGCCTATTTCAAGTGATCAAATGGTGGGTCAGCGCAGGGCAACCTGCCTACGTTCCGGGTAGCAGTAACTTGACCGAACCGTTGTTGCATATAGGGGTTGTTTGTGCCTTAAGCGGGTTGCTGCACCTCACGACCCGTAACAATGCTGAAGGGATGCGAGCTCTTTACGGAGGGCATCGATGGCTAAGCTTTTTGGTCAGGATGGTGGCCATTCTCCTGATGTTTCTCCTCGGTAGCACTTCATTAATGCTCGGTTAGCTTCTGCGGCAAAAAGGCGAACTGTGAGCACGAAGCGTGCAGTACTTGCGCCCTCCTCTGCAACCTAAGCTTTTCGAGCACCATCTTTCACGCATAATTGAAATTTTGACTCGTTACTGGGAGCCCGTCGCACAAATATGGTTATTGAAGCGCTGAGCACCTATGCCAAGGGCGATAGATTCGAGGAGCAGGTCTTTGAGTTCCTGTCTCGTGAGATCAATGAAGGTCGCTTTTATGTCTTCCGACCTGAGTGCTGCAAAATTTTCAGGAAGAAGGGCTACTACTCGCGTGACCGAGAAGACTTCATCATTTTTGACATTTCGGTCGAGGTGTTCCTGCCTGGCTTCGAGACCCCATCATTGCTTGTGCTCATCGAATGCAAGAACTACAGTGGCAAAGTGCCTGTGGGGGACATCGAAGAGTTTGGTTCAAAGATCAGTCAAGTGGCCGGTTTCAATGCCAAGGGTATTTTTGCGTCCGCCAGTGCGTTTCAGTCCGGCACGTTCAACATCGCTCGGAACCGAGGCTTCGGTGTTTTGCGTTACTTCGACCAATCTGAGTTTCGGTGGGAGCTTCCTCGCGCCCTGCTAACCGGTGCACGTAGCGCTAGAGCACGTAAGCGCGCAGAGATTGAATACGCCCTAACCCAGACGGATTTTCGGCCTACCGTTTATAGCGCCTATGCCGTAACCCCTACCGGTTTTACGGATGGTTGGGAAGGCATTTGGAAAGGCCTCGACTTGGAGAGTACTTTTAGCGAGAACGACCTGAGTCTTATTCGTCAGCCCACGCTTATCGCAACACCCAGAGTCACGTTTATTTCGCGGGATAGAATAGATCGCTTGGCGCAGCAGGCTTTGAAATCCGTTTCATACATCCGGGGAGAGGTCGATCTTACTAAGCTCATGGCCAAAGAAGCTGATGTCAGTGGACTATCCGTGAGCTTCCTTGAGGTCTCGGGCTCAGCCCTCGGCAGTATCACGTTCCGCCCGCTTGAGATCAAAATCTTCGCGTCAGATAGCGAATCCCACTTGGCCCGATTCACACTCGCCCATGAGTTGGGGCATCACTTTCTAAACCATAAGCGCTACATGGCACGAGAATCCATCCGAGCGCAGGACATTGACCAGAGCCAACTCATCATTATCCCTAAGGGAGAAGTCGAGCGGCTGGAGTGGCAAGCAAATACGTTCGCTTCGTGTCTGTTGATGCCGACAGAAGAATTCCAGACTGCTTTTGGTTTGTTACTACAGCATCTTGGCATCCGAAACCGTGGCCACGGCCCTCTGTACCTAGACAGTCAGAGGGACAACGTCATCCAGTTTCATGCTGTGTGCAATTCCCTGAGCAAATATTTTAACGTTTCGAAGACAGCGATCCGTTTGCGCATGCGGGCGTTGGAACTACTGGTCGAGGATGGTCGGCAGATTGATTGATCTGCATCTGACGGGAAGTCTATGACACATGGTCGGGCGTGCTTGAGCGTTCATCAAGACCGTGAGATCGCGGCGAATTACAGTCAACGTGGCCTAGGATGCGTAAGTCTGACCAGTGGGAATACAAGTACAGACCTATATCACGCGCCAGATACCTAGCCCCGGAGTACCGAGTCCCAAGCTACGGCCAGCGTACTAAACCTAGCTCCTTGAGTCGTAACGCCATTGCCGAGTCGGATACTCCAAACTGCGTAGCAAGCGATACGACGTTGAGATTATTGAAGCGTTGGCATCGCGCCAGCGCCAGCTCTCGTTCCAGGGAGTCTGCCGAGGCATACAACAAACCTTCGATGTTATGCGCATCGAGGTGATATGCGACCGTATCGTTAAAGTGAAGCTGGTCTCCACATAGGAATAGACGCCTGAAGCGGTCAGCGACAAGCTTCACAGGCATCAAAAAACAAGCTGCAAAGAAATCGGCCTCGCGTTCTTCAAGGTTTCGCGGCCCGCCGACTGGACGGCCATCTAACGCCCGATCCCTATGCATAACCTCACCTTTATGCAGGGCAAGGTGGCCGATCTCATGAGCACCCGTGAACAGTTTTACCGTGGGAGAGAATTCTTGGGAGATGGCTATGCAGTTCGCTTGGCGATCAATCAGTCCCGCTATCTTAGGGCCGCAACCGCCTTGGATGAATTTGGGATTACCTAGATTGGGAAGTTCCCGATATTGAAAGCCGTAAGCTAGAGCCGCCTTCCTTGGATCACGCGCTTGAAGCGGGGTGATTTCTTGATCGCCCCATAGCTGATATCGGTCGCGCCAAAGCATGCGCAGCAGCTCGGATGCTTCTTGTTCAATACTTGGCATGTCCATGCTAATCACCACATGCAGTGTTCGCCACCTGATAATAACCCAATATGTGGGGTTTTCAAGTGTGCGAAAGCCGATGGTGGTACTTGTTGCGCATCTGCTAGTTTGCTTTACTCGAGCCAGCCGCTTCGATAGTTGAATGATCTCGGGTTCCCAATCGAGTGCGGGTGTCGAGGCGTGTGAAAGCTGATGGGAATGTGCTGTTCGCCAGCATCAAAGTGAGTCGCTATGCGCCCACTGAAGAGCGGAGCATTCTTGATCAGGGCCCATTGGTTTGAGCGTGGCTTTGTTCTTGGTCACTTCCTCGACGTTCTTGTGGGGGCTGTCTTTGACTTCTCTGATGCAGGTGTAAAAGTGGTATTCGAATCGCTTTCAATGTCTCCGCCTCGGTAGCCTGCAGTCGCTGGAGTTGCTCATTCTCAGATTGGGCAGCGACAAGCTGCAGCCTTGCCTCCAGCTCGCGCTCGCCGCTCTTGGCTGCAGCCTCATTCAGTGCCGCGGCATTCTGCCGAAGCGTGGCGATCTGTTCCTGGAGCTGCTCAGCAACGCCGGCGGATTTCGCTTCTGCCAGTTTCAGCCCTTGGATCTCGCCAGTCAGTGTCTGTATGTGCGCCTCATGTCCATGTAGCAGTTTCACCTGCTGCCGGGACTCTCCAAGCAACCGCTCGTTGTCACGGTTTAAACGAGTTAGGTCATCCGGTTTCAGAACTAGGGTTTCCTGCAGCATCCGCTTCTCCAATTGAGACTTGTGGAGTTGGGATTCATGCTCTCAACCAATCATCGGGAAATGTGGTAGCGCTGCGCATACTTCCAGGTCCTGATGACCTCCCCGTCACACATGGAATGGCCTTGCATGAGTGATCTAGTCATGTGCGCTCTCGGCAATCCACGCCATCGCCCCTCCGTTTTGGCAAGACTGATAACTTAATATTCTCTTTTTGGAATTATGTCCTCAAGCATCATTTGTTTATATTCTGCCTGATAGATAGTGCTCTGCTGTGACAAGGCGCTGAATCCGAAGCCTTCCTCCAGCAGAATTGAATACTTTCCGCCGACTGTAGGCGTCGTTGCGACTTGGATATTCAATGGTTTGAGGAACAACTCTGTGAAATCTGTAGTCTCCATACTTGTAAAATGCATCACTTCTTTGGATGGGCCTGAAAGTAGATTTGCTGACCCACTATAAACCTCGCTTCCACGATCAGAAGTCGCTGCGTAAATTTTTGCATGGAAATGTGGATTGCTTGATACGTCGTTTATAAGGCTAGAGGAAAGCTCTAGAGATTTAAGTAGGTCGTAGTCGAGTTTGCTTATTTTTTGATAAGCATTTTTGAAGGATGTTAACTGACCACTTCTAGTTATAAATTTTACCTTGTGAGGATCCAAGCGGGCCACAAGGTTCATCCAAGTGCCAACTAGTCTCTCTGGCGTCATGAATTGGTGTCCGACAAACGGGACGATGAGGTAAATGGTATCGAATAGCATTGACCATCGTGGCAAGAGCTTATATAGCCACTCCATTACCTGGTTTTTTGAATAAACTCCAGCTTGAATGCTGCTGGAAATTTCTTTTGCACCAACAACATTGCAGATAGAGAAATCGCTTTCACAGAAGTCGAGGTTCTGAATGTATGGCTTTGAAATGTAGGCGGCATGAGTTGCACCGCATTGGCAGGAAATTGGAAGCCGCACTATTATATGTTCTGGATCAAAACCTCTACTGTGCTTTAGTGACCAATTTAAAAAATATTCGTACCCCGAGGAAATTTTTTTAAACTGACTCTGCAACTCGCCGTAGACTTGAATGTCAAGGCCAGTATTACATGCTTTACACTCGTAAAGGGCCTGCCCATGATAATCATAAGCGTGCAACCGAACATTCATATCTAAGTGACTGTCGAGCGCTACAGTTAGCTTAGGTCTGTTAGCGATATACAGCAAGTCATCTTCTGAAATATCATCTTCAAATATATGCTTTACGAAGCTGGCTCCGCCTGAGAATCCAGAGTAGTCGGGATTCACAACTGGCACAGTGAATTCAGCTTCACATATATCGCACTCCCCTACTGCCCAGCCCGGCTCATCAAGAGGCCCGAACTTTCGAAACCCCGTGTCTACCGTTGTTGTCCACACTTGTGAGTACATAAATACGTTCGCGCAGGATGGGCAGGCAGCTTTATATTGCTTTACGCTATCGGAGTCGATTAATAAATTCTTATTCTCTTTTAGGAGTTGCTTTTCATGAAACACGCTTTTGGCTCCGCTATGGTTGTTCGAAGAGTTTTTATACATGCAGCGCTTCGAGTGTTGTGCCTCACTTGTTATTGGCGCTCTCGGCTGTGTGCCGAATTGGCCGAGGAGGATGCTGGAGTGTCGTGTTTTCTGCAACCTCGCATGGCTTACGATGTTCTCATGGTGATTCTGACGGAAGCCATATGCACGTCCGTATCTTTTAATGACAGATCGCTGTTATTGACCACCAAGATTACGGGTTCTGCAGCCCCGCCAAAGCTATAGGTAGCCCCGGTTGCCGGCGCATTTACCCCAGCGCCGGCTACCTGAGGTTTACACTATTAGATATTAGCTGGCAGAATCCCTGTAGCTAGGTAGTTGAGCATGTCAGGATTGTCCAGCACAGCTCTATAATAAAGATGTTGCCAGCTGTTTAAGGTGGGATCCTCGTGCAGTGATCGGAATAGCTCGATCGACTCCTCTATGGTCTGGTTGCCAGTCCTAATCTTTGCCGCATGTTTGAGTATTCGAATACTCTCTCCCTTGAAAAAACCTGCAAACCTACGTTCAATGGCCAGCTCTCGAATGTGGGCTTGCACTACTGCTCGCTGTTCGTTCGATAACCAATCCATCAATTCGATTGTGAAGGCTGGAGTGTCGTAAGGCGGATGAATGACGATACGTATGATTTGTCTTTCTACAAAATCGTCAAAGTACGGGTGGAGAAAAAGCCTCGACTCCCTAGCCGTATGTGTCTTTTCCAGCTTTTCTTTTTGACAGCTGTCACACATTGGGAAGAGATTGGCTGGTGTGATGCTGAAGTGGGGATATTTCCCTTTCGGCAGGTAGTGGTCGAGAGTGTTGGGCTTCCCAAATTCTCCGCATGCCGGGCACAGATTAAGCTCATGGTCATTTAGATCGTCCAGCACAATACCCTGGGCGCTTCCGGCCGCAGGATGAGTATAAAGATATTTGAAACTTTTTTTCTTGTTTTCAGGAATGGCAGCCCACTGTGGCACATGCGCCGGAGAGCCACCATTATCTAGATATACTTGGGTTCTCGCCTTCCACTCAGTTTTAATGCCTGTAAAGTACAAAGCATTTGATCCACCAAGCCTTTCTCTGACCACATCATCTAAAAGGGTGACGCTACATTGCTGTGGTCTTGGCAAGCGCATTACCATTTGCCAGCCTCCATTGCATGGATCTGAATGATTAGCTCTTCATTAATGTGTCCCTTCAAGGACTTGATTAACTCATCAGCGTCCATGTTCTCCAAGCGCTCGTTGATCCATTGCTCAAATGGCTTGGAAACTGACTTGTCTGCAAAGACATACGATGCAATCCGTTGTACGTCGCCACCAAATGTTTGAAATGGTGGATTTTTTACCACAAGATTATCTTTAGCACGCTCCAGGACATGAACGCAGTCGGAGGGAATTTCGCGCACAATCGATACAGAATGGGTTGCGAGAATAGCTCTGGAGTTAAATTTATCCAAAATTTGCTTCAGCATATCAACCAGCTGCACCTCCAGAGAAGGGTGCAAGAATAGCTCAGGTTCGTCAATAAGGATCAAGCTATTTCGTTTGATTGCACCTAGTACATTAATAACTAAGTACGCAAAGAGACGCTGCCCTGAGCTTAGCGCCAGAACCTTTTCCCCTTTGACAAATGCCAGCCCAAAATTTTTATCGATGCTTTTAGCTAAGACATCTGAATCCCACATTTGGATGGAGCTAGGTGATATAAGTGCGAACTTGGTCTCTCTAGTTCCGCTTCTGATGACCTTGAATGACTCTTCAACATCGCCATGGCTGACGAGATCGTCAGTGTTGACTCGCGGCTTAACCTTGAAAGCTATTGCATCGAAATCGATTGCAGCCTGAAGTACGCGTGTTGCGGTTTTGACCTTCTGGCCCCAACGTTTGATGTGGCGATATCGTTGATCGTCTGCAATGCAATCAAGCATAGATCTAACGGTGTCTTTTTTTGGGATTTCCCTGGAAAGGGAAACAGCTGAAGTTGAGACTTGTTTTGTCTCATTTGCAGGTCGCGATGCAAACCTGCCTCTCAGGCCGAAATACTTATAAGCATCTCGATCTCTAACTTTCGACTCCCCCATGTCTACAGGAAATAATTCGAATGGGCTATATGAGACGACGATTAGGCGGCTGATGCTCTCTGGCATTTCATTGTGACGCCGCCGCTCCTTTCTGCCATCTGCAAGCCAAGCATCAACCATTTGATGCAAAAATTGAGATTTACCTGTGCCGTTCGCCCCAATGAGTACGTTTATTTCGCGGGGCAGACCTGTTCTGTCCTTGCTAAATTTCAAGCTTAACGATGATTGGTCTTCGAAGACGTCCTTAAATGCGAACTCGATGTCCATCGCGGTAATAGATGACTGATCTAGTACCTTCCAGCCATCGCTAAATGACTCGATGCTGCCCCGCTCTCGCTGCAGTGAGTCTTTAAAACCTTCAGACCTTATCAGCTTTTCCGCGTGAATCGAATCTTTGATGTGCACCAGGTAGCTCGCGTCGCGAAGCAAATCAGCAACTTCTAGCGCTCCCTCCTTAGAAAGAGCTCCTTGCAGTTGCTCGTAGAAGGCTACTTCGCCTGGGATAGAGATATAGGCTTCACCGGGAATCGGGAAGTTACCGTCCCACTCGCTGCTCAATAGCTTATCCAGATAGTGTCTAGTGTTTTTTATGCCATCTACAAGAATTCGAACAGGCGCTAACTCTATTCGCTCTCCCCCTATTCTGCAGGACACATAAAATGTAGTTTCGTATCCGAAGTCGTTCCAATTGTTGGAGAGCAGCTCTAGAACATCTCCTGTGCCTTCAGGCAAGGCATTTGTGCGTCGGCTAGCTCGCCCCTTGTAAATGACTTTCAAAGCTACTCTCCTTAGTGACGGTAATTTTCTGCCTGGATGCCCGTTCTAGGGGCTTGGCATTCGCTCACGCGGTACCTTAAGGTAGTGGCTTTTAGATATCAACGCTTGGCTAATCCCCGGCATCGGGCGGCTTGCGTTAGCTCGGAAATCGAGGCTTCGGGCCCACATACAAGGAGATGCGTTGTGAGGAACCTTCTCAAATACTGAAGAGGCAGAAATCACAGTCCGAGAGGACGCCCCAGCCGAGTTGCGCAGCTTCTTCGTACAGCTGAGCTATGACTGCGGACGGACGCCCACGACGCTCCGAGGGATGGTCTGCCAATCGCAGGCCATCACCTCAATGCTCTTTGACTTTCCTGATACGCAGCACAATCAACGCAAGAATACCAATCGCAAGCGGCGCCATGACCAGCATGGCCTCTCGCGGGGTCACCCCAAATCCAAGCAAGTGCACCCCTGAGTAACCCAGCTTGAGCAAGCTGAGCAGGTAGTAGGTAATGGCAATGATCGACAAGCCCTCCACTGCGCGCTGGATCTTGATCTGGGCATCGGCGCGGGCATTCAGGCTTTTCAGGATTTCCGAGTTCTGTTCCTCCATTTCGACCTGAACCCGTGCTTGTAACAGATCGCCCAGGTTGGCCACGCTTTCGGCCAGGTGCTCCAGGCGCTGTTCGGTGGCGGTGCAGTACCTGACGGTAGGTTTGAAGCGGCGCTCGATAAATACGCCCAGGCGTTGGCAATCACCTACGTGACTTTCGCGCAGCTCACCCAGACGTTCGAACACCAATTGCGCATAGGCTTGCGTGGCACTGAAGCGGTGCCGGGTTTTCGCCGCGCTGCTCACCACTTGCGCAGATAGGTTGGAAATATCCGCCAGCAGGGCTTTCGCATTGCTGCCGTGCGGGTCGGCGTTGCGTTCGGAAAGGGTGACCAGGGTCTTGTCGAAAACATCGAGCTGCGCGCTCAAGTCTTTGGCCATGGTCAAGGATAACGAGGCCATCATCCTGTAGGTCTCGATTTCCAGCAGGCGGCGTATCATCCGGCCCTGGCGGTAGGCATTCAGGCGCCGGTTGACGAACAACATATGGTTGTTGCCCTCCTCGCTCAGGCGAAAGTCACTCCAGACCATGGCATCGCCACCGCCCACGCACGAACCACTCGGATCCTTGAAGCCGTACCGGGACAGATCCAGGCCGGTTTCACCACGCACGACAATCTGCACCGAGTTGATCAGGGCCGGCAAATGCACTTCGACCTTTGACGCCAGCACCTCGGGCAGCGTTGTCCAGGACAAGTCGTCAGAGGATGAAGTGACCACCAGTGTCAGGGTGAAAAACTCGGCATGGCGCTCCCATTTCAGTGCATGGCCATCGAGTTGGGTAATACCTTGGGCGGCATTCAGGTCGAGGGTGCCAGGGCAGCATTGTTCAAGGAATGCATTGCACGCCTGATCGCTGCCGAGGAAGGCCAGATGAAACACATGGGCCGGCTCATCGAAATACAGTGACGGGCGCGCGTGCAGTTCGTTGTGCAGGCTTTGTCGTAACGGGTGCATGTTGTATGGCCATGTTGGAGTT
>Ga0163161_10003459_pt1 | contig 11067 bp, 8 predicted proteins | sample S45metaG_FD_129847 | JGI IMG/M metagenome (GOLD analysis project Ga0163161, IMG submission 129847) | Switchgrass rhizosphere microbial communities from Kellogg Biological Station, Michigan, USA - S4-5 metaG | ecosystem: Host-associated > Plants > Roots > Rhizosphere > Soil | place: USA: Michigan... | reverse complement strand
CGTGAGCGATTGGTCCCCCCTGCCCCGCGCGTTCTACCAGCGCCACCCGACCCTGGTGGCGCCGGCGCTGTTGAACAAGCTGTTGGTGCGCGATGACGGTCGCGCCGGCCGGATCGTCGAGGTCGAAGCCTATGCCGGCAGCGAGGACCCGGCGGCGCATTCGTATCGCGGCATGACCGCGCGCACGGCGACGATGTTTGGCGAGGCCGGGCACCTGTATGTGTATTTCAGCTACGGCATGCACTGGGGCAGCAATGCGGTCTGTGGCGATGTGGGCCAGGGCTGGGGCGTGCTGCTGCGGGCGTTGGAGCCGGTGCACGGGCTGGACCTGATCCGTGACGCGCGGCCGGCGATACGTCGTGACCGCGACCTGGCCAGCGGCCCGGGGCGGTTGTCGCAGGCGATGGGGATCACCAAGGCGCTGGATGGCGCCGACCTGGTCCGTAACGATCGCGGCGTGCGGATCGTCTGCGACGGCGTCGCCCCGCCGTCCGACCCGGCGGTGGGGCCGCGGATCGGGATCAGCAAGGCGGTGGCGTTCCCCTGGCGCTGGCATGTGCCGGGGCATGCGCATGTGTCCGGGCGCGTGGGCGGCAGGGGCCGCGCCTGATCAGGGCGAAGGCGCGGCAACCGAGCGCATGTCGATCATGCTGCCCGCCTCCCACTGCCGGCCACCGATCACGAACGGCACGCTGACCCGGGTGCGCCCGATCACCGCGCGCCCGTTGGCCGTGGCCGGCACGAAGGGATGGGTGCGAAGGGCTTCCATCGCGGCGCGGTCGAGGTCGCGGCTGCCCGAGCTTGACGCCACCGACATGCCGATCGCGCGGCCTTCGGCGGACACCTCCACCCGCAGCACCGCCTCGCCCTCGATACCGGCGCGGAACGCGGCGGCCGGATAACGCGGCAGGTGGCTGCGCCAGTAGGCGGCATCGAGCGAGGGCGCGACCGGCAGCGTGGCGCCGGCATCCAGCCCGAGTTGCGCGCGCACGGCGGGCTCCAGGCCCGCCGGACAGGCATCGCTCGCCGCGGGCACGGGTGCGCTGGTGCAGCTATCGGTGTGCCCGCGCCGGCAATCGATCTGGTCCAGCAGGCGGTCCTGCAGGGCCGCGACGCACGCCTGTTGGGGCGTCGCTGGCAGGTGGGTGGGCTGGGCACGGATCGCGCGGATCAGCGCAGCGCAGCCGGCCGCCTCGCCGGCCCGGCACTGCACGGCCTCCGGACTGTCGGCGGTCGGCAGCTCTGCGGCGCTGGCCAGCGTGGCCCAACCGCCCACGATCAACAGGGCCATCGCCCGGCTGCGGGTGTGTCTTTTCATGGCGCTGCTCCGTCCCTGATGGCGGCAGCGATGGTAACTGAATGGGAGTGCCGGGCCGAGGCCGCTGGCCGAGGGCCAGAGCCGTTCAGACAGGCAAATCGTCATTCCGGTGTAAAATTCATCGTTTTAGCCGGAATCATGGCGAAAGCCCCCTACCGACCGCCCGTGCCCGGCCCGGCCTTCATCCGCCTGCTGGCGGGGTTTGCCGATGGCCCCCTGCCTGCCGCCAGCCCGGACATGAGCGACCGCCTCAGCCAGTGGGTGGACTGGAACCGCGCGGTGGCGTTGTCGCGGGCGCTGGATGGGCGGCTGCCTGCACTGGCCGAGGACGCGCCGGTGTTCGACAGCGCCGAGCAGGCAGAATGCGCGCGGGTTCGCACGGTGTTGGCGGCGTCGATCACCGCCGCCGCGGAGGGGCGGCGCACAACGGCCAGCGACGACTATGCCCCGCACCGCCAGCATTGCATGGCCGTGCAGCGCTCGATGCATGCATCGACCGGGCGCCTGCGTGGTCGCTTGCGCGACATGCTGGGTCATGCCGGGGCGCCGATGGCACGCCTGGCCGAGGTGGACGCGGTGATGGAGCAGACCCTGAGCCCGCGCGAGCAGGTGCTGCTGGGCACGGTACCGACGCTGCTGGGCCTGCATTTTGAACGTCTGCGCGCGGCGGCCTCGCCCGCGCCGGACGACAGCGACAACGCGCAGGCGCTGCCGGCACCCGCCCACGAGGGCTGGCTGGCGCGCTTCCACAAGGATATGCAGGACGTGCTGCTGGCCGAACTGGATGTCCGTTTTCAACCGATCGAAGGCCTGCTTGCAGCGCTTCGCCCCCGATAACTGGGACGCCATGTTCAGAACGAGTCTTTATTTTGTTGTCTTCCTTGCCGGCCTGCTGGCGGCGTGCTGGATCGGTGCCGGTTACCTGGGCAGCAATCCGGTCGGCGCGGCGGTGGCCGCGGTGATCGTGGCCTGTTACTGCGCCGGCGCACTGGAGCTGCTGCGCTATCGCCAGGCGACGCTGGGGCTGGGCCGCGCAGTCGCGGACACTGCGGCCGCCGCATCGGACCTGGGCGCATGGTTGCAGCGGGTGCCGGCCGGGTTGCGCAACGCGGTGCGGCTGCGCGTGGAAGGCGAGCGCGTCGCGCTGCCGGCGCCGGTGCTGACCCCTTACCTGGTAGGGCTGCTGGTGCTGCTGGGCATGCTCGGCACCTTGCTGGGCATGATGGCCACCCTGCGCGGGACCGGGCTGGCGCTGGAGAGCGCGACCGACCTGCAGGCCATCCGCGGCTCGCTTGGCGCGCCGGTCGAGGGCCTGGCGGTCGCGTTCGGTACGTCGATCGCCGGCGTGGCGACCTCGGCGATGCTGGGCCTGCTGGCCGCGCTGGTGCGCCGCGAGCGGTTGCAGGTGGTGCAGGCGCTGGATGCGCAGATCGCCAGCCAGTTGCCCGCGCATTCCAGCCACTGGCAGCGTGCCGAGGGGCTGCGCATGGCGCAGGCCCAGGCCGAGCTGATGCCGGTGCTGGTCGAACGCCTGCATGCGATGACCGTGGCCATCGAGGAACGCAGCCACCAGGCCCAGCAGCAGCTGCTGGAGAGCCAGGCACGCTTCCATGCCAAGGCCGATGCCGACCATGCGCAACTGGCCGCGTCGGTCGAGCTGGCGCTGAAAGACAGCGTGGCCGCCAGTGCGCGCGCGGTGGGCGAGGCGCTGCAGCCGATCCTGCAGGACACCCTGGCGGCGATCACCCGCGACACCCGCGCGTTGCAGCAGCACGTCGGCGATGCCGTGCAGCAGCAGTTGAGCGGCGTCCATGCCGGGTTCGAGGCCAATCAGCTGGCCAACGCCGCTACCTGGCGCGACGCACTGGCCGCGCAGCAGCAGGCCGAGCAGCAGTCGCGCAGCGCGCTGCACGACATGCTGGAGCAGCTGGCGACCCGGCATGACGCACGCGCCGCCGGCCTGCTCGATGCGCTGTCCGAGCGCATGGACGCCAACGTGAGCCATTGGGGCAGCGCGCAGCTGGCCCAGCAGGAACGCCAGCAGGCGCTGGCCGACGACCTGCGCGCCAGCCTGGCCGACTTCACCGAACAGCACGGCCGCCACGCCACCGGCCTGGCCGATGCGCTGGCCAGCCGCCTGGACGCCACCGCCGCCCGCTGGGCGGCCACCCAGCAGGCGCAGCAGCAGGCCAACGATGGCCTGGTCGCCGCACTCGACGCGGCGCTGCAGCGTTTTGCCGAGCAGCACGACACCCGCGCCACCGACCTGGCCGATGCCCTCGCCAGTCGCCTGCAGGACAGCGCCACGCACAACGCCGCGGCCTGGCGCGACGCACTCGCCCAGCAGGAGGCCAGCACGGCCCTGCTGGCCGAGCGCAACCAGGCGGCGCTGTCGGCGGCCGCCGCGAGCTTCGATACCCATGCCACCGCGCTGGTGGCGGCGATGCAACAGTCGCAGCACGCCCTGCAGGACGCCCTGGAATCACGTGACGCGCAGCGCCTGGCCAGCTGGAGCGCAGCGTTCGACACGCTCACCGGCACACTCGGCCAGCAGTGGACGCAGACCAGCGCCGCGGTGGCGCAGCGCCAGCAGGACATCTGTGATGCGTTGGCGCGGACCGCGCAGGACATCAGCGCGCAGACCCAGGCCCACGCCAGCGAGACCATCGCCGAGATCTCGCGGCTGGTGCAGGTCGCCTCCGAAGCGCCGAAGGCGGCCGCCGACGTGGTGGCCGAGCTGCGCCAGAAGCTGTCGGACAGCATGGTGCGCGACACGGCCATGCTGGACGAGCGCAGTCGCCTGCTGGCGACGCTGGAAACCCTGCTCGATGCGGTCAACCATGCCTCCACCGAGCAGCGCACGGCCGTGGATGCGCTGGTGACCACCTCGGCCGACCTGCTGGAACGCGTGGGCAGCCGCTTTACCGAGCACTTGGCGGCCGAGACCGACAAGCTTGGCGCGGTGGCCGCGCAGGTGACCGGCAGCGCAGTCGAGGTGGCGAGCCTGGCCGACGCGTTCGGCGATGCGATGCAGGTGTTTGGCAGCGCCAGCGCCGGCCTCGGCGAGCGCCTGGAGCAGATCGGCGGCGCACTGGATGCCTCCTTGGCGCGCAGTGATGAGCAACTGGCCTATTACGTGGCCCAGGCGCGCGAGGTGATCGACCTGAGCGTGCTCTCGCAGAAGCAGATCATCGACGAACTGCAGCAGTTGGGCAGCCGCCGTGGCGCGGGCAAGGCCGCCGGCGCATGAGCGATGAAATCGAGGTCGACGGCGAATCCGGCGCGCCGATCTGGGCCGCATTCGGCGACCTGATGTCGGTGCTGCTGGGCGCGTTCGTGCTGATCCTGGTGGGCGTGGTGGCGCTGCAGCTGGAACTGTCCACGCGGCTGGACCATGAGGTCAAGCAGCGCCAGGCCGAGGCCGCACGGCGCAAGACGCTGGAGCAGGCGTTGGCGGTACCGCTGGCGGCCGGCCGGGTGACGCTGGTGGATGGCCGCATCGGCATTCGCGGCAGCGTATTGTTCGCGTTGAACTCCGACCAGCTCCAGCCCGAGGGGCGCGAGCTGCTCAAAAGCCTGGCGCCGCCGCTGGCCGAGTACCTGTCCTCGCGGGAAGAGATCCTGATGGTCAGCGGCTTCACCGATGACCGGCAGGTGCGCGAGGGCAATCGGCAGTTCGCCGACAACTGGGCGCTGTCGGCCGAGCGGGCACTGACCGTGACCCGGGCGTTGATCGCCGAGGGCGTGCCGTCCTCAGCCGTGTTCGCTGCGGCGTTCGGTGCCGAGCAACCGGTCGGCAGCAATGCCGACGAAGAGGGACGCGCCCGCAACCGGCGCGTGGAGATGGCTCCGATCCCGCGGCCGAAGGCCACGGTGGCCACCGATGCCCCGTAAGCCGGTCGACCCGCGCACGCGGATCGCGGCGTGGCGCGAGGACCCGACGCACCGCCACGACCCGGTGGGCCTGGCGATGCTGGATGCGTTGCAGGCCCGTGCCCTGCAACATCAAGGCCCGGCGCGGGAGCTGCTGGAGCAGCGTCTGGCGGCGCGCGTGGCCGAATACGCCGACCGGCTGCCGCGCGGCCGCAAGGGCGCGCCGATGCCCGCGGCCGCACGGCCTGCGCCGCTGGCCGCGCTGGCCGCCGAGTTGGCCGCACGCGCAGTGCCCACCGATGCCGCCAGCGCGTACCCCGCGCTGCCGGCGATCGAGGAATTCCGTACGCTGTGGGCCACCGTGCGCAGTCGCGGCCAGGTGCGCCAGTCGCTGGCTGCCGCCCCCAGTGATGGCGGCCCGCTGAACTCGGCGGTGCTGGTGCAGCGGGCGATCACGCTGATGGGCGAGACCTGCCCGGAGTACCTGAAACACTTCCTGGCTTACCTGGACAACCTGTCCTGGCTGGACCAGCTGCAGCCGCGCAACGCGGCCCCGGCCAAGGACGTGGGCCGCGTTCCCAAGCCGCGCCGCAGCCGCACGCCCAAGGGCTGATCCGCCGCGCCACCCGGTGCCGGCGTGCCGCCGCTATACCAACGTATATCCGAACGAACCCACGGGACGCTAGGCCGGAGGGCTGCGCCTGCGGACAATACGCGCACCGGCCTGGCGCACTGCGTCGCGCCGCTCCCCTTCTTCCGCCACCGGAGGTCCCCATGGATCCCGATCCTGCCGGGCGCCGCGCGCCGCTGCTTCCTCCCCTGCCCTGTTCGACCCCGGCGCCTGGCCGGCGGCCTGCGCGCGACTGAGTCCGGGCAGGCCGGCCGGGCGTTGCCTGCCCGGAGGCTGTCCGATGCACTACAAGATCCTCTACATCACCCAGCGCCGCCTGATCGGTGAGCGCAACGTGGCTGCGTTGCGCAGCCAACTGCTGGCGCACGGCGCGCCGCTGTTCGCCCGCGCCCTGGTGCTCGGCTCGGAACGGGTCATTGCCGATGCGCTGAGCCTGTTGTCGATCACCGAGCGCATCCGCGTGTTGCGGCACCTGCCCGCCCCGCTGCGGGCGGCGATGCAGCCGCTGTGCACGCGAGGCAGCCCGCACCCGCTGCGCCCTGACAGCCCGTTCATCACCGCCTGCGCCCAGCACGCCTGAACCCTGCATGCGCTGCCGCGCCCGAGCGTGCGCGGCAGTGCCCGTCTTTTCGAGGAGTTTGCCCATGACCCTGCTACATGCATGGTTCGATGCCTTCCTGCGCAGCCGTCGTGCTGCGAGCCTGTTCCGCCGCCGTGCCCTGCCCGATGCCGGTGCGGGGCGCGGCGCGGCATCGGCGATGCCGGACGATGTCAGTGCCGGCCTGCTGCGCCTGGCGCACGCGCCGTTGGCGGCGGCGCTGGCCGGACTGGACGCGCACCCGGATGGACTGAGCGCGGACGAGGCGCGTGAGCGGCTGGCGCGGCTCGGCCCCAACGAGATCGATCACGAAAAGCCGCTGCCGTGGTGGCGCCACCTGTGGCAGTGCTATCGCAATCCGTTCAACCTGCTGTTGAGCGTGCTGGCGATGGTGTCCTGGCTGACCGAGGACATCAAGGCCACCGTGGTCATCGGCACCATGGTGGCCTTGTCCACGCTGATCCGCTTCGTCCAGGAGGGCCGCTCCAACCGGGCGGCCGAACGCCTGAAGGCACTGGTCGGCAACAATGCCCGGGTGCTGCGGCGTGCGCCCGGCACCGAGGTCGCCGAGCTGGCCGACACCTGCGTTGGCGCGCACCTGCACAGCCGGCGCCCGGCGCAGCAGCGCTCGCTGCCGATCCGCGAGCTGGTTCCCGGCGACCACATCGTGCTGTCGGCGGGCGACATGATTCCCGCCGACTGCCGCGTGCTCGGCGCCAAGGATCTGTTCGTGGCACAGGCGGCGATGACGGGCGAGTCGCTGCCGCTGGAGAAGTTCGCCGAGCCCGACCCGCAGCAGGCCCACCTGCTGGACCAGCCCAACCTGTTGTTCATGGGCACCAACGTGGTCTCCGGCTCGGCCACTGCCGTGGTCCTGGCCACGGGCAACCGTACCTGCTTCGGCACCATCGCCCGGCGCAGCACCGCCAGCGAGCGCGCGCCGACGGCCTTCCAGGCCGGGGTGAACAGTGTGAGCTGGCTGCTGATCCGTTTCGCGCTGGTCATGGTGCCGTTCGTGCTGCTGGTCAACGGCGTGACCAAGGGCGACTGGCCGGAGGCCTTCCTGTTCGCGCTGTCGGTGGCGGTCGGGCTGACCCCGGAAATGCTGCCGATGATCGTCACCTCCACGTTGGCCAAGGGCGCGGTACTGCTGTCGCGGCGCAAGGTGATCGTCAAGCGGCTGGATGCGATCCAGAACTTCGGCGCGATGGACGTGCTGTGCACGGACAAGACCGGCACGCTCACCCAGGACCGCATCGCGCTGGAGCGGCATACCGATGTGTTCGGCAATGATTCGCAGGACGTCCTGGCCTTCGCCTACCTCAACAGCCACTTCCAGACCGGGCTGACCAACCTGCTCGACCGCGCGGTGCTGGAGCACGTCGAGCTGCAGGCCGAGCTGCGCCTGGCCCAGGACTACCGCAAGGTGGACGAGATTCCGTTCGACTTCGAGCGCCGCCGCATGTCGGTGGTGGTGTCCGAGCGCGAGGACCACCATGAGCTGATCTGCAAAGGCGCCGTGGAGGAAATGCTGGCGGTGTGCAGCCACGTGCGCGAGGACGGTCGCGACCTGCCCCTGGATGCGGCCCGCCTGGCGCGCGTCCGCCAGACCACCGAGGAACTCAACGAGCAGGGGCTGCGCGTGGTGGCGGTGGCGATGAAGGAGACCCCGGCAGACCGCCAGGTGTACTCGAAGGCGGACGAGCACGCGTTGACGTTGCTGGGCTATGTGGCCTTCCTCGACCCGCCCAAGGAATCCACCGCGCAGGCGTTGCAGGCATTGGCCGCACACGGGGTGGAAGTGAAGGTGTTCACCGGTGACAACGAACTGGTCACCGCACGGGTGTGTGCCCAGGTCGGGCTGCCGGCCGAGACCATCGTGACCGGGCCGCAGCTGGAACGCATGGACGAGGCGGCGGTCTGCGCGGCGGCGCTGCGACATCGGGTGTTCGCCCGCCTCACGCCCTTGCACAAGGAACGACTGGTGCGCGCATTGCGTGCGCACGGCAAGGTGGTGGGCTTCCTGGGCGACGGCATCAACGATGCCCCGGCGCTGCGCGCGGCGGACATCGGCATCAGCGTGGACAGCGCGGTGGATATCGCCAAGGAAGCCGCCGACATCATCCTGCTGGAGAAGAACCTGATGGTGCTGGAGGACGGCGTGATCCAGGGCCGGCGCACCTTCAGCAACATGCTCAAGTACATCCGCATGACCGCCAGTTCCAACTTCGGCAATGTGTTCTCCGTGCTGGTGGCGTCGGCGTTCCTGCCCTTCCTGCCGATGCTGCCGCTGCAGCTGCTGGTGCAGAACCTGCTGTACGACGTGTCGCAGATCGCCATTCCGTTCGACAACGTGGATGAGGAACTGGTGCGCCAGCCGTTGAAGTGGAACCCGGCCGATATCGGGCGTTTCATGGTGTTCTTCGGCCCGATCAGCTCGATATTCGACCTGAGCTGCTTTGCGCTGATGTGGTACGTATTCGACGCACGCACGGTGGCCGACCAGAGCTTGTTCCAGTCGGGCTGGTTCGTGGTGGGCCTGCTCACCCAGACCCTGATCGTGCACATGATCCGCACCCCCAAGGTGCCGTTCGTGCAGAGCATCGCCGCCCCGCCGCTGCTGCTGATGACCGGCCTGATCATGGCCATCGGCGTGCTGCTGCCGATGAGTCCGTTGGCCGGCTATTTCAAGCTGCAGGCACTGCCGGCGGGCTACTGGCCGTTCCTGGTGGCGATCCTGTTCGGCTACGCGGTCCTGACCACGCTGCTCAAGAAGGTGTACATCCGCCGTTACGGGTGGCAGTGATGGATTTCAATCCGCACCTGCCGGCCTTCAACGCCGGTGCCACGATCAGCACCCTGATCAGCCTGTCCACCGCCTTCGTGCTGGGCGCGGCGATCGGCCTGGAACGGCAACTGCGCCAGCGCACCGCCGGGCTGCGCACCAACACGCTGGTCGCGGTGGGCGCGGCGGTGTTCGTCGACCTGGCCGTGCGCTACCACGCCCTGCATGGCGGGCCGCCCTCGCCGCTGCATGTGGTGGCCTATGTTATTTCCGGGGTAGGTTTCCTCGGTGCCGGCGTGATCATGAAGGACGGCACCCAGGTCTCCGGGTTGAACACCGCCGCCACCCTGTGGGGTTCGGCGGCGGTCGGGGCGTGTGCCGGGATCAAGCTGCTGCCGGAAGCCGTGCTGGCCGCGCTGTTCGTACTGGCGGCCAACACGCTGCTGCGGCCGGTGGTCAACCGCATCCAGCGGCAGCCGCTGGAGGAGGCGTTCAGCGAGGCCACGTATGCGGTCACCGTGGTGTGTGAGCGCGATCGCCAAGCCGACGTGCTGGACCGGCTGCTGCTGCTGCTCGAGCAAGCGCACTACCCGGTGCGTGCGGTGGAGCCGCGTCCGTTCGGCGAGCGTGAGGTGCAGATCGAGGCCGTGCTGTATGCGACCGCGGTGGCGGCCGACGAACTGGACGCGGTGATGGCCACGTTGTCGGCCACCGACGGCGTATTGCAGGCGTTCTGGAATGCCACCCTCGACGAGTGACACGAGCGGCGCACCGCGCCGATGCTATGCTCCGCGCGCCGCACCATGCGGCGCTCCACCGGCACCACTGGGAGGTGTCCCGATGCCCGCTTCGCCTTCGCGACGTACCCTGGCCCTGCTCGGGCTGGGCCTGGTGATGGCGGCGATCTTCGCCGCCGATACGCTCACCGACTATGCGGTGGCAGCCGCATGCTTCTATGCCGCGGTGATCCTTGCCGCGTCGCGGATTCTCGGCCCACGCGGGCTGGTCCTGCTTGCGGCGGCCTGCGTCGCGCTGACCGGGGTGAGCTTCTTCCTGACCCGCTTCGGCACGTACCGGATCGGCCTGGTGAACTCGGCGATCGGCATGCTGGTGATCGTCATCACCACCTACCTGTCGTTGAAGATGGAGGCGGCCAAGGCGGCCGTGCAGGAGGCCCAGGCGCGGCTGCTGCGGGTGGCGCGCGCGTCCACGGTGGGTGAGCTGACCACCTCGATCGCGCATGAAGTGAACCAGCCACTGGCCGCCATCGCCAGCAGCGCCGAAGCCAGCCAGCGCTGGCTGGCGCAGGATCCGCCGAATGTGGACAAGGCACGCCAGACCCTGGCGCGCATCCTCGCCGATGCGCACCGCGCCAGCGACGTGATCGCGCGGATCCGGGGGCTGACCCGCGGGGCGAGCCCGGAGCGCCGCGGCTTCGATCTCAACCAGGCGGTGCTGGAAATGCTGGCACTGTCGCGCAGCGAGCTGGAACAGCACGCGGTTATCGTGACCACCCAGTTCGACGACGAACTGCCACTGGTGCTCGGCGACCGCGTACAGGTGCAACAGGTGATCGGCAACCTGATCCTCAACGCGGTGGACGCGATGGCCGGGATTCCGGCCGCTGCCCGCCGCCTGACCCTGCGCAGCCTGCGCGTGGATGGCGGGCGTGTCGCCTTGAGTGTGCGTGACCATGGCAGTGGCCTGCCGCTGGAGGCGCCGGAGCGCGTGTTCGATGCCTTCTGGACCACCAAGTCCGGCGGCCTGGGGCTGGGCCTGAGCCTGAGCCGCAGTATCCTGGAAGCCAACGGTGGCCAGATCCGCGCCGAACCCGCCGAAGGCGGCGGCGCGCATTTCGTGTT
>Ga0163161_10003458_pt1 | contig 11067 bp, 8 predicted proteins | sample S45metaG_FD_129847 | JGI IMG/M metagenome (GOLD analysis project Ga0163161, IMG submission 129847) | Switchgrass rhizosphere microbial communities from Kellogg Biological Station, Michigan, USA - S4-5 metaG | ecosystem: Host-associated > Plants > Roots > Rhizosphere > Soil | place: USA: Michigan... | reverse complement strand
ATTTAATTATAATATTTATTCAGAAAATCAGCTAAACCACCAGCTTCTAGCACAAATGATCTGGTATCTGATCGAAGGAATCAACATTCAGCAATCGCATCCTAAAGAAAGACATTACGAGATGTTTTACGTTTTGATTGAAGACAGGCAATATGCTTTTAAGCGTGATACATTCAGCAATCTTTGGTATTTTGGAGATGATGAAAATATAGAAAACTGTATACCGTGCTCCAGAAAAGATTTTGATGAAGCCAAAAAGGGCTGGCTGAGTGCAAGATTTACAAAAAACTAAGCTATGGAGAGCGTTCCCTCAAAAGTTTCTGTCATAGTTCCTGTTTATAATGTTGAAAAATATTTGCCTAAATGCTTAGATTCTTTGGTGAATCAAACGTATGAGAATATTGAAATCTTGGTTGTCAATGATGGGAGTAATGATAATTGTGAAACAATCATTCAAGATTATGTTCAGAAGTTTCCTGAGAAAATCAAAGCTTTTAATAAACAAAACGGCGGATTGAGTGATGCAAGAAATTATGGCATCGATCGCGCATCAGGAGAATATTTAGGTTTTGTTGACAGTGACGATTTTGTTACAACGACCATGTTTGAGGAGATGCTGAATTTAGCCTTAAAATATGAAGCTGAAATGGTAATCTGTAACATTCAAAAAGTAAATGAGCATGGAAATGTGACTCAAAAACTGGCGCAGATTCCTAATATGCCTGAGAAAATTGATCTTGAAGAAAATTTTTCTGTATTTTCAGATTTAAGTTATTTTGCGTGTAATAAATTGTTTAAAAAAGAACTTTTTGCTGAAAAGCGCTTTAAAAAAGGAGTTCATTTTGAAGATATTCAGTTGATTCCGCAGCTTTTGTTGGAATGTAAAACGTTGGCACAGACGCAGAATTATCATTATCAATATCTTGAACGTACAGATTCAATCTCAAAAAGTCATACGGAAAAAGGCCTGGATATTTTGAAAGCCGTGGAAGATGTTGAGATTTTTTTTAAAAATTCAATTTATTCATCAAAGAAAAAAGAGTTGAAGAATTTCCAGATTTTAGAGGGGGTTTACACGTTTTTAGCTTATTTGGCTTATGTAAAAAATGAAGCTGTTTTTCACAAAATGTCACGTAATCTCAAGATTTTTATGAAGGAACGGAATATTAATTTTAAAGATATATTGATTTACAGTCGTTTTGATAAGAATTATCTTTTATCTTTGCCATTGAAAAAAGAAATCTTTTATCTGCTGTTCTTTGCCGGACAGGAAAAACTGATAAGGAAATTAATTTAAACACAAATGGAAAGCAAATTGTCGGTCTGTTTTTTACCTTACTGACAATGATTTCGTTAAGACTTTAAAGGCAACGAAGCCCATAAAGTACTTAAAATAGAAAAAAATGAAGAATTTTGAATTGTTCTTGAATAACTCCGGAATTTCTATTTTTTACGTAAGAATAGTTCTGGGATTTCTATTCTCCTTTTTTATCACATTTTTCTCGATTCCCACAATTACAAAAATCTCCAGAAGGAAAAATCTGATGGATGAGCCGGGAGTGAGAAGTTCACACATGCGGAAAATCCCCAACCTTGGTGGTATTGCTATTTTTTATTCTATTGGCATCTGCACTTCGGTTTTTGCGTATGAACTTTTTGATTTATATAAATTTCTCTTTGCTTCATTGATTGTTCTGCTTTATGTAGGGGTGATGGACGATATCGTGGTAATGAGAGCTTATAAAAAACTTGTTGCTCAGATCGTTGTTTCGATTTTTATCGTTATAGGTTCAGACATCAGAATCAGAAATCTTTTCGGAATCTGTGGAATTTATGAGATCAATTATCTTGTAAGTGTAATTTTTACAATCATTACCTTCATTATTTTGATCAATGCATTCAATCTCATTGACGGGATTGATGGCTTAGCAGGAGGATATTCTTTGATTTGTAGTGCACTTTTCGGAATCAGCTATTATCGTCTGGGACCGTATAATTTTCCGCTTGTTATCTTTTCCGTGATCATTATCGGATCTGTATTGGCTTTTCTCTATTATAATTTATCCAAATACAGGACCGCAAAAATTTTTATGGGTGATACTGGCTCTATGCTTTTAGGGTTTTTACTGGCATTTACCTGCATTTGTTTTATAGATATTTTTATTGACAGACAATTACCTTATATTCCAAGGTATCATTTGAAATCTGCTCCGGTAATTGCTGTTGCTATTTTGATTCTACCTATTGTAGATACTCTGAACGTTATTATTGTAAGATTGTGGAATAAGAAATCTCCTTTTCTGGCAGATAAAAATCACATTCATCATAAACTTTTAAAACTTGACCTTACTCACAGGAGATCAAGTTTCTATATTATAACTTATTATCTTTTTATTGTTGCCGTTGCCTACAGTTTAAGACATACTGATGTCAATCTTTTGTTGGTAATTGTTTTATCACTGGGATTTTTAGGAGCTTATCTTCCGGATTTTATCTTTAAGCTTAGAAACAATAAATTAAAAAGTACTAATTAAATTTCTATTTTTGCAAACTACATTTAATAACGATGAAAATTCATAAGTATTTATTATTTTTAATTTTACCCCTTTTCCTGACTTCTTGCATCACAACCAAGGATGTAAAATACATGCAGCCTAGTGAGAGTCTTGTCATCAATGAAGAAGGTTTGATTCCTTATAATATTCCGGTTTACAGAATTACCAAAAACGATATGTTGAATCTGAATATTGTGACAACTCCTAAAGGTGATGCGGCACAATTTTATTCTAGCTTAAACACTTCTACAGGTACAGGGGGTGCAAGTATAACCACTGCTGGCGGAGCAATTGGCGGATCCGGAACCGGAGGTAATGCATATCTTTATACAAATGGACTGAAGGTGGATTCTAATGGTGATATTTATGTCTTCGGAATTGGCTACCTGAAGGCTGAAGGAAAAACTATTGAGGATTTGGCTAAAGAGATTCAGCAAAAAGTAAATGAGAATTTTCAGGAAGGAAAATCTGAGGTTAGATTAAATATCGACGGTATTACCTACTATATTTTAGGAGATATTGAAACCGTAGGTATTACAGGAGAGAAAAAAGCACATAAAAATACTTTAACGCTTACAGAAGCAATTTCAATAAATGGAGGTTTAAACAGAACTGTTGATCGGAAAAACATAGTGGTTCATAGAAAGCTTCCGGAGGGAATCAAAGTGGCTAAAATAGATCTTACCCGTGAAGATGTAATGAATTCACCATATTATTATGTGCAAAATGGCGATGAAATCTTATTGACAACTCAGAGAAGAAGTCTTAACGGATTTGGAAAAGATCCTATACAAACTCTTATAAGTGGAGTTAGTGTAATTACAACAGCATTATCAATTTACCTACTTCTTAAAAACCTTTAATTATGATTCCAGGAAAAGATGCTGCGGTAGATAGAAACGCTGTTCAGAAAGAAAAGTTTGGATCTTTCTCTTTATTTGATATTGAACATTTTTTAAGGAGACTTTTAAAAAATTGGTACTGGTTTGTTTTAATGCTTTTCATTGGATATGGTGTCTCATGGTTCTACGGAAAGTATTATGCTCAAAATATTTATTCATCAAACCTTTCTTTAAGTATATCAAACAGTACGGCAAGTTACTTTACTCCAAATCAGTCAATCAACTTTATTTGGGGACAAGGTGGAAATCAGGACGGAGTTTACCTGAAAAAGATGCTTTTATCAAGATCACACAACGAATTTTTGGTTAAAGAGCTTAATCTTTTCGTGAATTATCAGACAAAAGGACTTATCAAATCAACCTATCTTGATAAAGATGATTCTCCGGTTTTTTTTGATATTGACAGAAAACATTTGCAGCAGGTAAATTATCCGATAACACTTATTCCTAAAGGAGGAGGTTCTTATGAGGTGGTTTTGCCTGAAGAAGGCGAGTCTACCAATCTTTATTCTTACGAATTTGAAGGCTATAAGAATATTAAAAGCTACACAAAACCTGCGAATAAAATCATTAAAGTCAATGAATGGTATACTTCTCCTAATCTGAGATTCAGATTATTACCGAATCCGGCTGAAGCAAAGATCAAACTTGAAAATATTATTGTAAATCTTATTCCGGTAAATGATGCTGTAAACAGTATTGTTAGTAGTGTAGGAGTAGATTTTGACAAGGAGATCAATACAATAATGATTATTTCCAAAACAGGATATAATCTAAACAGTACAGTTAATTTTCTGAATAAGTCTGTCACAGAACTTCAGAAAAAGAGATTCATTGATAAAAATACGGTAGATAAGAATACCGAAAATTATTTGAAGGAGAGTCTTGCAGGTATAAGAAAAAAACTAGACTCCAGCGGTTCTGTTCTTAATTACTTGAAGACATCTGAAAAACTTTATGATATAGACAATCGTGATGAGAAATCATTAAAAGAAATAAAAGATTTAGAGACAAAAAAAGCCGAAATTCTGAGCAAAATGGCTTCTCTGAATAACATAAGAAATACCGTAGAAACTCAAAGCTTTGATAAAATGATCAGTAGTTCTGCAGCAGGTTTTGAGGACGGACTTTTTTCTGCATCAGTATCCGAGTTAAAAGCCTTGTATTTGAAAAGGAGAGAATTGGCATCAATTTATACTCCGAATTCTGAGCCGATGAAAGAGATCAACAGATTGATCAACGATGCAAAACAGAATTCTACAGGATCATTACGAAATGTTTATAATGTTTATGCAGAACAGCTTAATAAGATTGATCAGCAAGTTTCTGAAGCCAACTCTGAATTATCTAGTTATCCTGAAAAGCAAAGAAAATATTTGGATGCAGAGAGAGGTTATAATATGATTGAAGCTACTTACAACAGTCTTCTTACAAGACAAAACGAAAGTAAAATGAGATTGGCGACCAATCAGCCGGATATTACTGTAATTGACCCTGCAAAAAATTTAGGACAGGGACCGATTGGACCAAATGTGAAGGGAACAAAGATGGCTATCATCGGAGGTTTATTGGCTTTGCCATTTGTTTTTATTTTAATTGGTGGACTTTTAGACAGCAAAATCAGAAACATCAAAGAACTTTTATCCGTTACGAAAATACCTTTACTCGGAGTGATCGGAAACAATTCCAACGAAAATATGCTTACAGTTTTAGATCATCCTAAATCTTCCGTATCGGAAGCTTTCCGTGGTATAAGAGCCAATATGAGATTTTTGGCAAGTGAAGATGGTAAAAGCAAAGTGGTTTTGATAACGTCTTCCGTTGGTGGTGAAGGTAAAACCTACGTATCTATCAACTTGGCGTCTGTTTTAGGGCTAAGTGATAAAAAAACCATATTACTCGGAATGGATCTAAGAAAACCAAAAATTTTCGGAGATTTTAATATTGATAATAAAAACGGTATCTCAAATTATTTGACAGGTGAGGTAACTATTGACCAGATTATTAATAAAACAAAAATTCCAAATCTTGATGTAGCAACATCGGGTCCTATTCCCCCAAATCCTTCGGAGCTTTTGATGAGTGACAGAAACCTCAGATTGATTGAAGAGCTGAAAACACGATACGATTTCATTATTATTGATTCGCCTCCTGTAGGATTGGTTGCCGATTCTTATGATTTGATGAAATATTCTGATGCCAATTTATATATTGTTCGTCACGAGTATACAGAAAAGTATATGCTTAAAATGATCACAGAGAAATATCATAATGATGAGATCAAGCATTTAGGAATTGTTTATAATGACTACATTGTGAAGCAAGGTTATGGATACGGTTATGGGTACGGTTACGGCTATGGTTACGGATATTTTGATGAAGACAAGAATTATAAAGAACCTCTCGTTATCAAAATAAGAAATTTCATAAAAGCATATTTAGACAGAAAAAGTTAATGATAATAAACCCTCATCATGAGGGTTTGCTCTTATACGAATCATTCATTCTGTTAAAAAAAGAATAATTTTGCCAGTTTGTCGTTTACTTTATAATAAATTGTGTTTTTTTATTTATTTTTAACGAAACATTAAGGTTATCATTAATACAAAAATGTTTTATATTTGCAAAAATTAATTTTTAAAATAACCATAAATCCATATTCTTCTATGAATAAAAAATTATTGTTTAGCTTTCTTACCCTCTTAGGTACAATGGTAAGTGTAAATGCACAAAGAAATGAATTGGGAATTCGTCTTGGTATGAGTAATTTAGTAGGCGATATAGGGAATACCAATTACATTCTTCAGCAGCCATTGGATTTGAGTAGAGCTTCAGATTGGGGAGTTCCTTTTTATGGTGGTTTGTTATATAGATTTAATTTTAATCCTCATCAGACTGTAAGAGTTGATTTAGGTTATAATCAGGTTCAGTTTAGCGACAAAGCTGCAAAAGAAGAATATAGAAGAAACAGAAATTCATATGGGAAAAACAATGTCTACGAAGCAAGTGTTGTTTTCGAATACAATTTATTTCCTGTAAACAATGAGCAGCTAAGTATGGTGAGTCCATATATTTTTGGTGGTATCGGCGGTTTGATGTTTGATGCTCCAAAAGCTACATTGAATCATGATTTCAGAAGAAATGCAGATGGTGTAGCACAAGCTCCTATCAATGAATTGGATTTTGTGACTACTACAGAATATTCACTAGGTAGAAAAACGGTAGCTCATATTCCTTTCGGAGTTGGTTTAAAATATAAATTCAACCACGGCTGGGCAATTTTTGCAGAAGCTACCTTCAGACTTGCCTTAACAGATCAGTTAGATCACAGCAAAGTACTTGCGAAAGATGTTATATCAAATTATAACTCAGATATTTTAAATCCTTCAACCGGCGGGTCGCTTTTACAGACAGGAGATTATTTTGCTGTTTCTAAAGAAAGAGAGAGAGATTTTATAGGAAGAAGAAATATCGGAAATTTAGAATCAAGAGATTGGATGAATACCTTTAGTTTAGGATTGACCTATTCTTTCGGAAGACCACCATGTTATTGTGATTAATTAAGTATGTCATTGATTAAAGAAAAAATAAATTCCGAGAATTTACCGCAGCATGTAGCCATCATTATGGATGGTAATGGAAGATGGGCGAAGTCTCGTGGAGAGGAAAGAACATTTGGTCATAAAAATGCCATTGATGCTGTAAGAAATGCTATTAATGCATGTAATGAAGTCAATATTCCTTATCTCACACTGTACACATTTTCCTCTGAAAACTGGAAACGTCCTACGGATGAAGTAAATACATTGATGTCTCTTCTTACTGAAACATTGCTTTTAGAAGCAGAAGAAATCTTCAGCAAAGGTTTGAGAATGCACGTGATCGGAAATTTAGAAAAATTACCAACATTAGTAAAAGAGCAGCTTTTGAAAGTAGTTGAGCTTACAAAAGAAAACACAAAAGGAAATTTGGTTTTGGCAATCAGTTATGGTTCACAAAACGAAATTCTTAATGCCGTTAAAAACATCAGTACCGACGTAAAAGAAGGTAAACTTGATGTAGAAAATATTGATGAAAAATTATTTGAGAATTATCTCTATACAAAAGATTTTCCACCTGTAGATTTGTTGATTAGAACCAGTGGCGAAATAAGGATAAGTAATTTTCTGCTTTGGCAGATTGCTTATGCAGAGCTGCAGTTTCTCAATGTTTTGTGGCCAGATTTCACAAAAGATATCTTCTTCCAGTGTATTGTAGATTATCAAAACAAGGAAAGAAGGTATGGCCTTACAGGCGAACAGATACAAATCCAGTAATTTAAGAAAAGAAAGATTAAGATAAAATGAAGTTTAGACTATTACCCATCATTATGTTTGCTGCTTCTGCACATTTTTATGGACAGGTGACGCCACAAGACAGCACAGCGGTAAGCACCACCTCTGTTCTTGCGGAAAATCAAACAGGAACTTACACTCTGAAAGACATTGTTGTTGATGGGGTAAAAAAATATACACCGGCTCAGATTCTAAGATTTACGGGTCTTACAAAAGGAGAGGAGGTTGATATTCCGGGACAGAAAATTAGTGGTGCCATCAAAAAACTTTGGGACACACAATCTTTCTCCGAAGTAGAGGTATACATTCAAAGTATTGAAGGTAAAACGGTGGTTTTAAAATTTTATCTTGAAGATTTAAAAGACCTAGGTGAAGTAAAATTCGTCGGAAAAGGGATTGGTAAGTCTAAAAATGAAAAATTAGCTAAGGATAACAACCTGAAGCCAGGTACAAAGATCACTCAGAATCTTATCTCAAGCCTTAAAACAAATATTCCGAAGGATTATGTGAAAAAAGGTTTTGCTGATGCTAAAATCAGTATTGAAGATAAAGTAAACGCAGGTGATCCTAATTTGGTTGACTGGACGATCAATGTCGATAAAGGCAAGAGAGTAAAGATCAGTCACATCGAGTTTGAAGGAAATACGAGCGTTACTGATGCTAAATTAAGAAAGAAGGCATTTAAAGAAACCAAACAGAAGAGATTCGGAATTGGTGGTATTTTGAAGTCATCTAAATTTATCGAAGAAAAATATCAGGAAGATAAGCAAAGTCTTATCAGTTATTATAACTCCTTAGGATATAGAGATGCACAAATTGTGTCTGATTCTGTATGGAGAAATAAAAAAAATAATTACGAGATCAACGTTAAACTGAGCGAAGGAAAACAATATTACATTGGTGATATTACTTTTACAGGAAATACAGTTTATTCAACAGAATATCTTCAGAGAATCTTAGGATATAAGAAGGGAGATATTTATGATGCAGTAGGATTCAACAAAAAAGTTGGAGAAGACGGAGGTAAGGAAGACGATTCTGATATCAAATCGATATACATGAATAACGGTTACCTTTTCTCAAACGTCACACCTGTAGAAAAATCTGTAAATGGTGACGCCATCAATCTTGAGATCAGAATCAATGAAGGTGAGCAAGCTACATGGAACAGAGTAACTTGGGAAGGAAACACAACGACTCATGACCACGTTATCCTGAGAGCTTTAAGAACAAAGCCCGGAGAATTATTCAAGAAAACAGAAATCAAAAGAACATATTTTGATTTAGCTGGGATGTCTTTCTTCGATCCTCAACAGATTGGTCAGGATATTCAGCCAAATCAACAGGATAATACCGTTGATATTAATTGGAAACTGGTAGAAAAAGGTTCTTCTCAGGTTCAGTTACAGGCAGGTTACGGTGGTAACAGCTTTATCGGAACTTTAGGATTGACGTTTAACAACTTCTCTCTTAAAAATTTCCTGAAATTTAAAGATTTCAGACCGGTTCCTCAAGGTGACGGGCAAACATTATCTATCACTGCACAGGCAGGTCAGTATTTCCAGAATTATGGGGTTTCATTTGTTGAGCCTTGGTTGTTTGGAACTAAACCAACTGCACTTTCTGTAAGTTTAAATAACTCAAGGGTTAATTACAGTCAGGTGAGCGGTCCGGATCAGAGATTAAATATTTTCTCAGCAACGGTCGGGTTAAACAGATTGTTGAAATGGCCAGATGATTATTTCTCATTGTACACAGGAATTCAGTTTCAGAAATATAACTTCAGCAACTACCCATTTGAATTTGGAGATACTACTGAATTATATGGAAATGCAAATAATTTAAGTTTAAATATAGGTTTAAGCAGAAATTCTGCTGGTATTGATCCTATTTTCCCGACTGTGGGTTCAAATATCGAATTGTCAGGTAAATTTACACCACCATATTCATTGTTTAGTAATAAGGATTATTCTACAATGTCTCCTACAGACAAATATAAGTGGATGGAATTCTACAAAATCAAATTCAAAGCTGATGTTTATAATGAGGTCGTAGGTAAATTGGTTTTAAGATCTTCCGCTGAAATGGGATTCATGGACGGCTACAACAAAGAGTTGGGTGCACCGCCATTTGAAAGATTCTATGTAGGAGGTACAGGTCTTTTCGGAGGTAGATTTGATGGTAGAGAATTAATTCCGTTGAGAGGTTACGAAAATGCTTCAACTTACGGAGGTACCATAGATGATATTACTCAGAAAGGTGGAGGTACTATTTACAACAGATTTACGTTAGAATTAAGATATCCTATTTCAATGAGCCAGACTGCCAAAATTTACGCACTTACTTTTGCAGAAGGGGGTAACGTTTGGAACTCTTGGAGCAAGTACAACCCTTTCCAGTTGAAAAGATCAGTCGGTGTGGGTGTAAGAGTTTACATGGGTGCATTTGGTTTAATTGGATTTGATTTCGCATACGGATTTGACAAAACTATTCTTGGAACAGAGCCTTCAGGAACGAAGACTCACTTCCTAATGAACCAATCTTTATAACAGTATGAAGAATTTTAAAATACTTTTCACTTTTATAGCACTGTTGCTTTTCGGTTTCGGCAACGCACAAAAAATTGGCGTGGTTGATACAAATTATATTTTAAATATGATGCCGCAATATAAGGAGGCAGAAGCAAGGCTGAATTCTCAGATTGATACTTGGGAGCAGGAGCTTCAAAATATGCAGGCTGAGTATGATAAAAAAAGATCAGCTTTTGAGAACGAAAAAGTTCTTTTGGTAGGAGATCAGTTAAAATTGAGAGAAAAGGAAGTGTTGGATTTGGATAAAAATATCAAAACCACGACAAGTTTAAGATTCGGAAAAACCGGAGAGATTCACCAATTGAGAGCAAACTTGGTAGAGCCGTTTCAGGATCAGATTTATGCAGCGATCAGAACGATGGTTCAGAAAAATGGCTTGGGTATAGTTCTTGATAAAAGTAACGATATTAATGTAATATCTCTCGAAAAAAGATATGATTATACCGACAAAGTATTGGAAATTTTACTAAAAGGAACAACAGAAAAAGAAAAAAAAACTAATAAAAAATAATAAAAGTTATTTTTCGGAATTAACTTTTACTTAAATTTAAAATCTAAAAACAAATTAATTATTTATTACCCCGTTATGAAAAAATTAAGTGTATTATTTGCAGCAGCGATGATGGTTGTGTCTGTAGGTATGGCAAAAGCTCAGAAAATTGCTACTTTGGATGTCGCAGGTATT
>Ga0163161_10003454_pt1 | contig 11071 bp, 9 predicted proteins | sample S45metaG_FD_129847 | JGI IMG/M metagenome (GOLD analysis project Ga0163161, IMG submission 129847) | Switchgrass rhizosphere microbial communities from Kellogg Biological Station, Michigan, USA - S4-5 metaG | ecosystem: Host-associated > Plants > Roots > Rhizosphere > Soil | place: USA: Michigan... | reverse complement strand
CCTCATTGTTGGTTACGGGCGGGCCGAAGAACGGCGCGCTCAGTTGCGTCAGGCGCATGCCGAAGGCGGTTAGGTTCAGATGATCACGCCCGAAATCATCGGAAAAGCTAAAATTGACCTGCTGAATCCGCGAAATCGCTTGCGTGTAGGAAAGACTGCCCAAGGGCTGGGCGTTGAATGAACCCAGCGAAGAGCCCAAGCCGCTGGAAAAGAGGTCGGAGCGGGAGGTCAGCATGCCATTGGCCGAAGCAGTCAGATTGGAAAGGTTGTCGAGCGTGTTACCTTCCGGCGTGGTGATGGTGTCGGTTGCCGAGCCCGTCAGGGTGGCGGAGGCGGTCATATTCCAGCGCAGGCTGCCTTGAAAGCTGAAGTCGTTGTATTTCTCGCCCGCCTGAACTTGCAAAGAAAAATCCTCGCCGAAGGTCAGTTCGATGCCGCCCATGCCCACGGGACCGGAAACATCGCGGGTGAGCGGGGTCCGGTTGGAAATAGCGTCATAGCCGCCGGTGCCCAGCAGGGCGATCTCGGGCGAGATTGCGTAACGCAGTGTCGCAATCCCGGTTTTCTCGGCAAACAAGCCTTGCGGCCGATCCATTTCGTTGAATTGCCCAACCAGCGACCAATTCAGCCGGCTGAAATCCGTGCCGCTGGTCAATCTCTCGCTGACACTGCGCATGATGGTGTTTTGCGGTCCGGGGACGCCGGGGATTCCCGGAAAAGAAGAAGCGCCGGCCAGATCGGTGAAATAGGCGGCGCCATATGTGGCATTGGTGTCGGAGTCGGCAAAGCTGCCCAGATGGAAGGTAACGTCCGGGCCTATGTTATAGCCATAGGAATTGCGGAAACCGTTGGCAGAGGCACCGCTGGCGGTCGCAGGGCCTACGTTGCTAACCACGACCGGCTGGGCGAACGCCCTGCCGATAATGTTCAGATAATCGGGAATGGCGATCACATTGCCGACCGCTTGCAAATCGTTGAAGTACTGCGTGGATTGCGAACCCTTGGCATAATAATTGACCATGCCGGAATAAGTCGCATCCAGGCTCACCCGCGCGGAATGCTCATTGAGGCCGACATTCAATCCAGCGAGGGATAGCCAGTCATCGCCCGATCCGGACGAGGTGCCATAGGAATTGGTCGTATAGGTCTCGCTGAGATTGATCGCCGCGGTGAGCTGAAAGCCGGGGATCAGCGAACCCGTAAAACTGGAGCCGCCTATCTGCTCGGCCGGCGGCGTGACCGGCCCTTCCCGGGTCGATGACGGCGCAGAGGCCGCCGCCGGCGACCCAGGCACACCGGCGCCCGGTCCCGGGGAATATTCCTGAGCCATGGCCATGGATGTGGCCAGCAGCGAGGCTGCCAAAGCGGCCGAAGCGGCGCCATATTTCAACACATGGCGGCCGTTTTGGCGCTTGGGCAGCATCTCGTGAATCTTCTGTGCCAAGGAATGCTTCCCCACCCTCGTAGTGATTTAAGCGCTATCAGAAAAATGACTGGGGAATAATGATGATATCACCAGGTTGCAGCTCCGAATTGGCGGACATATCGCCGCTCTTCAACAGATCGGAGATTCTGAGCGTGGTATTGGTTTCCTTGCCGCCGACCTTGCGGACCAGCTTGGCGCGATTGCCCGAGGCATAGGGGGTCAGGCCGCCGACCGCGATCATGGCGTCCAGTACCGTCATGTGCGCCACATAGTTCAGGGACTTGGGCGTGGACGCCTCGCCGACGATGCGGACTTGCTGGCTGTAGGAACCGACAAAATTGGTGACGATCACTGTCACCAGCGGATCGGAAACATACTTCTTCAGCCGTGCTTCGATGTCATGACCCAACTCTTCCGGAGTCCGGCCGGCGGCGACAAGGTCGACAACCAGCGGAGTCGAAATCCGGCCATCGGGGCGCACCGGCACGGCTGTGGATAACTCAGGGTTGTGCCACACCGATATCTGGAGCGCGTCGCCCGGGCCGATCACATATTTGGCAACGTCGCTGGTCGGTTGCGCTGAGGCAGCGCATGTGAAGCCACACAGGCTAACCAGCATGATTGCGACGGCAGCCATCAGATTGGCCCAAACGCGGCCAAACACGATATTCGAGCGCATGGAGTACCCCCTTCATAAAAACGAGCCCCAGTCAGGCCCCGTTTCCTCATAAGCTATTGAATCCTAAGAAACAGTGCAATGCAAAGCTGCTTGGTGCGCCATCTTAACCATGCCATCCGACGTTATGGCAACGGTGGCTAATAAAGAGTTGCAATCTTAGGTTGTACTGCGTGAGCGGTGAATTTCAATAAGAGGTGTGCGATGTCGCGGTCCGTAACAGCGGCGGGCCAGCGTCGGTGGTTGTTGTATCGAGATAGATTTTTGCCGTCATGGAGACACCCACCCTTAAGGGATGGCGCGCCAATTCCTCCGGATCCAGCAGAATGCGGACGGGCAGACGCTGGACCACTTTGATCCAATTGCCGGTGGCGTTTTGCGCCGGGATCACCGCGAAGGCCGAACCTGTGCCGCCGCCCAATCCTGCGACCCGGCCATGGAAGACAAGGCTGCTGCCATACAGATCTGATGTCAGCTCGGCTTTCTGACCGGGACGAATGTGCTGCAATTGCACTTCCTTGAAATTGGCGTCGACATGGGCGTCCATCAGGGGCACGACATTCATCAAAGACGCCCCGACTTTCACCCGCTGGCCGATCTGGGCGTGACGTGATGCCACTACGCCATCCACCGGCGCGCGGATTTCGCTGCGCTTGAGATCCAACAGAGCCTTGTCCAGGGCCGCCTTGGCCGCCAGCACTTCGGGATTGCGCGCCACGTCGCCGTCCTGGGTGAGGGTGCGCTGTGCCGCCAGTTGCTGCTGGGCGATGGAAAGTTCTGATTTTGCGGCATCCAATGCATTGTTGGCGTTGGAAATCTCCTCGGCGGAAACCGCGCCCCGTTCCGATATGCCGGTGCGGCGGCGCAAATCCAGCTGCGCCCGTCTCAGATTGGATTCCTTGCCCGCGACATTGGCCTCCGCCGCGTTCACATTGGCGAGATATTGCTCGACCCGGTGCACGGCCTGCTCGTAGTTGGCGCGTGCCTGTTGCACCGCGAGATTGGCGTCGGCCGGATCCAGGCGGACCAGAAGCTCGCCCCGCCGCACATGCTGGGTGTCAACCACCAGGACTTGCTGGATCGTACCGTCCGTCTGCGGCGTGATCTCGGCGAGCGGCGCATCGACATAGGCGTCATCGGTGGATTCAGTGCGCCCGCCCGCCAAATACCATCGAACGCCCGACGCCGCGGCCGCCGTCAAGACGCAAAGTCCCAAGCCTGTGAGAAGGCGGCGGCGCCAGCGCGCGCGGCTTTGTCTTTTGGTGGAAAGATCGGCCGCGGGGACGTGAACAGCCTCAGTATAGGCCATACGACAACCTAGAAACTTGCGCCAGGCGATAGAAGCTGCCGCCCCGAATCAGTTGATTCGAAACTACACCGGATTGCCCAGGCACGGCAAAACCGTCATATACGGCCCGACGCCTGCAATCCTTGTTGCTGCCAAGGACTGACGTTACTGCTAAGCGCGTCATCCAGCTCGCGGGCTTTCGTGGCTCACCACGCGATCACCAGCACAGACGACCCGCAAGCGGCGCCGCTGATGCAGGGGCCGGCTTTGGCGGCGGCGGTGTTCGTCTTGTCGCTGGCGACCTTCATCGTGATTTTGGACACCACCATCATCAATGTCGCCGTCCCCCACATCGCCGGCGCCTTTGCCGCTTCGGCCAATGAAGGCACCTGGGCCATCACGTCTTATGCGGTGGCGGAAGCCTTTACCGTGCCTTTGTCCGGCTGGCTGGTGGCGCGCTTCGGCGTGGTGCGCACCTTTCTGACCGCGATCATCGGGTTTGCCGTCTTTTCCATGCTGTGCGGCATCGCTTCATCCTTGACGATGCTGGTGGTGTTTCGGGTGTTTCAGGGCCTCTGCGGCGGTCCGCTGATGCCGGCCTCGCAAACTTTGATCATGCGGGTGACGCCGCCTCATCGCGTCGAACTGGCGATGGGGCTTTGGATGATGACCACCATTCTGGCGCCCATTGCCGGACCGATTTTGGGCGGCACCCTGGCCGATGGCATCGGCTGGCGCTGGGCCTTTTACATCAATATTCCGGTCGCGGGCCTTTGTGCCGTGGGGGCTTGGTGGCTGTTCCGCCGGCGCGAGACACAGGCCATCAAAGTCCCCATCGATTTTATCGGTCTGGCGCTGTTGGCCCTGTGGGTGGGCGCGCTGCAGATCATGCTGGACAATGGACAAAATCAGGATTGGTTTGCCTCATCCTGGATTGTCGGTCTTTTGGTTGTCGCGGTTCTGGGGTTCTTGGCCTTCATCATCTGGGAACTGACCGACGATCATCCGATCGTGGATCTCAGGGTGTTCCGGCATCGCGGTTTTGCGGTTTCCGCCGCCGCCATGTCTTTCACCTTCGGCGCCTTCTTCGCCTCCATCGTGCTGATGCCGCTCTGGCTGCAGATCAATCTCGGCTATACCTCCACGCTGGCGGGTTATGTGCTGGCGTTTCAGGCGGTCTTTGGCGTGATCGTGGCGCCGATAGCCGCGATCCTGATGACCAAGATCGATCCGCGCGCCATCATGTCCGCAGGCCTCGCAATTCTGGCGCTGGCAATCCTTTATCGCGGCGGCTACGCGCTCAACATCAGCTTCGACAAGATGATCCTGCCGCAATTGGCCATGGGCATCGGCATCCCGCTTTTCTTCGTGCCTCTGATGACTTTGTCCATGACATCGGTCAGCCCCAGTGAGACGGCGGCTGCTTCGGGGTTGATCAATTTCCTGCGCACCATCGCGGGCGCCATCGCCACCGCTGCCGTGATCTCGGCCTGGAGTTCGGATGCCATATCGTCCCGCAGTGATCTTGTGGGCCGCCTGCGTCGTCCCGACGCCTTTCTGGCCGGATTGGATAATAAAGGGTTACCAGCGGATCAGGCCCTAGGATCGCTGGATGGCCTGGTCCAAAGCCAGAGCATCATGCTGGCGACCAACCATATGTTCCTGCTGCTGGGCCTTGTGGTGGCTCTGACGGCCATTGGCATCTGGCTGATGCCCCGGTCGGTGGCAAAATAGGGGTTTTAGGCCCGCACCAGCTCCGCCAGGGGCACCCGCAAGGAGCGGCTGTCCTGCTTGGCCGCGACCGGTGTCCCAATACGACCCAGAAAGACCAGGCTTTTGGGGTCGGGCAGGGCCTTTTCGACCCGCCCGGCCAGAGCGGCGGCTTTGCGGCGCTCGGCCTGGCTGACGGTGAAGGTCTCGCCCGCGGCGCCATAATGGGCGAAAGCCAGGGCCGCCAGACAGGGCTGCATCACCAGGCCTAATTGAGTGGCCGTCAGCCAGAAACGCTGTACCGCCTGGCCGGTGCGCAGCAACTGACGGGCCGCCTCCGCGGGCTCGCTCGCGCGCGGCTTAAGGCGGAAGGAGAAATAGGCGGCGCTGAAAATGCCGGGCAGTACATCCATCTGCAGTCCGGCAAAGAAGGGTGAGCCCATGCGGTTGGCCATTTCCGTGCGTTGGCGTTTGGCCAAGGTCCAGCGCATGATTTTCAGGGTCATGGCGTCCAGGCCCAAGGCGCGGGCAGGGATGCCGTCGGGGCTGTAATTCCGTTTCCAGTCCACGATGTGATTGTGGATGGCGAAGGTCTCCGGGATCCGCAGCCTTATGTCGGTGGCAAGCCGGGTGAGGGCGGCGATTTTACGGCGGTCGCTGAGGCTCTCATGCCATTCGAGGAGAAATTCCGGACCGACCGCCGCAGCCAGCGCCTGGCGCTGGCCTGCGGAGAGCGGCGTCATCTGGTACGGCCTGCGGTCGACCGAGCGGCGCTCGATCATGGCAAAGAGCGAATTCTCTTTTGCCGCGGCATCGTCTTGAAGCGTCACTTGGATGCGATGTTCTTCGCCGGCAAATCCCGCATAGTCCCAACTGGCTTTTTTGCCGAAGGAGGGCGCCGCGATGGCGATATTCTCCAGCAAGGTGCCGGCGGAGATCAGGGTCGGTTCGCCCCGGCGGTATTCATAGACATTGCCCGGCTCGATCCGCACCAGCACATCGAAGCGATTGTCGCTTTGGACCTCAAAGCGCCAGGGCTGCGCATTGTCGCCGCTGGGCGCCCAATGGGCGGCTTCGAGGATGCGTTCAACGGCTGGTGGCAGACGGGAATAGCTCAGCACTGCTCATACCCAGTTGTTTGCGTATCATGCGTTCGGCGACATTGCCCTTCCAACGCTGCAAGAATCCGTTGTTGCCCGGCCGCAGCCGGGCCTCGAATTTGTTCAGAAAAGCATCGAAGTGATAATGGAACGGCGCCGGCTTCACCTCGCCGCGCTTGAGAAAATGCTTTACTGCCTGCGCTCCGGTATAGGCGGCGCACAACTCCACCCCGACCATGGTGGAGGGCGCCTTGCGCCGCCCAATGTCGAGTCTGGTGGGATCCACCAGATAGGAGCGGTGCATGCCGCTGGGCGCCAGCCCCAGCAGGAAATTGAGATACTGTCTGAGCTCGTTTTGGCCTTCGAAACGGAAATAGTCCTCGAACGACATGCCATCCTTGGTGAAATGCAGGAAGGCGACACCCATGCCCACGGGCGCGGCGGTCATCGCCGAAATGCCCAATTCGCGGCAGCGGGCGAAAGTCTTGCGCCTGATGTCCAGCACAAAGAAATCGAAGCCGTCGATGAACAGGTCCACGCCATCCAGGAAAGCGTCGAGATTTTGCGGTGTCACGCCGTCCGGAAAGGTCTGGATTTCCGCTTCCGGATTGATGTCCTTGGCCATCCTGGCCAGCACTTCGACCTTGGGCTGATCCAAGGTCGACATCATGGCGCCCACTTGGCGGTTGAAATTGGCGACTTCGAAGGAATCCAGATCCGCAATATGGAATTTGGAGAAGCCCAAGCGTACCAAAGTCAGCAGGTGCACGCCGCCCACCCCGCCCATTCCGGCAATGGCGATGGTTTTGCTCTTGAGGGATTGCTGTTCTTGCGCGGTGAACCAGCCCAGGTTGCGGTCAAAAGCGTCGTCGTAGGAGAAGCGCGGGATCATCCCGTACCTTTCGATGGTGATGGGGCGGGATGTCCGGCCAGAAAATCCCCCACCGCAAAGAAATTGCAGCGCTGGCACGATACACCAGACCATCGAGGGTATTAACCCTATTTCACGAAAGTTACCACCCGACGCGGCGGCGGTCGCGGCACGTCTGTCACAAATTTATTGTGACGGATGCCTCAGCCTTGCTTGCGCAAAGGCGTATTCGCCAACAGCGCCATCTCATGGCTCAATTCGCCGCCATTGGTGATCACGTCCCAATAGTCGCGCTGTTCCAGCCGCAGACGCTCCAGCATGGCGGGAAGATAGCAATAGCAGGGCTGGCGGAAGCCGTGATGGAAGACCACCGGCCCGATGGCGGTGAAATGAACCCCCATGCGCGCCAGCATGCGCAGAAAAGTGGCTTCCATTACCGCCGTCCAATAGACCACGCCGCGATCGACGCACTGCCGCAGCAAGAACTGGATAAGGCTGAGGCAAGCCAAATTCGCCTGCCGGGCGGTTTCCTGCGGTGTCAGAGGCCGCCCCGAAGCGATGGCGCTCTCATCGGTCCAACGACGGCGGAACTCCTTGGAGATGGCGAAACGAGACACTTCCACCGAATCCGTCACGCTGACGAAATTGGCCAGGTCGATATTGTTGCCCGCGAGCAGTTGCGCGATCGGCAGGCCGCCCTCCACCCGATGATCGGGCAAAATGATCCGCACCGTGCCGATCGCCCGCTCGGTGGGGCGGTGAAACAGCAGGCCTTGGATGGCGTGCTTGTCGAACTGATCGACTTCCAAACCGGTGCTGTGCTCGTCGGCGTTTTCGAACCGGCGTTCCAGGCAATAGACCTGATAGCGCAAGGCGTGCGCCGCTTCCGCCAAAGCAGGCTGATCGGCGACGCGGGTTTCAAAGTAAAGATCATGCCGCGCGAGAAGATTGAGTTCTGCCCACGTCTCGACGGAATTTTCCAAGACATTCAGAGATAGAGCCTTGTTCGTCACGCCCATGACATGCCCCTCATAACCGCGCTGGTTGAACTGCCAGCGTCTCGCTATCTCATCGGAAAACTCTTACTTCGGCGCTAACCACACCCTGACAATTCTCGACGAATACAGTCGTTGGGCAGCCCCCCACCCATCAATAAAATTTGATGTATCGCGTCAATTTACGCGCGCCTTGGAACTCAAACTGTCGTGGTTTTTTTCGAGCCTGTCAAAGGCGCTATGTGAATTTTTTGGTAAATGGGAACTGTGATTTGATGGCCAAAATCCGCAATGAAATGCATGCCAAATGCGAGGGCCGTTGCATCTCCGGCCAATAATTTTGTGGCCGCTATAGTTTTCATGGACGATCACGGTAACCAATGGCGGTGGCCTTCATGCGGGCCGTTCCGTGGACTGTATTTGCGGCCGGCACAAACAAAAACGGCGCCCGAGAGGGCGCCGTTTCTGCATTGGATGGGATAGTCGGCTTAGGCCTTCTTGGCCTTGCGACGGCGACGGAGAGCAGCCGCACCGGCCAGACCGGCGCCGAACAGCGATACGGTGATGGGCTCGGGAACCGAGGTCAGATCGAAGCTGCCGCCACCGGGGCAAGGCTGACGGGGACTGACGCATGCGCCGACCAGGATCAGGCCGGCATTGGCACCAGTGCCGACGGTTGTCTCTAAATTATTGTTTGTGAAGTCGGTTACAAAGAGCAGGTTGGAGAGAATGGCAGGCGACAGCCAGAAGCCAGGCAATGCGCTATCAATGGTCACGTCCACGGCTGCACTGGGAATTCCGTCAAGGATGCTGACCTGATTTGTTCCATTACCCAGACTACCCGTGGCAAGCGCCACCTGGGTATCGAGACCGCAGCTCGCCGTCGGGCCAGCGCCAAAACTGGCGCCGAATGTGCAGTTACCGCCCATGTCGCCCATCAAGGTGTAGCTGATGCTGTCAAACGCGCCAGCCAGGAACGTATGCCCTGGGAAAGGAACATTAGTCAGGTGGGAGGTCGTGTGCACCACGAAATACAGGGCGTAAGGGGTTGCGCCAGCGATGAGGCCGCTGCCGCTTACCAGTCCCGGTGTGGTGGCGTTGAAGCTCTGCACTCTAAGGATGGCGTCTTCCACAACCACGCCCGGATTAGAGATATCGATCTTCGCGAAATCGGCGACGGTGATGTTGCTGGCGGTAAACGGCCCAGCGGTAGAAATCCCAGCGCCCGACGGATTCCAGGTGAAGGAGACGGGGTCAGCGAGGGCGGCGCCTGTGCCAACAACCGTGGCCAGGATCGTGGAAGCAAAGAGTTTGGACATACGCATGATAGTTCTCCGGTTCATCGTTGGGCAAAAATATGCAGAACCCGTGCCAATAAAAATATTGTATGTATATCAATGGTTTAAATGTTTCCACAGGCACAGAAGGCGTCAAATTGTAAAGCTGGATTACATTTTTGGGCGGCCTGAGAAGCGAAATGTCAGACGTTAAGCATGTGTGGCCGGTCAAAAAGAAGGTAAGCCAAGCCGGCGTACAGGAAATTTGAAGCCGAGCCCCGGCCAAAACCTGGGCTAAAGAGGCTATCTCCAAGACCGCTCATTTGAGGTTTTCGGCCAAGCCGCCGAAAGGCACGGCCACGGTTAGCTGGCGCTTTCCCGGGCCCTGATGGCGTCTTCCTTGGCCCGTTTGCGCTCGATCATGACCACCAAAAGGATAGAGCACTCATACAGGGCCACCAGCGGTACAGCCAAAGCGAGCATCGAGAAGGCGTCCGGCGGTGTGAAGATTGCCGCGACAGCGAACAGGCCGACAATCGCATAGCGGCGCATCTCGCGCAGGGCGCGTGCGGTGACGATGCCGACCTTGGCCAACAGGCTCAGGATCACCGGCAGTTGGAAGGTAAGACCGAAGGCGATGATCAAGGTCATCACAAACCCGATCCATTCGCTCACCTTGGCCTGAAGTTGGATGCCCATGGTGTCGGGCGTGCCGGCGGTCTGGAAACCGACAAAGAATTTCACCGCCATCGGCAGCATCAAATAATAGACGAAGCCCGCGCCGATAATGAACATCACCGGCGTGCCCAACAGGAAGGGCAGGAAAGCGCGTTTTTCGTGACGGTAAAGACCGGGCGCCACGAAGATCCATATCTGCGCCGCGATGGCGGGAAAACCCAAACAAAACCCGCCAAACATGCCTATTTTGACGTTGGTGAAGAATACTTCGGTCAGATCGGTATAGATCAGATGATCGTTGGCCTTGCCCACCATCTCGCGGTGCAGAGGCTCGGTCAGGAAAGTCATGATCGGCTTGGCGAAAAAGAAGCAGATCACAAAGCAGATGCCGAACGACAACACCGCCCAGATCAGGCGGGTGCGCAGTTCCAACAGATGCTCCATCAACGGCGCCTTGGTGGCGTCGAGGGCGGCTTCGTCTTCGGCGGTGGGCTTAACCACGAGGGGGCGGCTCGTTTGCGGAGGTGATCGCGGACTGCAGGCTGGAAAGCGGATGCTTCCGCTTAATCGCATTGAGCTCGGCGCGCAATTCGTTGAGGTCTTCGGTACCGGTCATCTCGACAAAACTTTTGCTCAATCCTTGAAGCATGCTGCGCCCCTGGCGCACCCAGCTTCCCACCATACGCATCAGACGCGGCAAATCCTTGGGCCCCACCACGACCAGCGCAATAACGACCAGGATGATAATGTGCTGCCAGCTGAAAATGTTGAACATTTAGCCGCGCCCCCGCGCTTTTAGGCTCGGGTCAGCGATCAGGCGCTGACTTTGTCCTTGGCGGCGGCGTCGGCATTGATAACCTTGGGCTCTTCCTTGGCGCCCTCGGCCAGCCCCTTCTTGAAGCTGTTAACGCCCTTGCCGAAGTCGCCCATCAGGTCGGAAACCTTGCCGCGGCCGCCGAACAGGACCAGCGCAATGGCGCCCAAAATCAGAATATGCCAGATGCTTAAAGCGCCCACCGGATATCTCCTCGCGAAAAAAGCTGCGCGTCT
>Ga0163161_10003441_pt1 | contig 11092 bp, 8 predicted proteins | sample S45metaG_FD_129847 | JGI IMG/M metagenome (GOLD analysis project Ga0163161, IMG submission 129847) | Switchgrass rhizosphere microbial communities from Kellogg Biological Station, Michigan, USA - S4-5 metaG | ecosystem: Host-associated > Plants > Roots > Rhizosphere > Soil | place: USA: Michigan... | reverse complement strand
GTTACAATTTTTTTTTCGCCGTTGTAAACAATCACTGCATTGTCTATAGGCTGGCCAAACTCATCGGTAACATAAGCACATACGTGCCTGTCCTTTGGTTTAACTAAATTGGTAAAAACTATAATGTAGCGGTCTTTTTCTTTAAAATTTAAGAGGGTGCGGTTGCTAAGGTAAACCAGTTTTGCCTTGAGCGGTAGGTTTACATCGGGCGGAAAGATAGAGTGCCCTGCAACATCATTTTCAGAATAGCTGAACTTTACATTGTGCTGCTTTTCTATACCCGCCATTATTTTCTTAAGCTCAATACTTTTCAGTTCGTCCTGCCCGAGGCATCGGGAGGCGAAAAAAAAAAATAAAAAAGCTAAAAAATAATGCCGGGTTTCAAACGTCATTCAGCGGTTAATATAATAGTGTCGCCGGTTTGCGTTGCTTTTAAATGGTATATGGTACCTACTGTTTCCAGCGCGGTATTAATATCATTCATAGGCAGCGTTCCGGAATATGGGCTTTTAGGTGCTGTACCTTTAAGTGTAATAGTTTTGTTGTACTGGCGCTCCAGTTCTTCAATAACATCCGGCAGGTTAACTTTAGAGAATGATGTTTCATACTCCAGCCATCCCGGTGCATCGCCTTCTTCGTTAGGTAGTTGCAGGTTTTTGCCATTTGCAAAACCTACGGTCATGCCGGGTGTAAGTAATATCTCCTCTTTATTAGCGGTTGTAACCTTTACCTTACCTTCATAACAGGTAACATCAAGGCGGCCGTTGCGGGCTTTTACATTAAATTGTGTGCCTACCACCGTAATGGTGCCATTAGGGGTAACCACATCAAACGTTTCGCCTTTGGCAACCTTAAAATAAGCCTCGCCTTTAAGTTCTATCCTGCGGTTGGCAGCCCAGTTCCACTCTTTATATTCTGCCTCAGTACCGGAGTTTAAAACAACCTGAGAGTTATCGGGCAGCAAAAAAGTTTCCCTTTGTGCATTGTGTGCAGAGTGGGTGGTAACGTGCGTACTTATAAAAAAGTAGGCGGCACCAAGAGCCAATACCAGCATTGCGGCAATGCGCGGCATCCACGGGTTTAGTTGCCTTACCTTAACGGTATCGCGGTTTTTGCGGGCCTCTATTTTTTGATAAAGAGAATCCATATCTGCCTGCGGCACTGTTAGCTGTGCCGAGAATTCTTTTATTTTACTATATGTGGCATAACCAGGTGATTGCATGAACTCCTTAAGCTCCTTCTCATCCATCTCATTATTTAGCCACCTTGCTAACGTAACATCATCTTTCATTAGTAACCTGTTTTATAACCTTATAACAGTTATGTTTTTAAATACCCTACCTAATGTTGTCAATTTGTTTTCTAAGTTCCTGCAGGGCACCATGTATACGCTTCTCTACAGCCTTAACGCTTATGCCCAGTATATCGGCAATTTCGTGGTATTTCTTACCGTCTATACGATGTAATAAAAAAGCGCTGCGCTGTGCCTCGCTTAAACCCGCAATAGCATTTTGCAGCTTTACCTTAAACTGCTCCTCTTCCATAATAAACTCGGGGCTCTGGCTATCGGTATGGTTGTGGCCGCCTTTTTTGCTGTACTCCAGCACCACCTTTTGGTGGGCTATCTGGTTAAGGGTGGTGTTGTTTGCTACGGTATATAAAAACGACTTGGCTTTTTCGGGTGGCACATTGGCGCAATTTTCCCACAGCTTTATAAACGCTTCCTGGGTTACGTCTTCGGCCTGCTCCTCATTACCAAATTTATAATACAGGTAATTGCGCAGGGATTTTGCATGGCTCCTGAAAAAATTAGCGAACGTAAGTTCTTCGCAAATGCCTGTAGGGATGTCCTTTTTCATTTTGGCTTATAAAAAGTCTGTTAAATTATAAAAAAAATAGATGTACTAATTAAATTATTGAATAAATGCCGCGCATGCTATTTTATAGATGTTAAAGTTTATATTTTTACCGCTAATTAACTAACCTTAACTATATGAAAAAAACTTTACTATTATTTTCAGCTTCCCTTTATTTTGTTACGCAGTTTGCTAATGCACAGGCCGGCGCGTTTGATACTTCGTTCGGTATTAACGGCATGGCAAAGGTTTTGCCTGGAAACTTATGGAATATTAACCTGCAGCCCGACGGGAAAATTGTTAGCGTGGGGCAGCTTGCCGTAGGAACAGGCCCGGATAGGTTTATAGTTACCCGCTGTCTTGCTGATGGTAGTCCTGATACAGATTTTGGCACCAATGGACAAAAAGCAACGTTAGTTGGTGCTAAGTCGGGTGCTTTTGGAGGTATTGTGCAGCCGGATGGCAAAATAATTGCCGTGGGCTATACATCTACCACTACCGATAATTTTGGTGATTTTGATATAATAGCTGCCCGTTATACTACTACAGGTGATCTTGATACCACATTTGGTGTAAACGGTATATTTAGTTTTCCACGCGAAGGAGGCGATGGTGCTAATGCTGTAGACCTTCAGGCCGACGGAAAAATAGTAATAGCAGGTAAGGCAGGAGGAAATGTTATTATAATAAGGCTGATGCCCAATGGTAGCCTTGATACTTCGTTTAACCAAACGGGCTACGTAATAACCAACACCGCTGGTTACGGGGAGATGTTTGCTGTTAAAGTGTTAACAGATGGCAGTATACTTGCCGCCGGGCGAAACGGTAACGATGCAATAGTGTATAAATACAATTCAGATGGTTCTGCCTTCCAGGGATTTGGTACTGCCGGTAAGGTAACAGTACCAAATATGACAGGCATAACACTCATTTATAATTTTGCAGTTATAAGTAATGACGATTTTATTGTTGTGGGTGGTAACATGGGCACATCTAAGTACAATAGTTTCATGGCTAAATTTACCGCGCAGGGAGTACTGGTAACAGGTTTTGGTACAAGCGGATTACTTATTGAGGATGGTGGTGCAGGCATTTCCAGCCAGGCAAGGGATATTGCTGTTAGTAATAATAAAATTATTGTTGGCCATGGTTATGGGCCGGCATCAAATTATGATTTTAAAGTAAGCAGGTATGATCTTAATGGTGTGCCGGATGTTACCTTTGGTACCAATGGAAATGTTATTTTTAATTTGGGTAGTGCAAATATTCACGATTACCTTAAGGAGGTAAAAGTGCAGCCAGACGGTAAAATTGTTATAGGCGGCAGGGGCTTCAATGGTGGCTTTACCCTGGTACGCCTACTACAGGAAGAACAGGAACTTGGCTTGGGTGCTGTAGCGTTAAATAAAAATAACATAAAAGTGTTCCCTAACCCGATTACACAAAACAGTAAACTTGAATTTACATTAAACAGTGATGTAGCTGTTACGGTTGACCTTTTTGACGTGAAAGGCGCGTTTGTAAAAACGCTTTTAAAAGACAAACGCGTAATTGCCGGAACTACTGCTACAGATGTTCAGCTACCGGAACTTGAACATGGTGTGTATTTTCTGAAAATTACCGGTAACGGTATCAGTAAAACACTGAAGGTTATCAAATAGTAGTTTGTTATTGAGTGTTAAATATCAAATACTAAACCGTTTTTGATGAATACTAAATCATAAGTTTTGTATACTCAATCGTAACAAAATAATAATTTAAAAATAGTTGTTTTGTAATAGGAAAACCTATCTGGACACTAATACCCGGCTTAATTTAAAAACACTAACTTAAATTACACATCATGAAAAAATTAAATGTATTGGCCTCAGGATTACTTTGTTTTGCAGCACTTGCATGTTCTGATGACGATAGTTCATCTGTACCCGATAACACCAATGCTACTGCTGTATTTAATAATATGAAATCGGGTAGTTGGAAAATTACCTCGTTTATAGAAGACGGCGACGACGAAACAGCGCATTTTGCAGGGTATAACTTTTCTTTCAATGAAAATGGGGTACTTAAAGCGGTTAATGGTGCCACTACTTTAAGCGGTACATGGAGCGTAACAGATAGCAACAACAGCGGTGATGATGACAATAGCAACAGCAATGATGTAGACTTTAATATAATGTTTACATCTCCGGATGATTTTACAGACCTTACCGATGATTGGGATGTACTGGAACGTACCGGCACAGTGCTAAAGCTTGTAGATATTAGCGGTGGCAATGGCGGTACCGATTATCTAACTTTTACGAAAAACTAACAAATATACTGTAGTGTAAGTTCGTTATGTGTCGGGTAACTAATTGGTTAACGTTGAGAGCGATTAATAAAAAGCTAAACCGTTTTAGTTAATTAATTATTTATGATATATATTTGCCAAAATATTGTTAAAATATAATTAGCGTAGGCACTTTGAAGTTACCAATATTCAGAAAAATTATTACGTAAAACACAAAACAAACATAACCAAACATCATGAAGAGATTAAACCTATTATTAGCCGGCTTAGTATGCTTTGCGTCAGTATCGTGTTCTGATGATGATAAAACATCGGCAATAGACAACACCAGCGCTAAGGCTATAGAGAGCACCATGGTAAAAGGCAGCTGGAGAATTACATCGTTTAAAGAAAACGGTACCGATGAAACTGCAAATTTTGCAGGTTATAAGTTTACCTTTAAAAATACAGATAATCCCCGCGTTATCGCAGTTACCAACGGCACCAATAATTACAGTGCTACCTGGTGGGTTAATATTAGCAATGATAATGATGGCGGCAACAATTCAAACTTTGTTATTTCATTTAACAATCCTGAAGAATTTGAGGTACTTAACGGCGACTGGGATATAGTATCGCGCAGCGGTAACACATTTAACCTTGAAGAAACAAACGAAGACGGTACTGTTGATCATCTTTCATTTGCAAAAAATTAAAAAATTATGGTAGGGTTTTTTAATACATAGCTGTTTTAATAACAGAACGAAAGATATTCTCCTGTTATGGGATAACAATATTTTGAAAAAGAAACTCCACTACATGCATTTAAGCCGGCTCTACGAGTCGGCTTTTTTTATTTTTTATATTAAGGTAGGGTATTTTAAAAGTTGTTTGTTATTATGCTATCAATCATCAATCAATTAATGAAACATTATATTAAAATAGGGGTTTACCTGCTGCTGGCATCATTTATAGCTGTTGCCTGCCAGGATGATTCGGTTACCGAAAATAATAACGATGCCCTGGGGCCTTCATCTCAGGTTACTGCTATTTTAACGGCACTTACCGCAAATGAGACCACCGAGATTAACGTAATAGACAGTACGGCGTGTTTTAATATTAAACTCCCTGTAGCCGTAGTGGCTAATGGACAGCAAATAACCATATCATCTGAAAATGATTATGCTGCAGTTGAAGCTGTTTTTAACCAAAGTAATAATGATACGGATGAATTTGAATATGTATATCCTATTACGGTAGTGTATGCCAACTACAGCGAGTTCACAGTAGCCGGCACACAGGAATACAACACTATTGTAAATGCATGTAACTTTAACCCGCAGTACATCAGCAGCAGTTGTGTTGCTATTAATTACCCTATTACGGTATTTGGCTACAACAGCGGTTTCCAGATGGAAAATACCTACGAACTTAATGGCAATGTAGAGTTGTATAACATATTGCTTAATCTTTCGGTTAACGAATATTACGCTATAAACTACCCTATTACACTTACTTTAAACGGCCAGCAAATTGTTACGGTAAACAGCAATAATGAGTTGGAGCAGGCTATTGTAAACGGCGTGGTTAACTGTAATAATGAGCCGACAGAACCTGTAGGGTGCCAAAATCCGGGTGTACTTACAGATGGCCTTATACTATATATGCCGTTTAGCAACAATGTTTATGACTTAAAAGGCGCGGCAGTAACGGCTCCGGCAGACACTACTTTTGTAGCCGATAGGAACAATAATGCTAAATGTGCCATTTCGTTTAACGGCAGCCAGTCGCTTCAGGTGACATCTACAGCAGAAAATGCACTGGTAGATGGCGATGAGGTAAGCATAAGCCTTTGGTTCAGGATGCAAAATACTACAGCCGGCGATTTCGAAGCGTTTTTCTCGAAAGGCGACAACAATGCACCGGGATTTTATTTGGCAGTTTATGATGGTAATACGCCAATGTTCGGGTTAACGCCAAACGCACCCCAATACAATCAGCTTTGGGATATGAACTGGAACCAAGAACCCGACTTATGGCAGGATACTACCAACTGGCATCATATAGTTATTACCCTTAATGCTAATTACGAGGCCAAATTATACCGCGATGGTACTTTACAAAATACAGGAGCGTTTACAAATGCCACATTTGGTGCCAATGCCCTGGATTATTTTATTGGGCAGGACTTTACGGGCTACCTTGACGACCTTAGGGTGTATAAAAAGGTACTCTCGGCTACAGAGGTGCAAACCCTCTTTGAGCTGGAAGGCGACTGCAATACGTGTTTAGAATAGTTGTGTTTTTTTTAAATATTCAAGTTTTTTCCCAGAAAACCGGCTCTTTCCCAAGCCGGTTTTCATTTTTTATTTTTTTTTACATTTTCACGCAACCTTTTATTTTTTTTTCGACTAAAGGTAAATGACTCTCGCAAAGACAGCCATAAATGGCAATAAAGTATAGTTGTGTTTTTTTTTAAATATTCAAGTTTTCCTTAAAAGCCGGTCCCTCATCTGGCTGGCTTTTAAAAATGTTTTTCTTTATGTGTTAGGCATTATTGGTTAGAATGCTTAAATGTGTGTTATAAAATACCGGTCCCTCATCTGGCCGGTTTTTTTGTGCAAAATTTTCACATATAAAAATCCTTCCTTAAAGTAAGGGTTAAATAGGCTTTACATGTTAATTATAAAAAACCAGGCACGCCAAAGACGTTTATAATGGCCAATTATAAATGCCTTTAAAGCCTGCCTTTTTTGTGGCATTATATAGGTTTAAATAAGCTCCTTAACGGGAGCTGATTTTTTTATGGGGCTAACCCTCTAACTTCAAAATCAAATTCTTAAATTTGCACCTCTATAAAAAAGAAACCATAAATTATGTTTGATAATTTAAGCGATAAATTAGATAAGGCTTTTCACATCCTTAAAGGGCACGGAAAGATAACCGATGTAAATGTTGCCGACACCCTTAAAGAGGTGCGACGCGCTTTACTTGATGCCGACGTTAACTTTAAGATTGCTAAAGACTTTACTACCCGCGTTAGGGATAAGGCCATAGGCGAAAATGTACTTACAACCCTGCAGCCGGGCCAGTTAATGGTTAAGATCGTGAAAGACGAGCTTACAGAGCTTATGGGTGGCGATGCTGCGGGCATAAACCTAAGTGGTGCCCCAACGATAATTTTGATGTCGGGTTTACAGGGATCGGGTAAAACAACCTTTTCCGGTAAGCTTGCCAATTACCTTAAAACTAAAAAGAACAAAAAGCCTTTACTGGTAGCGTGTGATATTTACCGCCCGGCGGCTATTAACCAGCTACATGTAGTAGGTGGCCAGATAGGCGTAGAGGTATACAGCGAAGAAGGCAACCGCAACCCTGTGGAAATTGCCCAAAACGCTATTAAGCATGCCAAGGCTAACGGCTTTAACGTGGTTATTGTAGATACCGCAGGCCGTTTAGCGGTAGATGAGGAAATGATGAACGAGATCGCTAACGTTCACAAAGCTATTGAGCCACAGGAAACCCTGTTTGTGGTAGATGCCATGACGGGACAGGATGCTGTTAACACGGCTAAAGCGTTTAACGACAGGCTTGATTTTGACGGTGTTATACTTACCAAACTTGATGGTGATACCCGTGGTGGTGCAGCCATTACCATAAAATCGGTTGTAAATAAGCCAATTAAATTTGTGGGTACGGGCGAAAAGATGGAAGCTTTAGATGTTTTCTATCCGGCACGTATGGCAGAGCGTATTCTTGGTATGGGCGACGTGATATCGTTAGTAGAACGTGCACAGGAGCAGTATGACGAAGAAGAAGCTCGCAAACTTCAAAAGAAGATTGCCAAGAACGAATTTGGTTTTGATGATTTCCTAAGCCAAATACAGCAGGTTAAAAAAATGGGTAACATGAAAGACCTTGTAGGCATGATACCCGGCGCAGGCAAAGCGTTAAAAGATGTAGAGATAGAAGATGATGCCTTTAAGCATATTGAGGCTATAATACACTCTATGACACCTGCAGAACGTAGCAAACCGGCCGTGCTTGATGCTAAACGTAAAACAAGGATAGCAAAAGGTAGCGGTACATCTATACAGCAGGTTAACCAGTTGCTAAAGCAGTTTGACCAGATGAGCAAAATGATGAAGATGATGCAGGGTGGCGCAGGCAAAAACCTTATGAGGATGATGGGCGGCATGAAAGGGATGAAACCGTAAAAAATTTGTTCAATGTTTAAAAGTTTAATGTTTAAAGTTCGTACTCAAAACTCTTACTCTTTTAATCAGATAGTACTTTGATAATAAATACCGGGTTTAAAAGCACTAATGGCAACTTTCTAACATTCAGCTTTTAAACTTTAAACTGAGAAAAAATGCAATTATTAGACGGAAAAAAAGTCTCGGAAGACATTAAAGTCGAACTTGCCGAGATCGTAAATAAAATGAAGGCCAATGGCGAAAAGGTGCCTCACCTTGCTGCTGTTATTGTGGGTAACGATGGCGCAAGCCTTACCTATGTGGGCAGCAAAGTAAAAGCCTGTGAGCGTATAGGTTTTGAGAGTACCCTTATAAAACTGCCAAGCACAATATCGGAGCTGGAACTGCTTCAAAAAATCGAAGAGCTAAACCAAAATGACGAAATTGATGGTTTTATAGTGCAGCTGCCATTGCCTAAGCAAATAGATGAGCAAAAAGTACTAATGGCTATCGACCCAAGTAAGGATGTAGATGGTTTCCACCCGGAGAACTTTGGTAAAATGGCGCTGGATATGACAACGTTTATACCAGCTACACCGTTTGGTATCTTAGAACTGTTAGAGCGTTATAATGTAGAAACTGCCGGTAAGCATACCGTAGTTATAGGTCGTAGCCACATTGTAGGCCGCCCTATGAGCATCTTGATGGGCCGCAAAGGTTTCCCTGGTAACAGTACTGTAACCCTTACACACAGCCATACAAAGAACATTAGCCAGATAACCACCCAGGCCGATATTATTATTACTGCCCTTGGCGTGCCTAATTATCTTAAAGCCGAAATGGTTAAGGATGATGTTGTGGTGATAGACGTTGGTATTACCCGTGTTGCCGATGACACTACAGAGAAAGGTTACCGCATTACAGGCGACGTTGATTTTGAGAACGTGAGCAAAAAAGCATCATTCATTACCCCGGTTCCCGGTGGTGTTGGACCAATGACAATTGCCATGCTGCTTAAAAACACCCTCCTTGCACGCGAAATGAGAAAAGCCAAGCAATAAGCTTAGCCTGATATAAATACAAATCCCGACTGCTTTCAGCGGTCGGGATTTTGTATTTACATTAGATAAATTTGTCGAAATAAGTATTATCTTCAAATTTTTCCAGATTAAGGTTGCATTTGAACAATAATTGAGTAATTTGTGTAGAAGTTATAGTATTCAAATCAAAATTTGAAAATTCATTAAAAAAGTTTTTTATATTTCTTTGTAAAAGGTTTAACTTATTTTTTTTCATTATTAAAACCCTAGAATCAAATGAAGCATCCTTTGCTAATTTGCGAGTATTAATTACCATTACTGGTTTTAAGTCTGATTTTAGATATGTTTTATCAAACCAATTGCACGAGTTTGCCATTTGTCCGCTCTCTTTTTTGTAAATCTCCGATCGATCAATACTAACCTCATTTTTACATTCAAATAAAATATATTTTCCTTTTGCGATACACCATAAATTATCAGGACCCTCCCGCCAATATTTTTCGGGTCGTTCTGATTCAAATCCAATACATTTTCCAATTTCTTCTAATGAATGCTCAAACTTATCTGCGGAACTTCCAAATACTAAATCTCCTAAAATATTTTCGAGCCGATATTTAAGTTCAATAAAATTTGAGGATTTACTTATCCAATTTTTTATTTTTTCATTTCTGTCTTCGTGAATTACCAGTTTGGTGATTTCCATTCCTACATGAGGTTTATACAATGACTTATTTTTTTTATGGGCTAACACCTGGATTTTATTTGAATCAATAATATTTTGAGGATAGGTTAATCGCGCTATTTGTTGTAAATACCAACCATTTTCAGTATCATTATTTTTGTCAATATATGTGTCCATCAGCTGTTGAATTAGTTTCTGTGCAACTAAATATTCTCCATCTGAGTATGCTTCTTCGGCTAATTTTTCTAATTCTAATACTTCTAAGATTTCTGAATTTTTTATCGATGGTATTATTGTATCCATTTCCTGCTTGTAAAAGTCTTTCCAATCTTCATCTCTTTTAAGACACTGATTAACTGTCTCAACAAGGGTTTTAAAGGCATCTTCCGTTTGTGCATCCTCTACAGCAAATTGTGTTAATTGTAAACCTATTTTAATCTGCATCTGCGTTTGTTCCGAAAAAAACTTTTTATATCTTTCATTTGTTACAACATTAAGTATGTCATTGCCTATGAGGAGTATAGCGCAGTAATCTTTCTCGCCCCTTACTCCACGTCCCAAACCTTGCTCAATTTTTTGTGCAATTTTAACATCAATTACATCGCTATCCAACCTTACTTCTTCTTGATATTTATCATATAAGGTTTCAGAAAAAGGTTTGGAGTCAATAATCAATAGCCTACAACTTGAATCAGGTAAATCAATTCCATCATATCGATTGGCAAAGACCAATGTTTCATCAAATTTCCCATCCAATAATTTCCCAACTTTCTCCTTAATATTTTCTGATGTAACAACGGTGGCACCCGCATTTTCCCAAGATTTAGTCCTTAAAAATCCAGTTGTTAATGCAACGATACCTAGATTTCTTTTTTCATCCTTTTTTCCAAACGTACCGATTATAGCTTCCCTATTTAACCTGTCGTCGATATGGTAAGGTAATAAAATCATTTTTTCTCCGGACCATAAGTTATTACTGTAAGTAATAGGCGATAATATAGTCTCTTTGTTTACTCCTAAGCCTTTTATAAAAAAAGAATCATTATTTG
>Ga0163161_10003440_pt1 | contig 11093 bp, 8 predicted proteins | sample S45metaG_FD_129847 | JGI IMG/M metagenome (GOLD analysis project Ga0163161, IMG submission 129847) | Switchgrass rhizosphere microbial communities from Kellogg Biological Station, Michigan, USA - S4-5 metaG | ecosystem: Host-associated > Plants > Roots > Rhizosphere > Soil | place: USA: Michigan... | reverse complement strand
GTGGACACCGTACGGGACTGGGCCGAGGCCGCTCCGGCTGCGGCAAGCGCGACCCCGGCGACGACGGAAAGCGAGAGCATTCGATGCATGGCCCGGTCCTCGTAAGAATTCCCTGGCACGATTATGCGCTCGCCGCCGGGGCCGGGCGGGGTGGTTCCCTGGAGCGTTCAGCCGGGCGCTACCTTTCCCCTGATGGCGCCGACGTATTACCATCCCCTGCCGACGCGGGTGTAGCTCAATGGTAGAGCTGTAGCTTCCCAAGCTACTGACGAGGGTTCGATTCCCTTCACCCGCTCCAGGCAGTTCAATGCGATCCAAGCACTATTTTTGCTGTATCCGGCACAATTCCTTGATAAAATTGGGAAAAGGTTGGGGCCTGAATAGGCTGACGGAGATTCGCGGTGAAGTCGCCAACACTCGAAGACAAGATTGCCTACTACGCGAAAGTTCGTAAGGCGAACTACGCCGACAGTCTCCGGTTGGAGGGCTTTGACGTGGGCCCGAAGAAGCCGCACAAGAGCAACTCGTCTACTCGGGCGGGTAAAAAGTCACCGCGGTCGGGTGCGTGACCGGGGACAAATACGGGGTCGGAAATGACCTGTATTGCTATCCCGGAACCACGGTACTGAGGAATCTCTTGGATATCCGCGACGACGCGAAGCTCGCGGACGCCGAACGCGATCTCACTGCCGATGCCGCAGACAAGCTGGATTTCATTCCGCCGCCCTACGATCTGGATTCGCTGAAGGCCATTCACCGCCATCTTTTCGCGCGTGTCTATCCTTGGTCCGGTGAGCTGCGTTCGGTTGACATAAGTAAGGGAACGACACGGTTCTGCACCGCCGTCCGCATTCAACCCGAGGCCGAGAAATTCTTTGAATCCATGAGGCGCCTTCAGTGGCTCGAAGGCCTTGACCGCGACGAACTCGTGGCGAATATCGCTGAGTCATTCGGTGACTTCAACGTGATACATCCCTTTCGGGACGGCAACGGACGCGCGCAGCGCATTCTCTTTGAGAACGTGATCATTAATGCGGGCTTTGAGGTCAGCTGGCGTGACGTCGATCCGGATGACTGGGTCGATGCCAACGTAGCGGCATACCACGTGAACTACGAGCCACTACGAGAGATTTTCGCAAGGTGCATCGGTGGCACGATTTCCTTCAGCAACGATTGACAAGGTGCTCATCGGATTTGCGATATTCACGAGCGGGAAAAAAGAGCCTCCTTGCAACACGTAGTGCCACTTATGGGCGGAAATCTTCCGCTTGCAACACGCTCGCAAACTAGTGCGACAGCTTCGCATTTTCGCGCCGTTCTCCTGAGATATTTCTGCAGCTAGACTTCGCGAAATCACGGAGAGATACAGCGATGTTCACATCACGCCGGAACGCTTTTTCAGGTCGCGCCAACACGGCCTTGGTCTCATTTCTTTTGTGTCTCGGCGCGCCGACTCTAAAAGCACAAGATGCCCAGGAAGCCACGCCGCCACCAAGCAACGACCAACTCGCGAACGCGAAATGCATCTCCGGCATGGAGAAGTTTCTCCCCGGTGAATACTTCTACTGCCTGGCCACCCAGAGCTACGGCGAGAACAAGCACCGCTACGCGGACAAGTTCTTCAAGGAAGCGGCGAGCTGGGCAAGCAAGCCTGCCCAGTACGTCCTCGGCGTCATGGCCTTGAACGGCGATCAGCAACCGGTCAATCGGCCGCTCGCACTGGCGTGGTTCGCCCTGGCATCGGAGCGACACACGCCGCGGTTCCAGGCGCCGTACGATGAGCTGAAGGGTCAGCTCAGCCCGGCGGAGTTGGCCAAGGCGGACGATTACCTCGCCTCCATGAAGAAAACCTACGGCGATGCCGTCGCCGCGCCGCGTGCGGAAGAGCGCTACCGCGATGGCACGCGTCGCCTGGTCGGTGCCGCGGCATCGGGCACGTATTGCATGGAAGGCCTTCGCGATCCCAGCAAGCTCGCCGGCAGCGGCAGCATGGATGCCGACACGGTCAGCGCCATGACCTCGTCCTGCGTGCCCTCACAGGTGGTCGTGAAGTACGTCGACAGCAAGGCGGGGGAAGTGTTCGAGGACTGGAGCGGGCACGTCACCGTCGGCGCCATCGATACGACGCCACCCTCCGTCACCGAGCCCGGTCCCGCGGCGTTCGGCAGGCCATAGCGCCTGAGGGGCGCCGACGGCAATCGCAAAAGGTTGGGAAAAGGCTCGCAGGCGATCATTGTGTGTTCAACCGTCCCTCGAGCCCGCGCCCGCCATGCACCTCCTCCTGTTGGAAGACGACGCCGAACTGGGCGAAGCGATCAAGCACGCGCTTGAACAGCAGTCCTACGCGGTGACCTGGCTCTCCGATGGTCGGCATGCGGCAGCGGCGCTGGCCGACGGAGCGGTGGACCTGGTGTTGCTCGACCTGGGGCTGCCGGGCAAGGATGGCCTGGAGGTACTGCTGGAGGCCCGCCGTGCGGGAGTGAAGACCCCCATCCTGGTGATGACCGCTCGCGACGCACCCGAGGCCCGCATCAAGGGACTGGATCTCGGCGCCGACGATTACCTGGTCAAGCCCTTCCACCTCGGCGAGTTGGCCGCACGCATCCGTTCCCTGACGCGACGCGCCCAGGGCCTGGTCGACAACCGGGTGGAGGTGGGCGGGCTGGTGCTCGATCTGGCCACGACCGATGTCGTCTTTCGTGGCGAGCGCATTTCCCTCACCCGTCGCGAGTTCGCCGTGTTGCGCATCCTGATGGAGCGCGCCGGCCGTATCGTCAGGCGGGAATCTCTCGAAGACTCGGTCTACGGTTTCGATACCGTGGTGGATCGCAACGCGATCGAGGTGCAGGTGCACTGGTTGCGCCGCAAGCTGAGCGCCGAGGTGATCCACACGGTGCGTGGCATCGGCTACATGATGCCGAGGGAGCCCAAGTGACATCCGGTAGCCTGCGCACGCGCATCACCTGGCTGATCATCCTTGTCCAGGTCGTGGTGCTCATCCCTCTGGGGACGATCAGCTACCAGCGCGAGCTGAGCGAGATGAATCACCTGCTCGACGGCAGGCTCGCGCAGGCGGGTCGGACGCTGGGTACGCTCATCGCCTACGGTCAGGGCGACTACGCGACGCAGGATCCCGCTCGTACGCTGGAACTGGCCACCGAGGCACAACGGGGCACCGTGGTGGTCTCGGTTCACGCCAAGAACTACGAGCCGGAGGTCGGCTTCCAGGCCTATGACCCTCACGGCAAGCTGATCGCGGCTACCGCCAACCTCGCCGATCTTCCGCCGCCCGATCCGAACGAACGTGGCTTCAGCAACAGGGAGCACGACGGCGCGCGTTGGCGACTGTTCACGCTGACCAATCGCTTCAACCTCACGATTCGTATCGGCGAGCGCGCGGACAACCGCACCGACATTACCAACGGCCTGATGCTGGAGCATGGACTGCCCCTGGTGATCGGCTTGCCGCTGCTCGCCTTCCTGGCCGGGCTCGCCGTGAGGCGGGGGCTCAAGCCGGTGGACACGCTTACCCGCATCCTGGCGCGACGCGAGCCTGGCAGTCGCAAGCTCATTGCCGTCGAGGGATCGCCAGACGAGATCAAGCCACTGATCGTTACCCTGAATCAGCAGCTCGCCCGACTGGAGGACGCCCTCGAGCGCGAGCAGCGCTTCGCCGGCGATGTCGCCCACGAACTGCGCACGCCGCTCGCCGCGACCATGATCCACATGGAAAGCGCGCTCATCACCGACGATCCGGTGGAGATTCAATACACGGTACGTAACGCGCGCCGTAGTCTGGCGCGCCTCGCTCGCCGGATCGAACAGATCCTCGCCATCGCGCGCCTGGAAGCGGGTGCGGCCTCGCAGCACCGCGTTCCGCTGGATCTGGTCACCCTCGCTACCGAGGTGGTGGAAGAACTGGCCGCCGGGATCGCCGAGAAGGAGATCGAGCTCAGCCTGAATCACGACGACGCCGAGCTGGTCGTGTCCGGTCACGAGGTGGCCCTGACCGCAATGTTCCGCAACCTGGTCGAGAATGCGCTGCGGCACACGCCCGAACGAAGCCACGTCGACATCACGCTCGGCCGCGATAAGGGTCGGGCCTTGATTACCGTTTCCGACGACGGGCCCGGTATTCCCGCCGAACGTCGCGAGGCGGCCTTTCAACGCTTTCACCGCGGCTCGGAAGGCGAAGGGACAGGGTTCGGCCTCGGCCTGAGCATCGTCCAGCGTGCCGTCGAACTGCATGACGGCTGGATCACATTGCTCGAAGCGCCGTCCGGAAAAGGACTGGTCGTCCATATTTCCATCGCCGCCGCACCGAGCGTCGACAGGCCGACGAATCGCTGACAAAAGATTTCCAAAAGCATCGACAAGGAAACTGACTCGCGGCACTCCTGCCAGGTCGGATTCCATTCATACCGCTGATGATTCGTAACGCATCACGCCACGTGACCGGTGTCAGCCCATGCTGGCGCTAGTTCGCATCGCACTGGCGCGGCCATACACCTTCATCGTGCTGGCCCTGCTGATCCTCATCGCTGGGCCGCTTGCCGCGTTGCGGACACCTACCGACATTTTCCCGAACATCGGCATTCCGGTGATCAGCGTGGTCTGGACGTATAACGGCCTGCCGCCCGATCAGATGTCGGGACGGGTGATCTACTACTACGAGCGACAGCTCACTACCTCGGTCAACGATATCGAGCACATCGAGTCGCAGTCGTTGCCCGGTGTCGGCATCGTGAAGATCTTCTTCCAGCCTGGCGTGGATATCCGCACCGCGACGGCCCAGGTCACGTCCATCTCGCAGACGGTAGTGAAGCAGATGCCGCCGGGCATCACGCCGCCGCTGATCCTCAACTACAACGCATCCACCGTGCCCGTGCTGCAAATGGCGTTGTCCAGCCCGGTGTTGTCGGAAGCGACCATCCGCGATATTGCCCAGAACTTCATGCGGCCGACGCTGATCTCCGTGCCCGGGGTAGCCATTCCGACGCCGTACGGTGGCAAACAGAAGCAGGTGACCCTGGACCTCAATCCGCAGGCGTTGGCCGCGAAAGGGCTATCTGCCCAGGATGTGGGCAACGCACTGGCCGCGCAAAACCAGATCATCCCTGTGGGTACGGCGAAAATCGGTACGTTCGAATACCACGTCCAACTGAACAATAGTCCCTCGGCCATCGACGAGCTGAACGACCTGCCGATCAAGACCGTCAACGGGGCAACCATCACCATCGGTGACGTCGCCCACGTTCGTGACGGCGCGCCGCCGCAGAACAATATCGTCCGCGTCGACGGCAAGCGCGCGGTACTCATGCCTGCGTTGAAGAATGGCAATGCGTCCACGCTCGACGTGGTCGCAGGCATCAAGAAGTTGCTTCCCCTCATCGCGGAGACACAGCCGGCCTCGCTGAAGATGAGTCTGCTCAGCGATCAGTCCATCTTCGTAAAGTCGGCCGTGGCCTCGGTGGCGCGGGAGGGCGTGATCGCCGCGGTGCTTACCTCGGTGATGATCCTGCTGTTCCTGGGTAGCTGGCGCTCCACCGTCATCATCGCGCTATCCATTCCGCTATCGGTCCTCTCCGCCATCACCTTGCTGTCGCTGTTCGGGCAGACGCTGAACGTCATGACGCTCGGAGGGCTCGCCTTGGCGATAGGCATCCTCGTGGATGACGCCACGGTGACCATCGAGAACATCAACTGGCATCTGGAGCAGGGTAAAGGGGTGATGGCCGCGATCATGGACGGGGCCCAACAGATCGTGACGCCAGCCTTCGTGTCGCTGCTGTGCATCTGCATCGTCTTCGTGCCGATGTTCATGCTCGACGGCATCGCCGGTTTCCTGTTCCGCCCGATGGCGCTCGCTGTGATCTTCGCCATGGTCTCGTCGTTCATCCTGTCGCGCACGCTGGTCCCCACGCTTGCCATGTTCCTGCTCAAACCCCATCGCGTCGAAGCCGGTGCGGGGGCGCATCCGGAGGACAGTTACATCAATCACCACGAGGGCGACCAGCATCGTCCTGTCCGTCGTCACCCGCTCGTCGTCGTTCTGCTGGCGTTTCAGGCGGGCTTCGAGCACCGCTTCACCCTCGTCCGCGATGGCTACTACGGCATGCTCGCCATTGCCATGGAACATCGTCGGCGGTTCGTCGTGGGATTCATGGGCTTTGTCCTGCTGTCTTTCGTTCTCGTTCCCACGCTCGGTCGCGATTTCTTTCCGGCCGTCGACTCGGATGCGATATCCCTGCACGTGCGGGCGCCGATGGGCACACGCGTGGAAGAAACGGCGGCGACATTCGACCGTATCGAGCGTGCCATTCGCGAGGTGATTCCACCCGACCAACTGCAGACCGTCATCGACAACATCGGCTTGCCGATGAGCGGCGTGAACCTCGTCTATAGCAGCAGCGGCACCATCGGCTCGCAAGACGGCGATATCCAGGTCGTGCTGAAGGATGGGCACCGGCCGGCAGCCGGCTTCATCAAGCGACTTCGCGAGACGCTTCCGCGTCAGTTCGCCGGCACGCAATTCGCATTCCTTCCCGCAGACATGACCAGCCAGATTCTCAACTTCGGCGCGCCCTCGCCGCTGGATGTCTCCATCGCGGGACGGGACAGGGCAGGGAATGAAGCCTACGCCGAGAAGATCATGAAGGAACTGCGCAAGGTCGACGGCATCGTCGATGTACGCCTCCAACAGAGCTCCAGCTATCCACAGCTCAACGTGAAAGTGGATCGTGTGCGGGCGGATAGCCTGGGCATCACCGAGCGCGACGTCACCAACAGCATGGTGGCCTCGCTGGCGGGCAGTTCGCAGGTGGCGCCAGCGTTCTGGCTCAACCCCAGAAATGGCGTGTCGTACGCCATTGTGGCGGCGACGCCTCAATACCTGATGGACTCCATGGCCGACCTCAAGGCGCTGCCGGTCACGGCTTCCGGCGACGGTGCGACGCAGATCCTGGGCGGCGTGGCCAGCTTCACCCGCGGCCCGAGCGATGCGGTGGTGTCGCACTACAACATCATGCCGGCGTTCGACATCTACGCATCCATCCAGGGGCGAGATCTCGGTGGCGTCGCCAGTGACGTACAGGCCGTGCTGGCGCGCTTCGCATCGCAGCGGCCAAAGGGATCCCTGGTGAGCCTGCACGGTCAGGTCGGGACGATGAATCAGGCCTTCAGCGGTCTGCTGCTTGGCCTCGTTGGCGCCGTGCTGCTGATCTACCTGCTGATCGTGGTCAATTTCCAGTCGTGGGTGGATCCGTTCGTCATCATCACCGCACTGCCTGCCGCACTGGCCGGTATCGTCTGGCTATTGTTCCTCACGCACACCAGCCTGTCGGTGCCGGCACTTACCGGCGCGATCATGTGCATGGGTGTGGCAACAGCGAATGCGATTCTCGTCGTGACCTTTTGCCGCGAGCGCCTCGCCGAGCACGGCGACCCGGTCAAGGCGGCGCTCGAGGCTGGCTTTACGCGATTCCGCCCGGTGTGCATGACGGCGCTGGCCATGATCATCGGCATGTTGCCGATGGCGCTCAGCCAGGAGCAGAACTCGCCGCTCGGCCGCGCCGTGATCGGTGGCCTCATGTTCGCCACGTTCGCCACCTTGCTCCTCGTGCCGGTCATCTTCGCCATTGTCCACGGTCGGACGGTGGCCGTCCCGTCCAGACAGACCCTCATCGGGGAACAGCCTCATGTCGCATGACCCCACCGTCGCCCTGTCGAGGCGGCCTCCGCGCGTTCGCCTGTGGCTCGCCATCGGCCTGGCGCTTGCCGTGACCGGCGTCGTTGCCGGCCTGTCACTGCGTGCCGTGGAGTCGCACGACCTCAGCACGTGGACGCGGGCCCAGTTGACCCCGAGTGTGCAGGTGATCTCGGCATCGGCCATCGGCGATACGCAGGCACTGACCCTGCCGGGTCACCTCGATGCATGGATCGCCACGCCCATCCATGCCCGCGTCGCGGGCTACCTGAAGGCCTGGCACGCGGACATTGGCCAGAAGGTGGTCGCGGGCCAGTTGCTGGCCACCATCGAAACGCCGGAACTCGATCAGCAGCTGGAGCAGGCGAAGGCCGAACTCGCACGTGCCCAGGCGGGTGTACGCCTGGCCGAGACCACGGCAAAACGCTGGAAAAACCTGCTCGAGTCCCATTCGGTGTCGCATCAGGAAGCGGACGAAAAGGCCAGCGAGGCGGAGACGGCGGCAGCCAATCAGTTGGCGGCACGAGCCGACGTGGATCGCCTCGCCGCTCTCGAGTCGTTCAAGCGGATTGTCGCCCCGTTCGACGGCACGGTGACCGCGCGCAACACCGACATCGGCGACCTGATCACCGCGAACACGAGCGGGGGCGAGCCTCTTTTCGCCGTTGCCGACACGCACCAGATGCGACTGTATACGCAGGTTCCGCAGGGCTACGCCTCGTCGATTTTGCCGGGCATGAAAGTAAAGCTGCTGGTGCTGGGCCACGGTGGTGAAACCGTGGAAGGCAAGCTGATAGGCACGTCACAGGCGATCAACCGGGCCTCGGGGACGCTGCTGGCCCAGTTCGAGGTGGAGAATCCGAAGCAGGATCTGCTGCCGGGTGATTTCGTCGAAGTGCAGCTGACCACGCATGCCGCCGCCCATACGGTGACGGTGCCGGCGACGACGCTACTTTTTCGCGCTGCCGGGCCGCAGGTGGCCGTCCTGGGCAAGGACAATAAAGTCATCCTTCGCGATGTGCACATTGCGATGGACCTGGGGGACAAGCTCGAGATCGATCGGGGCCTTCAGCCACGTGACCGGATCATCGATCACCCCACCGATTCGTTGAGCCAGGGTGACGACGTCCGGCTCGCGTCGCCGACGGACGGAGGGCATCGACGTGCCAAGGATGCGTGAGTCGGTGCTGCGCCTGTCCTCTGTAGCGGCGTTGCTGATGGTCGGCGGATGCTCGCTGGAGCCGGCCTACGTCAGACCGACAACAGGCAAGCTTCCCGAGACGTACAAAACCGCGGCGTATCCGCAGGGGTGGACCCAGGCGCACCCCGATGACGCGAACGCACGGACGCCTTGGTGGCAGGTCTATGGCGACCCGGTGCTGGACGGACTCGAAGACAAGCTCAACACCGGCAACGCGGACATCGGTGTCGCGCAGGCGCGTCGCGACGCGTCACTGGCCTATCTGCAGGAGCTCGGCGCGCAACAGTCGCCCCAGGCCGGCGTCGACGTGAGCCCCACAAATGACCGTCAGTCGGATAACCGCCCTCTACGCGGATCCGGTCAGCCTGACGAATATGACACGCGCACGATCGGGTTCCGTGCTGGCTACGAACTCGATCTTTGGGGGCGCATTCGCAACGAAGTGGCGCAGGGAAAGGCGCGCAGCGATGCGGCCGAGTCCGACCTCGCGAACGCGCGGCTCAGCTTGCAGGCGCAGCTGGCGGATCTCTACATTCGCCTTCGCGGCGAGGATGTCGAGCGACAGATTCTCGACGACTCCCTGGTCGCCTTCGGCCAGGGCCGGACGATGACGCAGGATCGCATGGACGGCGGCGTCTCCTCGGGACTCGATCTCGCGCGGGCCAATGCGTTGTATGCCGACGCGCAGGCCCAGGCTACCGAACTGGGCGTGCAGCGGGCGCTCACCGAGAACGCCATGGCTGTCCTGATCGGCGAGCCGGCATCGACGTTCTCGCTTCCGGCGAAGGACGTAACGCTCTCCGTGCCGGCCATTCCCGTGGGCGTGCCTTCTACCTTGCTGGAACGTCGGCCCGACATCGCCGCCGCCGAGCGCCGCGCGTATGCGGCCAACGCAGGCATCGGGGTGGCCCGCGCGGCGTTCTATCCGACCGTGAGTCTCGGCGCCGCCTTGGGTTGGCAGGATGTCGGCCATGGAGATCTGCTCGCCGCGGGGAACCAGTTCTGGACCCTCGGACCGTCGGTGTCGCTGGATTTCCTCGACGGCGGTCTACGTCGAGGACGTGAGGCCGAGGCAAAGGCGGAGTTCGCCGCCGCTTCGGCGCACTACCGCAGTGTGGTGCTGAATGCCTTCCGGCAGGTGGAAGACAACCTGTTGCTGTTACGCGCGCTGGGTCGAGAAGGCGAACAGGAGAACGCGGCCGCGGCCGCGGCAAGACAATCGCAGGCGCTGGCGACCAACCGCTACAACGAAGGGGTTGTCAGTTACCTCGAGGTGGTCACGGCGCAAGCGACCGCCTTGAACGCGGAGCGCACGGCGGAACGCGTCCGCACTCGCCAGCTACAGGCCAGCGTCGACCTGATCCGAGCACTGGGCGGTGGTTGGAACGATCGCTGATCGTCAGGTCCGGATCGGCGAGTCGCCATCCCTTTTCATATCCCCAGGAGAAACCGCAGGATGTCACACCTCTACCGGAAGCTTGGGTACGCCCTGGCTGCTATCGCCATCACCGGCTTGTCGGTGGGATGCACCGTCATGACGGAAACCAAGACGGTCGAAACCTCCGATACGTATCAGCTCTGGTCGGCCCGAATGGATCGGATGCCGTTCCTGTTCCACTTGCCCGATGGTCAGCTCGAAGCCTTCGACGATCGCGGTCATGCCTGGAGTGAGGCAGCAAGTCAGGTTGAAGCGAGTGATGCCGATCGTGTGGAGGTCTACGTCGGCAGCTTCTCTGGGTTGCCGACGTCGTTGTGCGAGGGCAAGACGCAGCTGTCGTCGACGTCGGCGACGGCGCCGACGGCCAACGTCGTGTCGGCCCTGTGCGACCGTTCACGAACGGTTGTTTCTTTCAGCGACCAGGCCAGGTCGAGGCTTCTTACGGCTAGAACGAGCTACATTGCCCGCACCCGGCATCTGCTCCTGAATGGCATCTGGAAGAGCGTGGCGCAGGAGCCGGACCCGAGGCCGTACTAAACCGAGCCTTACTCAGGCCCGACGTGTCGAGGCAACGATTTGCACGGCGGGCGGCACTACCTGTTTTGGGCTGTGACCGCCACGCGCCTCATGGAAACGGCACGAACGAACTACCGCAACATCCAGGGCCTGCGTGCCATCGCGGCCCTGATGGTCCTGACCAGCCACCTGTTCTGGGACATGCCGCCGATGCGCACGCACTGGGCTAAGCC
>Ga0163161_10003439_pt1 | contig 11094 bp, 8 predicted proteins | sample S45metaG_FD_129847 | JGI IMG/M metagenome (GOLD analysis project Ga0163161, IMG submission 129847) | Switchgrass rhizosphere microbial communities from Kellogg Biological Station, Michigan, USA - S4-5 metaG | ecosystem: Host-associated > Plants > Roots > Rhizosphere > Soil | place: USA: Michigan... | reverse complement strand
CGAAGTGTTCGGTCAGGGCATTTCCGGCCGTGACCTGATTCTGTTCTTCGGTGGTCTGTTCCTGCTGTGGAAGAGCTCGCAAGAGATGTATCACGCGCTGGAAGGCGAAGACGAAAGCGACGAAACCCCGGGTGGCAAGGGTGGCAACTTCCTTTACACCATCATCCAGATCGCGATCATCGACATCGTCTTCTCGCTGGATTCGGTGATCACCGCAGTGGGTATGGTTTCCCACGTGCCGGTGATGGTTGCGGCGATCGTTGTGGCGGTACTGGTGATGATGCTGGCCTCGGGCAAGATCAGCGAGTTCATCGACAAGCACCCGTCGCTGAAGATGCTGGCGCTGTCGTTCCTGCTGGTGGTCGGTACCGTGCTGATTGCCGAGTCGTTCGACGTGCATGTGCCGAAAGGCTACGTCTACTTCGCCATGGCGTTCTCGCTGGCGGTTGAGGCGATCAACATCAAGCTGCGCGGCGCAATGGCCAAGAAGCGACAGCAGCAAGATCCGGTGAAACTGCGCAAGGACATCCCGGGCCAATAACCCGGTAGTCTTCAGGCAACACCCCCTGTAGGAGTGAGCCTGCTCGCGATAGCGGTCTTTCAGTCAACATCAATGTTGAGGCTGATGGCCCTATCGCGAGCAGGCTCACTCCTACATTTGTTTGTGGTGGATTCAGGTGAGTGTATGAAGCGCTTTTCATGACACTTTTGTTTCAATCGACACTTTAGCTGTGCAATGCTGGCGCCCAGACCGTTAGCCAACTACAGCTTAAGTATCAAAAACGTAGAAACCGCGCGGTACCGTCAACTTGCCTCTCTGAGGCACTGCTATTACAGGGGGTCTGCATGCTCACCCTGCTCAATCTGCTTTCCGCCGTCGCCCTGCTGATCTGGGGCACGCACATCGTCAGAACCGGCATCCTGCGGGTGTATGGCACCAACCTGCGCCATGTGATTGGCCAGAACATGTCCAAGCGCTGGCTCGCGTTCGTTGCCGGCATTGTCGTTACCGCCATGGTGCAGAGCAGCAATGCCACGGCCATGCTCGTCACCTCCTTCGTGGGTCAGGGTCTGATGGCGCTGACCCCGGCGCTGGCGACCATGCTCGGCGCCGACGTCGGTACCGCGCTGATGGCGCGGGTGCTGACGTTTGACCTGTCATGGCTGTCGCCGCTGCTGATCTTTCTCGGGGTAATTTTCTTTCTGTCGCGCAAACAGACGCGGCTCGGCCAAATGGGCCGGGTGTCGATCGGCCTCGGGCTGATCATTCTCGCGCTGCAATTGATCGTTGAGGCTGCTGCGCCAATCACCCACGCGCAAGGGGTGAAGGTGATTTTCGCCTCGTTGACCGGTGACATTCTCCTCGACGCCCTGGTCGGCGCGTTGTTCGCGATGATTTCCTACTCCAGTCTCGCCGCCGTACTGCTCACGGCGACCTTGGCCGGGGCCAGTGTGATCAGCCTGCCAGTGGCGATCGGTCTGGTGATCGGCGCCAACATCGGCAGCGGCATTCTCGCGTTCATGAGCACCAGCATGCAGAACGCCGCCGGGCGGCAAGTGGCGTTGGGCAGTCTGTTGTACAAACTCATTGGCCTGCTGCTGATCATCCCGGTGCTCGATCCGCTGGTGCACTGGATCGACAGCCTCGATTTCAGCCCGCAGGAAATGGTCATCGGCTTCCACCTGCTCTACAACACCGCGCGCTGCCTGATTCTGCTGCCAAGCGTCGGGCCGATGGCACGCCTCTGCGCCTGGCTGCTGCCAGAGCGGCCGGAGGTCAACGGCACCGCCAAACCGCGCCATCTCGACGCGACGGCGCTGGTTACACCGAGCCTGGCGCTGGCCAACGCCGCGCGGGAAACCCTGCGCATGGGCGATCTGCTCGACAACATGCTCGACGCGACCCTCGATGTGCTGCGCGGCAAGCAGACCGCCGTCACCCAGGAAATGCGCCGATTGACCGACGACGTCGAAGCGCTCTACAGCGCGATCAAGTTGTACCTGGCGCAGATGCCCCGCGAAGACCTCGGCGAGCAGGACAGTCGACGCTGGGCCGAGATCATCGAGCTTTCAATCAACCTGAAACTGGCCGCCGACCTGATCGAACGCATGCTGCGCAAGATCCAGCAGCAGAAGACCTCGCAGCGGCGTTCGTTTTCCGAAGAAGGTCTGGAGGATCTGGCCGGATTGCAGCAGCAACTGATTTCCAACCTGCGTTTGGGCCTTTCGGTGTTCCTCAGTGGTGACCGCGAAAGTGCCCGGCAATTGCTGCGCGAGAAACGCCGTTTCCGCGCCCAGGAGCGGCGTTTGGCCCATGCGCATGTCAGTCGTTTGCAACGCAAGATCGTGCAGAGTATCGAGACCAGTTCGCTGCACCTGGAGTTGATTGCCGACATGAAACGCTTGAATTCGCTGTTTTGCGGCAGTGCGTATGTGGTGCTGGAAACGGCGGATACCGGGGCGCTGGCGGCGGATGATATTGCCGACATTACGCATTCGCCTTGAACGACTGGGGCTGGGTTTAGTCAGTTACATTGATTCAGCCTTCAGGCCGCTATCGCGAGCAGGCTCACTCCTACAGGGGGGATGCATTCCAAATGCAGGAGTGAGCCTGCTCGCGATGGGGGCCTGACTGACGACACGGATCTCCAAATCAGCCGTACGGAAGCCTGTTATGCGTTGCCTGTTGTTCGCCTGTCTGTTGCTCGGTTCCCTGCCCGCCTTTGCCCTGGATCGTTTTCAGGTCGAAGGCTATGCGCTGCCCAACGGTTTGCAACTGATGCTCAAACCCGGCACCGAGCGTGGGCACGTGGCGATCCGGCTGGTGGTCGGTGTCGGCCTCGATGATTTCGACTGTGACGAAAAGGAGTTGCCGCACCTGCTCGAACACCTGCTCTTCAGCGGCATCGATGCGACCGGCGAAGGTGGTTTAGAGGAGCGCATGCAGGCGCTGGGCGGTGACTGGAACGCGTTCACCAGCAATGCCGACACCACGTTTGTCATCGAGGCCCCGGCGAAAAACCAACGCAAAGTGCTCGACCTGCTGCTCGCTCTGCTTACGCAAACGCGCATCGACGATAACGCCATCAACGCCGCCAAACGTGTGGTCGAGCGCGAGGACGGCGGCCATTACACGCGTCTGCAACGCTTTCTCGATCGGCAGGATCTCGGCCACACCGCGAGCAATCAGCTCGCCGTCGAACTGGGCTTGAAATGCCCGCAGCGCGCCGAGGTCGGTCACCTGACTCAGGAACAACTGGAGAAAGTTCGCAAGGCCTGGTACGCACCGAACAACATGACCCTGATCGTCGTCGGCGAACTCGACAAACTGCTGCCGGCCTATCTGGAACGCACCTGGGGCGCACTCGAAGCGGTCGAGCCGAGCGAACACCGCCCGCTTCCGGACATCCGTACCAGTGCCGCCCATGAACGTACCCTCACCCGTGGCTTTATCGGCGACAGCGCCAAGCTGCACTGGCTGGTGCCGGAGCCGGTGATCGACGATCAGTACGACCAGACGTTCGACATTCTGAAGGATTACCTCGATTGGGCGCTGTACCGACAGATCCGCCTCAACCATGGTTTGTCCTACGGGCCGTGGGCTGAGCGTGAGGTGTTTGGCGGTGTCGGCTTTATGAGCCTGAATGCCGATCTCGATCGCGATGATGTCGACGAGGCCATTCAAGTGCTGGAAGACCTCAAGGCCGACCTACTGAAAAACGGTCTCGACCCGGACACCTTTGCGCGGATCAAACAGGCCTCGATCGCCCATCAGGCGTGGGCGGTGCAGGGCAACAGCGCGATGGCGGATTACTACTGGAGCGCGCTCGCTGATTACCAGGACGGACGCTTTGCCAATCCGGCGCGCGAGCTGCAAGGGGTGACGCTGGAAGCGGCGAACAAGGCGATGCGCGAGTTGTTGCTGCAACCGGGGTATCTGCGGATCGAGAAGCCGTTGCTCAGTGATGATCAGGTGTTGTGGTTGAGTGCGGGTGGCTTGGGCCTGGTGTTGTTGATCCTGATCGGCTGGCGTTTGCACCGCAAGCGGGGTTGAAGATCAAAAGATCGCAGCCTGCGGCAGCTCCTACAGGGGATTGCGTTCCAAATGTAGGAGTTGCCGAAGGCTGCGATCTTTTGAGGCCCTGAAATGCACCGAATAAGTGACCGGCAGCCTCGCCACAACGCCCGGCGGGCGCTACTCTGTCGAGGTTTTTTCCCCTCAAGTCGTGAACCGCCCAAATGCCAAAAATACAGCTCCTGATCCAGCGCATTCTCGAACTGATGAAGCGCTATCCCGGGGTCATTGCGCTTGGCGGGTTCATCTCCGGTGTCGGCAGTTTCATCATGGTCGATCGTCAGCAAGGGCTGGCGAGCTGGATCACCGTGATCATGCTGCTCAGCTGGATCTGGCTGATGCTGGAAAACACCCTTACCGGCCTTTTCACTCGGATCTTCAAACGCGAGATTCCCCAGCCGCTGCTGCGTTACGCGACGCAGATGATCCATCAGGAAAGCCTGTTTTTCGTCCTGCCGTTCTTCTTTATCACCACGACCTGGAACAGTGGCCAGCTGTTTTTCACCGGCCTGCTCAGCGTCGCCGCGTTGATCTCGATCGTCGACCCGCTCTATTACAAATGGCTGGCGCCCCGGCGCTGGGCGTTTCTCGCACTGCACACGCTGACCCTGTTCGCCGCCCTGCTCACTGCGTTGCCGGTGATCATGCACCTGACCACGGCGCAGAGTTTCAAGTGGGCGCTGGGCATTGCCGTGCTGTTGTCGTTCCCGAGTCTGGCGTCGATCTTCCCGATCCGCACGTTGCGCAACGCGCTGGCGATCCTGTGCATCACCGTCGGCATTGGTGGCGTGGGTTGGGCGCTGCGTTCGTGGGTGCCGCCGGCGACGCTGTGGATGACCGACGTGGCGATCAGCACGCAAATGCAGGACCGCACCCCAGGTGCCAGCCTCGACACGGTCAGCGCCGAGCAGATTCGCGGCGATGGCCTGTATGCCTACACCGCGATCAACGCACCGCGCGGGCTGGATGAGCGGATTTATCACGTCTGGCAATTCAACGGCAAAGAGGTCGACCGCATCGCCCTCGACATCCACGGCGGGCGCAAGGAAGGCTACCGGGCGTGGACGCACAAGCAGAACTTCCCCGGCAACCCGGCGGGCAAATGGCAGGTGCGGGTGTTGACCGAGGATGGCCAGGTGATCGGCGTGCTGCGCTTCGAAGTCACGGACAGCACAGCGACCAAAGAAAAGTAATCCGGTTCGTGCTATTACGTTAGTTCGCATAAAGGCCGAACAAGCACGGAGCTTATGACCAGCAGCTCGATCAGCGGTAATGCCCAACTGGACACGTCGATAACCCCTGCCCGCCTGCGGGTCACGGGGGACTGGACGCTTGCCCATTACGCCGAGCTCAAGCAACTGAGCGAAAAGCTCCACGGTCAATACGACGCCAACACCCCGATCGACCTCAACAGCCTCGGCGCCCTCGACACCGCTGGCGCTTCGTTGCTGGTCGAACTGCTCGGCTCCGAACGCCTCGGCCAATCCGCCGAACACCCCGATTGCACCCTGACCTCCGCCGACCGCGCGTTGCTGCAAACGGTGTATTGCTCAATGACCGATTTCTGCGTGCCGATCAAAGAGCCGGAAATCAGCGTCAGCGTGCAATTGCTCACGCGCATCGGTCGCGCCGTCGATACCGTCTGGCAAGACACCCTGCAATTGCTCGGCTTCGTCGGCCTGATCATGGAAACCATCGCGCGCAGCCTGTTCCGGCCCAAGCGCTGGCGGATCACGCCGATGATCGCGCACATCGAACAGACCGGCCTCGACGCCGCGCCGATCGTGGCGTTGCTGACCTTTCTGGTCGGCGCGGTGGTGGCGTTTCTCGGCGCCACAGTACTGGCCAGTTTCGGCGCGACGATTTTTACCGTGGACCTGGTCGGGTTCTCGTTCCTGCGTGAATTCGGCGTGCTGCTCACGGCGATCCTGATGGCCGGGCGCACCGCCAGTGCCTTCACCGCGCAGATCGGCTCGATGAAGGCCAACGAAGAAATCGACGCGATCCGCACCCTCGGCCTCGACCCGATGGAGTTGCTGGTCGTGCCGCGGGTACTGGCGATGCTGGTGGCGCTGCCGATGCTGACGTTTCTGGCGATGCTTTGCGGGATCATCGGTGGCGGCGTGGTTTGCGCGGTGTCGCTGGATATTTCGCCAGCGATGTTCCTGACGCTGTTGCAGTCGGACATCGGCGTTCAGCACTTTCTCGTAGGCTTGGTGAAGGCGCCGATCTTTGCCTTCATCATTGCCGCGATTGGTTGTCTGGAAGGCTTCAAGGTCAGCGGCAGCGCCGAGTCGGTCGGCGCCCACACCACCTCCGCTGTGGTGCAATCGATTTTCGTGGTGATCGTGCTCGATGCGGTGGCCGCGCTGTTCTTCATGGAGATGGGCTGGTGAGTCGTCTACCCCGCGCGCCCTCGGAGGCGGTGATCGAAGTCCGCGGCCTGTGCAATCGCTTTGGCAGCCAGAGCGTGCACCAGAACCTCGATCTGGATTTGTACAAGGGCGAAATCCTCGCCGTGGTCGGTGGTTCCGGCAGCGGCAAATCGGTGCTGTTGCGCAGCATTGTCGGTCTGCGCCGGCCCAGCGAAGGCATGGTCACCGTGTTCGGCAAGAACCTGCCGAGCCTGTCCGAGCATGAGCGTTCGCTGGTCGAACGGCGTTTTGGCGTGCTGTTCCAGAAAGGCGCGCTGTTCTCCTCGCTGACCGTCACCGAGAACGTCGCCCTGCCCCTCATCGAACACGCCGGCTTGAGCCGCAACGACGCCGAGCACTTGGCCGCCGTGAAGCTGGCGCTGGCCGGTTTGCCGCTGTCGGCAGCGGACAAATACCCGGCGTCGCTGTCCGGCGGAATGATCAAGCGCGCCGCTCTGGCCCGGGCCTTGGCGCTGGATCCGGACATCCTGTTTCTCGATGAACCCACCGCTGGCCTCGATCCGATTGGCGCAGCGCAGTTCGATCAATTGATCCTGACCCTGCGCGATGCGCTCGGCCTCAGTGTGTTTCTGGTGACCCACGACCTCGACACGCTCTACACCATTACCGACCGCGTGGCGGTGCTGGCGCAGAAGAAAGTACTGGTCGCCGGTCCCATCGACGTGGTCTCGGAAACCGACGACGCGTGGATTCACGAATACTTCCACGGCCCGCGCGGCCGCTCGGCGCTGGACGCCGCCAAATTGCTCAACGAGGTCTGACATGGAAACCCGAGCGCATCATGTGTTGATCGGCCTGTTCACCGTGATTGTGGTGGCAGGCGCCCTGCTCTTCGGTCTGTTCCTGGCCAAGTCCAGTGTCGATACCGAGTTCAAGGACTACGAGATTGTCTTCAGCGAAGCGGTCAGCGGTTTGTCCAAGGGCAGCCCGGTGCAGTACAGCGGGATCAAGGTCGGTGATGTGATCAACCTGCGCCTTGATCCAAAGGATCCGCGGCGGGTGCTGGCGCGGATTCGCCTGGCCGGTGACACACCGGTCAAGGAAGACACCCAGGCCAAACTGGCGCTGGCCGGGATTACGGGGACGTCGATCATCCAGCTCAGCGGCGGCACGCCCGAGAGCCCGAAACTGCGTGGGCATGACGGTAATCTGCCGACCATCGTTGCATCGCCCTCGCCTATTTCACGCCTGCTCAATGACTCCAACGATTTGATGACCGGGATTACCGCGCTGCTGCAGAACGCCAACCAGATGTTCTCCGCCGAGAACGTCGAACGCGTGAGCAAAACCCTCGCCCATCTGGAGCAAACCACCGGCACCATCAACGATCAGCGCGGCGACATCAAACAAGCCATGCAGCAACTGGCGACCGTCGGCAAACAGGCCGGCAGCATGCTTGAACAGACCTCGCTGCTGATGCGCAACGCCAATGGTTTGATCAACGATCAGGGCAAACAGGCACTGGGCAGCGCCGAGCAGGCGATGAAGTCGCTGGAACAAAGCACCACCACCATCAGCACCTTGCTCAGCAAAAACGAAAACTCCCTCGACAACGGCATGCAGGGCCTCAATGGCCTGGCCCCGGCGATCCGCGAACTGCGTGAGACGCTGACCTCGCTGCGGGCCATTTCCCAACGCCTTGAGGCCAACCCCAGCGGTTACCTGCTGGGCCGTGACAAGAACAAGGAATTCACGCCATGAAGCTGACTCGCCTCGCCCTCTTCGCTGCCGGTTTTTCCTTGATCAGCGCCTGTTCGATTCTGCCCGAGTCCGAGCCGTCGGATGTCTATCGCCTGCCGACTGCCCAGGCGCCCGCCTCGGCCCGTTCGGCGGCGACTCAGTCGTGGTCGCTGCGGTTGAACAAGCTGCAGGCCAGTGAAGCGTTGAACCGGCCGACGATTGCGGTGATTCCGCAGGGCGACGTGATCAGCAGCTACAAGGGCTCGCGCTGGAGCGATCCGGCACCGGTGCTGGTGCGTAATCGTTTGCTCGACGGCTTTGCGCGTGATGGCCGGGTGACGTTGCTGAGTACCGATGACAGCAACTTTGCTGCGGATCTGGAATTGGGCGGGAATTTGCAGGCGTTTCAGACCGAGTATCAGGGCACGCAGGCCAGCGTCGTGGTGCGGGTTGATGCGTTGCTGGTGCGCGGTTATGACCAGCGGATTCTGGCCAGTCGGCGGTTTGAGGAGCGTCAGCCATTGAACGATGTGCAGGTGCCGGCAGTGGTCGCCGGGTTTGGTCAGGCCAGTGATCGTCTCACCGCCAAAGTAGTCGCCTGGGCCGTAGAGCAAGGCCAGAAACTCGCTCCCCCAAAGCCCTGATTCACCACAATCCATGTAGGAGTGAGCCTGCTCGCGATAGCGGTCTATAAGCCACCATCATCGGTGATTGTCACCCAGCTATCGCGAGCAGGCTCACTCCTACAGTTTGGATATTTGTTCAGCCGAAGAACCAGTAGCAGACGAAGATAGCCCCGACCACACCAGCAAACTCCGCCAACAACGCACACCCCACCGCATGCCGCGCGCGTTGAATCCCCACCGCACCGAAATACACCGCCAGCACATAGAACGTGGTTTCGGTACTGCCCTGAATCGTCGCCGCGACCAGCGCCGGGAAGCTGTCGACACCGGACGTTTTCATCGTCTCGATCAACATCGCCCGCGCCGCACTGCCGGAGAACGGTTTGACCATCGCCGTCGGCAGCGCATCGACAAACCGCGTGTCCCAACCGGCCCACTCGACGAGATGCCGAATGCCGTCCAGACCAAAGTCCAGTGCCCCGGAGGCGCGCAGCACGCCGACCGCACAGAGCATCGCGACCAGATACGGCAGCAGGTTCTTCGCGACGTCGAAGCCTTCTTTGGCGCCCTCAACAAACGCCTCGTAGACCTTGACCTTCTTCAACGCGCCGATCAGCAAAAACAGCATGATCAACCCAAACAGCGTGAGATTGCCGAGGATCGACGACAATCCCGCCAAGGCCGTTGCTGAAAGAGTACCCAACAGGGCCATGAATCCACCGAGAATCAGTGCGCCCGGAATCAGATAAGCCAACACCACCGGATCCCAGATCCGCAACCGCTGCATGAACGCTACCGAGAGGAAGCCGACAATCGTCGAGCAGCTGGTCGCCAGCAGAATTGGCAGGAACACCAGCGTCGGGTCGGGTGCGCCTTGCTGGGCGCGGTACATGAAGATCGTTACCGGCAGCAGGGTCAGGGAAGAGGCGTTGAGCACCAGGAAGAGGATTTGCGCGTTACTGGCGATGGTGGCACTGGGATTGAGCTCCTGCAGCGCCTTCATGGCTTTCAGGCCGATCGACGTGGCCGCGTTGTCGAGGCCGAGACCGTTGGCGGCGAAGTTCAGGGTGATCAGGCCAAGGGCAGGGTGACCGGCCGGGACTTCCGGCATCAGCCGCAGAAACAGCGGGCCGAGCACTTTCGCCAGCCACTCGACGATCCCGGCCTTCTCGGCAATGCGCAGGAAGCCCAGCCACAGGGTGAGGGTGCCGAACAGCAGCACCATGACTTCGACCGAGAGCTTGGCCATGGCGAAAATGCTTTCCACCATCGCCGCAAAGATCCCGGCGTTACCGCCGATCAGCCACTGCGCCAGCGCCGATACGGCTGCCACGATGAAGAAGCCAAGCCACAGGCCATTAAGCATCAGTCAAATCCCCCGAAGAATGCGGCGAATGATAGCGGGGTCGCCAGAAACGACAAACCCCGGATTTCTCCGGGGTTCGTTTGGCGGACTCGGTCCACTGTAGGAGTGAGCCTGCTCGCGATCGCGGTGTATCAGACAACAGAAATGTTGAATGTACAGCCCTCATCGCGAGCAGGCTCACTCCTACAGGGATTTGTGTCAGTTCTTCGAGATTTCGCCCGCTGGCAATTTTTCCTTGCTGCGCCAGTGCGGCAGGGAGTTCCAGTAGCGCTCGCCCTTGGCGTCGTCGTACATGCCTTCCCAGCGTGCGATAACCAGCACGGCCAGCGCGTTACCAATCACGTTCAGTGCGGTACGGGCCATGTCCATGACGCGGTCGACACCGGCGATAAACGCCAGGCCTTCCAGCGGAATACCGACGCTGCCCAGAGTTGCCAGCAGCACCACGAAGGACACGCCCGGTACACCGGCGATGCCTTTGGAGGTGACCATCAGGGTCAGGACCAGCAGCAGTTGCTGGCTGATCGACAGGTCGATGCCGTACAGCTGCGCAATGAAGATTGCCGCGATCGACTGGTACAGGGTCGAACCGTCGAGGTTGAACGAGTAACCGGTCGGCACGACGAAGCTGCAGATGGCTTTCGGCGCGCCGTAGGCTTCCATCTTCTCGATCACGCGTGGCAGCACGGTTTCCGAAGAAGCGGTGGAGTAGGCCAGCACCAGCTCATCCTTGAAGATGCGCATCAGCTTGAACACCGAGAAACCGAACATCTTGGCGATCAGGCCCAACACCACGAAGGCGAAGAAGGCGATGGCGAAGTAAACCAGGATGACCAGTTTGGCCAGCGGCACCAGCGAGGCGAAGCCGAAGTTGGCCACCGTCACCGCGATCAGTGCGAATACGCCGATCGG
>Ga0163161_10003436_pt1 | contig 11101 bp, 9 predicted proteins | sample S45metaG_FD_129847 | JGI IMG/M metagenome (GOLD analysis project Ga0163161, IMG submission 129847) | Switchgrass rhizosphere microbial communities from Kellogg Biological Station, Michigan, USA - S4-5 metaG | ecosystem: Host-associated > Plants > Roots > Rhizosphere > Soil | place: USA: Michigan... | reverse complement strand
GCTGCGCCCGGCCATGCAACGGCATGGCCGGGCGCTCGTGCGCCTGCCTCCGATCCGCTTCGATCCTGCCCCGGCCACGCTGCGCCGGGCGCGCCAGCGCGTGCGCCGGAACCTCGGCAATCCTCTCGCGACGGAGCTCCTTTTTGATCACCTGCGGTTATTGATCGATCAAGAGCTTTCAATTTACGAGGATCAATCGCCTGCCTACGATTGCCGCCAACGATTCCCGCACAACAGTCGGAGACAAGCAGATGGAAAGAACGCTCATGGCCGCGGCGGCGCATGCAGCGCTGGCACAGCCATGGAGCTGGCTGCTGGCGCCGCTCTCCGGCGCCGACGAACACCACCTTGCGGACTGGACGGCATGGCACGCCCGGCTCATGGTGCTCGGCTGGGGCATCCTGCTGCCGCTGGGCGCACTGGCGGCGCGCTTCTTCAAGATCGTGCCCGGGCAGGACTGGCCCGCGCAACTGGACAACAAGGCGTGGTGGCATGCCCACCGCGCCATGCAATACGCCGGCGTGCTGGCGATGAGCGCCGGCCTCTGGCTCGTGTGGGGCACGGGTGGCGTCCGCGGCGCCGCGGCGCAGCTGCATGCGTGGCTCGGCTGGGGCCTGTGCATCGCGGGCTGGGCGCAGGTGGCCGGCGGCCTGCTGCGCGGCGGCAAGGGCGGGCCGACCGATGTGCGCCTGCGCGGCGACCACTACGACATGACGCGACGGCGCATCGGCTTCGAGCGCGTGCACAAGTCGCTGGGCTGGCTCGCCATCGGCGTTGCTGCCATGACCATCGTCCTCGGCCTCGCCATCGCCGACGCGCCGCGCTGGATGGCCGTCGTCCTGGTGATCTGGTGGAGCGCCTTCGCGGCGGCCTTCGCGCTGCTGCAACGCCAGGGCCGCTGCATCGACACCTACCAGGCCATCTGGGGACCGGACGCCGCGCACCCCGGCAATCGTCAGCCTGTCGTCGGCTGGGGCGTGCGACGCTACACGGCGGCCGCCTGGCGCGCACGTTCCGGCCCTCCCTGACCCCTCGCAAAAAACCAAAACTTCAAGGAAAAGAGATGTCAGGCCTGGAATTGAACAACGTGGTCAAGCGCTTCGGCGAAGTGACCGTGGTGCAGCAGATGGACCTCGCCATCGGCGACGGCGAATTCGTCGTGCTGCTGGGCGAATCGGGCTGCGGCAAGAGCACCACGCTGCGCATGATCGCGGGGCTCGAAGAGGTCAGCGAAGGGCACATCACCATCGGCGGGCGCGACGTCACGCGGGTGGCGCCGATGGCGCGCGACATCGCGATGGTGTTCCAGAACTATGCGCTGTATCCGCACATGGACGTGGGCACCAACATGTCGTTCGCTTTGCGCCTGGCGGGCCGGCCCAGGGCGGAGATCGACAGCAAGGTGGCCGCAGCCGCCAAGGTGCTGAACATCGGCCACCTGCTCGCGCGCAAGCCCAAGGAGCTGTCGGGCGGCCAGCGCCAGCGCGTGGCGATCGGGCGGGCCATCGTGCGCGAGCCCAAGGTCTTCCTGTTCGACGAGCCGCTGTCCAACCTCGACGCCAAGCTGCGCGGCCACATGCGCGCCGAGCTCGCACTGCTGCACGAGCGCCTGGGCAAGACGACGGTCTATGTGACGCACGACCAGGTCGAAGCCATGACGCTGGCCTCGCGCATCGTGATCTTCGACAAGGGCCGCATCCAGCAGGTGGGCACGCCGTCGGAGGTGTTCACGCGGCCGGCGAGCCTGTTCGTGGCGGGCTTCATCGGCACGCCGACCATGAATTTCTTCCAGGCCCGCTACGCCGAGGAAGACGGGCAATGCCTGCTGCGCGGCGAAGGCTTTGCCTGGCAGGCGCCCGCGTGGCTCGCGGCCCGGCCGCCCGCCCCCGGGCAGGCGCTCACGCTGGGCTTGCGCCCGCAGGCGCTGCGCGCCAGCGCACAGGCGGCACAGCTCGCCGTCACGGTGGACGTGGTGGAGTACCTCGGCACCGAAAGCCAGGTCGTCGGCCACATGGCCGCGCCCTCGGGCCAGCGCGTGGCCGCGATGCTGCCGGGCGATGCGCATGGGCAGCTGCACCGCGCCATCCACCTGGCGTTCGACAGCGAGGACCTGCACGTTTTCGACAGCGGCAGCGGGCACACCTTGCGCCGCTGAGCTTCCTCCACCGATCAACACACACAAGAAAAGAGGTCGCCGTGAAAAGAAGAGATTTCGTGAAGAGCAGTGCCGCCACCGTGTTCGGCGCCGGCTTGCCGCTTCGCAGCGCGTTCGCGCAGAGCCGCTATGCCAGGTACGCGGGACAGACCGTGACCTTCAACATCCCGGCGCATCCGCACTACGACGCGATGCTGAAGATCCTGCCCGAGTTCACGCGGGAGACCGGCATCAAGGTCGACGTGGACAAGCTGTCCATGGGGCGCATGAAGGAAAAGCAGCTGCTCGAGATGGCCAAGCCGCAGGGCGACTACGACCTGGTGAGCTACGTGGTGATGTGGAAGGGCGAGTACGTCGCCAAGAACCTCGTCCATCCGCTGGAGCGCTTCTTCAGGAATCCCGCGCTGGCCGATCCGGAGTTCGACCTGAAGGACATCATCCCGATCTACCTGGAGAACCTCGGCCTCGTCGGCGGGCCCAAGGGCTACCTGGCCGGCCCGGGCGCGCAGCTCTACGGCCTGCCCTATGGCGCCGAGACTTCGGTGCTCGCCTATCGGCGCGACCTCTTTGCCAAGCACGACCTGCAGCCGCCCGGCAACTACGACGAGTTCGCCAGGCTGCTGCGCGTGCTGAAGGACAAGGAAGGCATCGGCGCGCTGGCCTCGCGCGGACAGGCCGGCCACCAGTGCGTGCATGCCTGGCTGCTGCATCTGAACCCGCTCGGCGGCAGCATCTTCGACAACGAGTGGAAAGTGCGCTTCAACGACGCGGCGGGCATCAGGGCGCTCAAGTTCCTGCAGGAGGTGGTGGCCACCGGCCCGGCCGGCATCCCGGCCTACGGACAGGGCGAGAGCAACACCGCATTCCTGCAGGGGCAGGCCGCCATGTACCTGGATTCGACCTCGCTCGCGGGCCTGGTGAACGATCCTTCCAAATCGCGGATCGCGGGCAAGGTGAGCTGGGCGCTGCACCCCATGGGCACGCGGCGCGCGTCGCAGTCGGGCGGCCTGGGCCTTGCGATCCCGAAGAACGCGAAGAACGCCGATGCGGGCTTCCTGCTGATGCAGTGGCTCACCGCCAAGGCACAGGACAAGGCCTGCACGAGGGCGGGTGGCACGCCGGTGCGCAACTCGACCATGGCCGATGCCGAGCTGGTCCGCCAGTATCCGGAGTTCATCACCTTCAGGGAGGCGCTGAAGTACAGCAACCCCGACTGGCGGCCGATCATCCCGGTGTGGGACAAGATCAACGTGCAGGCCCTGGGCGTCGGCATCTCCGAGGCCCTGACCGGCAAGAAGACCGCCGAGGCCGCGCTCAACGACCTGGTCGGTCCGGTCACGCAGATCATGCGCGAAGCGAGCTACAAGGTCTGACCGCGATGCGCACCTCTCCCTGGGTTCCGGCCTTCTATCTCGGGCCGGCCGTGCTGATCATGGCCGCGGCCTGCCTCTACCCCGTCGTGTCGGCGTTCCAGCTCGGCTTCTTCGACTGGAGCATGGGCACGCCGTGGAGCGAGGCCCGCTGGGTCGGGCTCGACAGCTTCGTCTTGGCCTTCTCCAACCCGCGCGTCTGGTCGTCGCTGTGGACCACGCTGCAGTTCGCGGCAGTGAGCGTCACGGCGGAGATGGTGCTGGGCATCGCGCTGGCGCTCGCGCTGGAGCGGCCGGTGCGCGGCACGGCGTTCTTCCGCACGCTGTTCATCCTGCCGATGATGATCGCGCCCATCGCGGTGGGCCTTGCATGGCGCTATCTGTTCGACGCGCAGTTCGGTCTCGTCAATGCGGTCCTCGGACTGTTCGGCATCGCGGCGCACGGCTGGCTGGCCGACCCGACGCTGGCCTTCGCCGCCATCGTCGTGGCCGACATCTGGCAGTGGACGCCCTTCGTCTTCATCATGATGGTGGCGGCGCTGGCCAACGTGGACGGCGCGGTGATCGAGGCTTCGCGCATCGACGGCGCCAAGTGGTGGCAGATGACCTTCCTGGTCAAGCTGCCGATGGTGATGCACGTGATCGCCATCACGCTGATGATGCGGCTGATCGACGCCTTCCGCGTGCTCGAGGTGATCTACGTGCTGACCTTCGGCGGCCCGGGCGATGCGACCGAGATCCTTGCGCTGCATATCTACAAGACAGCCTTCGTCGGCCAGCAGCTCGGCGCGGCGGCTGCCATCTCGGTGCTGCTGCTGCTGGTGGTGGTGGCCCTGTCCTGGGGTGCGCTGCGGCTGTCGAACCCGTTGAAGAACGACAGGTGAGGCGCCGTCCATGAAACGCTCCCCTCTTGTCACGGTGCTGCACTACGCGATGCTGGTCGCGCTCGCGGCGCTGTGCATCGCGCCCATCGCGGTGATCTTCACCACCAGCCTGCGCCAGCAGGTGCAGATCTTCGCCGAGCCGCTGAACTTCATCTTCACGCCCACGCTGGAGAACTACCGCGCCGTGCTGCAGGAAGACAAGTTCAGCAGCTACCTGATGAACAGCCTGTTCGTCGGCATCGTCTCCACCGCGGTCACGCTGGTGCTGGGCTGCATGGCGGCCTACGGCCTGGCGCGCTTCCGCTTTGCGGGACGCAACACCATCGCCTACACCACGCTCCTGCTGCGCACCGTGCCGCTGGCCGTGCTGGCCATCCCGGTCTTCATGATCTGGAGCCAGTGGCACCTGATCAACAGCCTCTGGGGACTGGTGCTGCTCTACGTGGCGGTCAACCTGCCGTTCACCATCTGGCTGCTCTACGGCTTCGTGCTGCAGGTGCCGGTCGAGCTGGAAGAGGCCGCCGCCATCGACGGCTGCGGCCCGATCCAGGTGTTCGTGAAGGTGCTGCTGCCGCTCATGGCGCCGGGCCTGGCCGCGGCGTCGATCTTCACCTTCCGCATCGCGTGGAACGAGTTCATCCTGGCGCTGGTGCTGACCGACCGGCACACCCGCACGCTGCCGGTGGCGGCCTCGCTGTTCATCACCGACATGGGCGTGGACTGGGGCAAGGTGATGGCAATGGGCAGCCTCATCGCGATCCCGCCGCTGATCTTCACCTTCGTCGCTGCGCGCCAGATCATCACCGGGCTCACCGCCGGGGCGGTCAAGGGATGATGACCATGCCGACGAACCCGACCTTCATCGGCCGGCGCCAGCTGATCCAGGCGGCGGGCGCGTATGGCGCCGCCTGCTGGGGTCTCGGCGCCCATGCGCAGGGCGCGGGCCAGGCAGCCTGGGGCAAGCTGCGCGGGCAGACCATCCGCGTGAGCTATCCCGGTCCGCACCCGCACTACGACGCCGCCGAAAAGCTCTTCGACGATTTCACGCGCGAGACCGGCATCAGGATCGAGCGCGACCGCACGCCCTATCTCGACATGAAGGCCCGCCAGCTCGCGGGCATGCGCAAGCCGCAGGGCGACCACGACGTGATCACCTACCTTGTCGTGTGGAAGGCCGAGTACATCAAGGAGAAGCTGCTGCGCCCGCTCGACGACATGCTGGCCGACCCGCTGCTGGCCATGCCGGGCTATGAATTCAGCGACCTGATTCCGGCCTATGTGCAGGCCATCGGCAGGGCGAACGGTCCGAAGCCGAATCTGGCCGCGCCAGACACAAGGCTGTATGGGCTGCCCTGCGGCGCGGAAACCAGCGTGCTCGGTTTCCGGCGCGACATCCTGGAACGGCAGAAGCTGCATGTGCCGGCCACCTACGACGAACTGCTGCATGCCTGCGAGGTGATCCGCGACAAGGAAAAGATCGGCGGCGTCACCTCGCGCTCGCAGGCGGGCCACCAGGTCACGCATGCCTGGCTGCTGCATCTGTCGCCATTCGGCGGCCAGGTGTTCGACGCCGGCTTCAAGCCCGTGCTGCACGAGGAGCCGGGCATCAAGGCCGCGGAGACGCTTCGCCGCCTGGTGGAAACCGGGCCGGCGGGCGCCGGCAATGCCGGCTTCGACGAGATGCAGGCCGCGTTCCTCAACGGCGAATGCGCGTTCTATCTCGACACGCTGGCGGTGATGGGACCGGCCAAGGACCCGAGGCGCTCGAAGGTGGCGGACAAGATCGCCTATGCGATGCACCCGAGTGCCAGGCGCATGTCGGGCCAGACCGGCGGCTTCGGCCTTGCGATTCCGAAGAACGCGCGCCGGCCCGAGGCCGCCTGCGCGTTCATCCAGTGGATGACCAGCAAGGCCAGCGATCTTCGCGTGGCGACGCTGGGCGGCAACACGGGGCGCTGGTCGACGCTGGCCAACGTCGATTTCAAGATCAGGAATCCCGAGCAGGGCATCCTGCCTTTCGTGCTGCGTGCCGCCAACCCCGACTGGCGGCCCCAGATTCCCGAATGGGACGAGATGAGCAAGAACATCATCGGACAGGCGCTGCCCGATGTGCTCGCAGGCCGCCGCACCGCACGCGAGGCGCTGGCCTCCACCGTGGCGCCGCTGGCGTCGCTGCTGCGAAGCGGTGGCTGGACCAGCGCGGAACGTGCCCAGGACTGCTGCGAAAGACCCACCGCATGAACACCCCCATCGACATCTTCGACCCGCGGCTGTCGCCCGTGGTCGAAGGCGCGCGGCTCGAGAAGCTGTGCACCGGCGCCGCGTGGAGCGAAGGCCCGGTCTGGATGCACGAGGACGACGCCGTGCTGTGGAGCGACATCCCCAACGACCGCATGCTGCGCTGGAGCCCGAAGGACGGCATGTCGGTCTGGCGCAGCGGCGTCGAGTTCACCAACGGCCACGCGCGCGCCCTGAACGGCGACCTGCTGCATTGCTCGCACGGCCTGCGCGCCATTGTGCGCACCCGTGTTGCAGCCGATGGCGTGCACGCCGGCACGCACGACGAAATCGTGGTCGACCGCCATCTCGGCAAGCGCCTCAATTCGCCCAACGACATCGTCGTGAAGCGCGACGGCACGATCTGGTTCACCGATCCGCCCTACGGCATCGAGAGCGACCGCGAAGGCCACCGTGCCGAGCGCGAGCAGGCGGCCAACTTCGTGTTCCGCTTCGACCCCGCAACCGGCCGGCTCGATGCCATGACCGATGCCGTCGAGGAGCCCAACGGCCTCGCGTTCTCGCCCGACGAATCGCTGCTCTACGTGAGCGACACCTCGGCCGCGATGCGCAGCGACGGCGGCGGGCGCCACCACCTGATGGTGTTCGACGTGCATGCCGGCGGGCTCTCGAACCCGCGCGTCTTTGCCGAGGTGAACCCCGGACTGCCCGATGGCTTCCGGCTCGATGCAGCGGGCTGGGTCTACACCAGCAGCCTGGACAGCGTGCAGGTCTATCACCCCGACGGCAGCCTGCTCGGCAAGATCCATGTGCCCGAAAAGGTGGGCAACCTCTGCTTCGGCGGCGCCCGGCGCAACCAGCTCTACATCGCAGCGAGCTCCTCGCTTTACCGCATCACGCTTCGTACGGAAGGAATCCAGCGTCCATGACACAAGAAATCCTGCTCCTGGTGGAAAAGTGCAGCCACTGCTTCAGCTACTACGCCGTCGAAAGCGGCGAGCGGCTGCACAGCATCGGGCTCGAAGATTTTCCGCATGAGTTCGTGGTGGACGCGGCCAGGCGCTTCGCCTACGTGGGCCACTACGGCGTGGAGACCTCGGGCCACCCGGGCCACGGCGGCACGCGCATCTTCCAGATCGACCTTGCGGGCCGCAAGCTCGCGCGCACCATCGACATCGCGCCGTTCAACCGCGTGCACGGCATGCAGATGGACGAGCAGGGCCGCCTCTATGCACTGAGCGAAGACCGCGCGCAGCTCGTGGTGCTCGACCATCCCGAGACCGACACGGCCCCGCGCCGCGCCGTGCCCGCGGGCGGCATCAAGAGCCACCTGTTCGCGCTCACGCGCGACGGGCAGACGGCCTACGTGATGAACCTGCTCTCGCACACCGTGAGCAAGGTGCGGCCGCACGACGCCACCACGCTGCCGGTGTCCTGCTCGCCCGGCGACAAGCCCGAGGGCTGTGCGCTCTCGGCCGACGAGAAGACGCTCTACGTCACCAACCGCTGGAGCAACACGCTCGCGGCGATCGACACCGCGCGCATGAAGGTGCTGCGCGAGGCCCCTTCGCGCGACGACCCGACGCGCATCTACCTGTACCGCGACGGGCGGCTGGTGGTCACCAACTACGGCGAGCGCAGCCTCTCGGTGGTCGATGCGGCCAGCCTCGAGGAGCTGGCCCGCATCCCGATGGCCGCGCGGCCGATCGCGCTGAGCTTCCATCCGACGCGCCCGCTCGCCTTCGTGAGCCAGGACAACGACAAGCTCGGCTACTTCAACATGGAGACGCTGGCGTTCGAGCGGTTCATCGCGACCCAGCGCGAGCCCGACGTGTCATGCGTGGTGACGCTGTGAACGCCCCCTCCGCTCCCGTGCTGCGCGTCGATGGGCTCTGCAAGCGCTTCGGCGGCACCCAGGCGGTCGACGACGTGTCGCTCGACCTGCATGCCGGCGAGATCCTCGCCTTGCTCGGCGAGAACGGCGCCGGCAAATCGACCCTGATCAAGATCCTGGCCGGTGTCTACAGCCAGGACAGCGGCAGCGTGTTCCTGCAGGGCCGGCCCGAAGCCGAGTGGCGCGCCGCGCCGCGCGAGCAGCAGGGCATGGCCTTCATCCACCAGGACCTCGGGCTGGTCGAATGGATGACGGTGGCTGAGAACGTGGCGCTCGGCATGGGCTTCCCGCGCCGGCTCGGGCTCATCGACTGGAAACAGGTCGAGCGCAATGCGCGCCGCGTGCTCGGGCACGTGGGCTGCGACATCGATCCGCGCCGCCGCGTCTTCACGCTCACGCGCGCCGAGAAGTCGCTGCTCGCGATCGGCCGCGCGCTGGACGCCGACGCGCGCGTGCTGGTGCTCGACGAGCCCACCGCCAGCCTGCCGATGGCCGACGTGCAGCGCATGTTCGCGCTGCTGCGCCAGCTGCGCAGCCGCGGCGTGGCGATGATCTATGTTTCGCACCGGCTCGACGAGATCATGGACATCTCGGACCGCGCCGCGGTCATGCGCGACGGCAAGCTGGTCGGCACCCGCGTCACGCAGCAGGCGAGCGCGGCCGAGCTGGTCGAGCTGATCGTCGGCAGCAAGTTCGATGCGTCGCTGCCCAAGGCGCGCGGCGACGGCACCGACACCCTGCTCACGCTCGACGCGGTGTATGCGGCCAACGCCGGCCCGGTCACGCTGCAGGCCCGCCGCGGCGAGGTGCTGGGCCTGATCGGCCTGCGCGGCGCGGGCCACGAGGCGATCGGCCGCATGCTGTTCGGCTTGATGGAACTGGAGCGCGGCCGCATCCTGATCGGCGGGCGCTCCGTGGTGCCGCGCAATCCGGCACAGGCCATCCGGCTCGGCATCGGCCTGGTGGCGGCGGACCGCATCGACGAGAACCTCGGCGCGAGCCTCAGCGTGCAGGAGAACCTGTTTCCCAACCCCGCCCTCGCGCTCGGCACCCTCTTGGCGCGGCTCGCGCCCGAGGCCGAATCGGCCGATGCGCGCCGGCTGATCCGCCAGTTCGACATCAACCCGCCGGCGCCGCAGGCAGAGATCCAGAACCTGAGCGGCGGCAACCAGCAGAAGGTTGTGCTGGCGCGCTGGATGAACCTGAAGCTGCCGCTCCTGATCCTGGAGGAGCCCACCGCGGGCGTCGACGTCGGCGCCAAGCGGCAGATCTACGAGATCCTGCGCGAGCAGGCCGATGCCGGCGTCTGCGTGCTCGTGATCTCCACCGACTTCGAGGAAGTCGCCAACGTGTGCACGCGCGCCATGGTGTTTCGCGGCGGCACGGTGGCGTGCGAGCTCGACGGCGCCGGGCTCAGCGTCGCGCGGCTGCTGGTCGCTGCCGCGGGCGGCGAAGACACGGCCGCACCGGCCGCCAAGACACCCACTACAACACCAGAGGCAATCGCGTCATGACCACTTCCATCCGCGCCACCGCGCTCGAACCCGATCCGTCCTTCGACACCGCCCACACGGTCGGGCTGCTGGCCCGCATCGGCCGACAGATGCCGGTCTACGGCCTGCCGGTGCTGACCATCGGGCTCATCGTGCTGTTCTCGATCCTGCTGCCGCAGAGCTTTCCGACGCTGTTCAACCTGCGCTCGATCCTGAGCGACAAGTCGGTGATCGCCTTGCTCGCGCTCGCCGCCACCATCCCGATGATGACCGGCAAGATCGACCTCACGGTCGGCTACGGCATCGTGCTGTGGCACATCCTCGCGATCAGCCTGCAGACCCAGTTCGGACTGTCGTGGCCCGCGGCGGTGGCGGTGGTGCTGCTGTGCGGCGCGCTGTTCGGCGTGATCAACGGCGTGCTGGTGGAGCAGGCGCAGATCGACTCGTTCATCGCCACGCTGGGCACCGGCACCGTGCTGTATGCGATTGCGATGTGGCACAGCGGGGGGCGCCAGGTGATCGGCAGCCTGCCCGACGGCTTCGTGAACATCGCGGGCGCCGACCTGTTCGGCCTGCCGGTCACGGCGTTCTATGTGATGGCGCTGGCCGTGGTGCTGTGGCTGGTGAGCGAGCACACGCCGATCGGCCGCGCGTTCTACGTGATCGGCTCCAACCCGAAGGCGGCCGTGCTCAACGGCATTCCGCTGCAGAAATGCGTGATGGGCGCGTTCGTCGCGTCGGGGACGCTGTCGGCCTTCGCGGGCGTGGTGCTGGCCTCGCGGCTGCAGATCGGCCAGGCCGGCGTGGGGCTGGAGTTCCTGCTGCCGGCGCTGGTCGGCGCCTTCCTCGGCTCCACCACCATCCGGCCCGGCCGCGTGAACGTCTGGGGCACGCTGGTCGGCGTGGCGATCCTGGCGGTCGGCATCTCGGGCATCCAGCAGTTCGGCGGCGCGTTCTTCGTCGAGCCGCTGTTCAACGGCATCACGCTGCTGGTGTCGATCGGCATCGCGGGGTATGCGCAGCGCAAGCGCGGCCAGTCGATCAAGCGCCGCATCGCCGAGCAGCAG
>Ga0163161_10003435_pt1 | contig 11102 bp, 10 predicted proteins | sample S45metaG_FD_129847 | JGI IMG/M metagenome (GOLD analysis project Ga0163161, IMG submission 129847) | Switchgrass rhizosphere microbial communities from Kellogg Biological Station, Michigan, USA - S4-5 metaG | ecosystem: Host-associated > Plants > Roots > Rhizosphere > Soil | place: USA... | reverse complement strand
ATAACGACAGCATCGCGATGCGTTAGAAGAAGATGACGCGCTTTTTGACGCTGATGACTACCAAGTCATTGACGAAACGTGTGTGTTTAAAAGCGTGGAAGATTTGGTATTTCTACGCTCGACGCTATCGGAAGTTTCCTTCAACACGTGGGGGTGTTCGTGAACTAGGCAGCGTTGCGCTCGGCCGATAGTCTTTGTTGGTCGCCGCAAAATCGGTGACACGGACGTGCAAGTCCGGGATCGGCACACAATCGGTTATGGCTATTCATCGAGCGTTTTCTTATGCTCGCGAATTGTTATGGCGGCTGTGTGTGGGAGACCTTCGGGTCTGCCGGTTTGCCGATTCCGGTCTTGCACACCTATACACAGCTGCCACCTCATTCGAAGCGCAAGCGAAACGGTGTTAGCTCCTAATATCGGTAATATTTCAATGATCAAGCCAACACCGAATCCACCAGAACACGAAGACACATCCCCCTACGAATCTCTCGATTCGAAGAAACTCCACGAAGCCGCCGAACGCGCCCTCAACCACCATTTCGCCCCGCCGCCCAGCGAGAAGCCCAAGCCGCGCAAAGGCAACCTCTTCACCGTCTCCCCCGACATCGACACCGAAGCCCTCCTGGCCAACGCCTCGGAAGACCTGCTGTCCATCAGCGCCATCGCCGCCAACCTGGCCGACGACGTGGAAGGCACGCTGCGCTCAGTAGCACTGGCGATCAGCAGAATGTCGGATGGGGTTCGGTTGTTGGTGGAGCGAGCGCTGGATCATATTGATTCGCCGAATTCGGCGGTGCATCGGACGAAGGTGTAACGAAACCGCGAATAGAAAAAGGGGACGTAGAGTCCCCTTTCTGCGTTCCTTTTCCAAGCTATCTTAACTAGCGAAAGTCTTCAGCACTTTTAGGCTGCGCTTCTATTCCTTGCCTTGCGGACCGACTTACGAAGGCATAGCTGCTCGCGCCACAGGACTGCCGGAATATAACCTTGTCATCCTTGAGAACTGTCAGATTACTCACGAAGGCTTGGTTAACGAGGTAGGTATAGGGCCCCTTTTTGAACTTGATGATGTCCAGGTTGACGCTACCTTCCGACGCATTCACCACGAAAAACTTGCCCTTGGGAGGTGCACTTTTCTGCGGGAAGAGCATTTCTATTTTTCCCGGAACGCCGTAACGGTACTGAACAGAACCGGCAGCGGGCTTGTTGTTTCCCTGCGCACAAACGGAAACCGTCTTTCCTCCCGTCAATGGACAACTGAAATAAATATCTTCGTCTGCGGAGCACAACGTTTCATTCTGCTCGTCATTCAAGGACGGACTCTTTACCGGAACTTGCTCTTGCAGTTGTGCGCCGGAGACACAATTGGTTAGACAAGCCAACTTCGAAAGATCCGGTTCCTCGCTTCCAACAAACAGGTAAGTCGCGAAACCATCACGGTTACGAGCGTTGTAAACGGGAACACTGACAGTCAACCCTTTGGTGGGCACGGTCACGCCAGAGTCCTGCCCAGAGACAACCAAACCCTCCGCATCACCGCATAACTCCTGCAAAGCGGCATCACTGAACGAATCAACTGAAGGTCGGGCAAACAGCTTGGCATCGGCGCGGCAGTCGTAGCCGTGCCAATACGGCCCCGTACTCGGATTGATATCTATCGAGAAAACATATGCGCCCTCAAGCGCTACTCTTCCACTGTCATAGTCAAAAACCACCCAGCGACGAGACTTCGCTTGGGAGAAATTCTCGTTTTCCAAAATGTACCGATCACCATCGCGATACAGCTCGAAAGAATTCATGGCCCCGACCGACTCTGCCGTGTCGGATAGCTCGTCACCGGAATCGGCATCCACCAGATAGTTGTTAGCATCCAACACCAATGCGCAATTGCTACCGGCTTGCCTGCAGGACTTGAGTGACGGGAACATCGGCTCTGCAACCGCAGGCAAAGAAACCAACAATAACGCCGCCAAGAATAGTCTTTTCAACATAGCTTCCCTGTTTATGAGTACAGCCCTGACAGAACAATCGGAATCGCTATCTGCTTTCTTAAAGCGAAAAATCCAAAACCGCTTTAAGCCGCCAACATTGCCCACGAACAAACCGATACTCGAGAACATAGTCGGTATCCGGCTTTTGCAGGATCGCCGTGGCGCTATTGCCCTGCTCTTCCTTGACGGTCAACGTCAACCCGTCGGCCTCTCGTTTCACGCGATCCGGAATGAGCGGAAACTTGATCTGGTCGCCGCTGACGCTGCGCTTTTCCATCTCAGGCTCAGGATCTCCCGCCACGGTAGTGCCCAATTTCAGCGGCTGTTGGACGAATGCTTTTTGCACGTCTACTCGCTCGGAAAAGGTTTCAAGAAAAGCGGCAAAATCACTCGAGGGACAAGCAACACTGGCTACTTCGCCGCTATCGGTCGAGTGGCCCGTTGCCGACGGCGCGATCTTGTCTAACTCGACCGAACGCTCCTGACTCATCCGGGTGATGCAGTTATTCACGACCGTCGCATGAGCGGGCCTGTCTGTTTCAATTTCAAAAGCTTCCACGGCGCAGTTCGCGTCCCGCAGCTTGACCCACGCGCGCTGTGCTTCCTTTACCTTCGCCAGATAGGCCGCACCCAACTCCGACTGGCTCTGATACTGAGTTTCGAGCCGCGCCATCAATTGGTGATAGTGGCTGTTCAATTGGGAATCCGCTTCCTTCATCGCCATCTCAGCGCACTGGTCAACTTGCGCACTGATGCTGACTTCTTTGCAATTAACCCCGGCAAACGACTTTGAAATCGACAACAGCCCCAGCAAAAACACGGCAATAGGTTTAATCACGCTCACTTCTTCATTCCTTGAATGACAGATCGCTCAACTGCGCGCTGCGGAATCTTTTGCGCCTTGCCCTCTCCGGACATGAGCGAGGTGTACTGCTTGTAAGCCTGCGCCGCCCGCGCTTTATCATTCACACCCCAGTAACTGTCCGCGAGATTCAGATAGGCAACGGTTCTGGTGGGATTTCGGGCAATAACCGCGTTCAACAGCTCAATGGACTCATCGTAATAGCCGGACTCACCCAATAGAAAACCGACATCGTTAGACCAGCCTGGCGATTGAGCGAAGTCATACTTTCGCGCGATGTAGCTGTGCGGATAGCAGTGGCCTTCGCCCCCATCCATCAGAAAATTCGCCATCACCTTCGAAACGGCCTCAATCTGCCCTTTTCGATACAGCGCCAGAGCCTGATCCAACTGGTACGCGATATCCGACATCATCAGTTTTTGGTAGCCCTCGGCCGGTCGCTGAACGTGCAGATCATGCAGCTGATCAAATACCTTGCGCCCATTGAAAGACGCCAACGCCGTTTCACCGATCAAGCTTTTGGGGGTTTCTTCAACACTGACAACGGAGCGATCACAGGCATCGTTGTTCGTTACCTGCAACACGTTTTTCAACTCAAACTGTTTTGAGTTTTTGTTGTAGCGAAAGACCAGATTGAAGTTGTAAACGCCGTTATCTTCTTCGTTGCTGACCAGCACAAGCGCGTCCCCGGCTTCAGCGGAAGGCTGCTTGACTGATACGGTTTCCCCCTGCACATCAACAACCGTAAGGACACCCGCCGGACTATTGATCACATTGACGCTGAAACCTTCACTCATGACCGCCGAGTATTGGCTCTTGATCAACGGCAAAGCCGTGGATGTGTCCAACAGAATGTCATCACTGGCTCCTTGCTCAGGCGAGATCAGCAGTCGGTGATACGCCTCGCCAGCATCCCCGGTTAGCACAAAAACGTTTTGACGGGATGCATCACCCAATAATTTGGCCGGAATCTTCTTGATGACCTGAGGCGCGGCACCCGCACTAGAACAACAAATCACCCACAAGAAAATCGAAAATTTCAATTTATTGACTGTAAATATCTTCACCACTGACAACCCATCTCAGGAGACGGATCCATATTCATATCGTACTGAAACGAATACACCGCTTCAGTTTTATAATTGGTATAGGTCATCCCATAGATACGGGCACCTTGGCTGACCATTTCATAATCCCCTGTCACCACGCCGTTAGAGACTTCTACCCAAGTGGTCGTAAATTGAGACGGCCGATCCGGGTCCATTACTTCCTCCTCAGAGCCTCGGTAGGCGAGAGTAATAGCCTCCTTTGACTTGCTGTACTTAACGCTCGCACCGCTCCATTTAGCGACCGAATCGTAATAGCTTCTGAACTCAAATTTGATGCTGTTGCCTCCCAGAGATTGGAAACAATAGATCTCCGTGGAAACCTCGCTGTAAGCTGTCAGCGGGCAGGCGAGTAACAGCGCTAAAAAAAACTTCTTCACAAACACCTCTGACTTCATTCCGTTGAAGGCTTCGCACAACTCAACTCCTTGGTTTCCGGAGGATTATTATTTACTACTTTTTAAATACACCCAAAGAAATAAGCTTTGGCGCATCGAGGCGCTTTTTTATAAAAATAGATTCGCCCCCATATCGCTTAATATCTATTTCACCAAGCAAGTCTTAAATAAATCGGTCCTATTTTCTTTTCTAGTCGATTAACCGTCTATCGATAGGAGAACTTTTTTTAGCTTGGATATATCATCCTCATAAAAATTATTGCACTGAGAAACAAAAATAACCTCTTCACTTCTGTCGCGCTCAAGCGTGCTACAAACGAGAATGTATCCATCATTGTCCTGCGGCCCCTTATATACAACGACCTTCATATCTAACAGACTCCATCCATTTTGTGCCATTTTTGACCTAGCTGATGCAGGCGCATCAGAAATTTCAATTATCGACTCAGGATCCGGGAGTTTAATCAAACCATTGTATGGCGGATGACTACCAACAGCCAACTTACTTAAAACATTTCCCCTATCACGCCCACGAGCAAAAACCGTAGGAAGACTATCGAAAGCCGTAGCGGTGGAAGACAAACTGGAAGAAACTAGCTTTACTACGTCCACACCATTATCTTTATAGTATTCGGCAATCTCGAAGTCCGCTGGTAAATCATTGAATCCGCATTTTTGTTCTTCAGCAGTAACACCTCCAAAAAACAATGCGGAGCACATCAGACTCAAAATAACACAAGACAATTTAAACTTTCTCATTAAGCACACCCCAAATTTGTTCAAACGCAGCCTTCCTTTCAGTATCATGCAAAGGAACTTTGTTGGGGCTTCCCCTGTTAATGATAGACCCAACCACTTTGCAGTTTTCTGGGGCCGCCCCTTCGTCTGCACGTTTATTTATCTTTTCTCTAGACCAAAAAAATCCAGATGCGTCGCAAGCATTGTAATCGTCCGAAGAGAGAAGTGAGGGATTAGGATCCACTGTAAAATTTTTCCCCCGATACATTTCATAACTTTTGTAATTACGTCTTCCTGTAATTTGCAAAAAACCTCGACCATGTAATCTGAAACCATCGCCAACTGCCCCACCATTCGACGAATTAGCGACTCCGTTATCCATACCAGCAGCCTTTGTTGCTATCTTGCTTGGACAGTCAAAGGGGACAGATTTATTTTCCGACCTCTAACTTAGCTCAGATAAATTTGTTTACTTTTTGGGACAACCGTTTATTTACCAGATTCATATTAAACCAAGGAGGCGAATTTATTTGCTGTCCTCCCGTCATTAGTGAGAAGACAGCTAAACCAATCCGACTCCGCTCAGTCACTTCCCTATTTCGGAACAGCTCAGGTCTTTAATCACCGTTGCTTCGACATGAATGATACAGCTTCTGCGCTGTTCACCGGTTGGCTGCAGAGGGGTAAGGCTGAGTGTCAAATGTATACCGTCAGCTTTCACCAAAATATCCTCAAAACCAGCATCGGCGAAATCCGAATTGAATTTTTTACCTTCAAAGGTACAAAAATTCGAAGAAGACAAAACTTTCCAGTTTTTTTCAGGGCTAACCACCTGAACTTCAAGGCAGCTACTACCGAATGTTTTTACATACCTGACGACATTATCGCCAACGCGACCGGCCCCAACCTCCGAGACAGGGCCGATATCTGGTATTTCCGCTACTACGTGCCCCAGGTAAAAAACACAAAATAATGGTACCAACTTCGAAAACTTCATAAAACACTTAAGATAATCAACACGTCTATTGAACCGATCTTCTGGCACATTGCCCCATTTCGAACGATCGCCTATTACACCTGAAAATGCAGACAAATTATTTTCAGTCATATGCCTTTGAATAATAGCTCTAGAATCGCCAGTGTAGTCACCTCGATAAATCAAGTCGATTGCCATATCCTGAATTTTTGGATTCGTCGAATCCCAGTTCAAACGACCATAAAGGTTAATAGCATCGGTTTTATCCGATATCCTTATAACTTCGCTTTTCATGAATTCATAAATTGGCACGAACAATTGATACTGCTGCTTCAGTAAAACGGGACAGATTCATTTACCGGCTATGCACCCGCCTCATAAATAAATCTGCCCTTTCCGCTCAATGCGATCGCTCTTCAACTCGAGCGGGAATTTTATTTGCGGCTCCTTTTTTTAACATAGCATCCCGATAAGATACATAAAATGGCTTAGCCTCAGCCTGCTTCCCTAAAGCCCAAAGAGAGTCAGCGACATTAAGTTTTAACGGTACCCTATCAGGAGCCAATACTAATAATTTATTGTAAACTTGCATCGCCAATAAATGCTCACCGCCCTGTGCCAAATAGAATCCGATATCATTGTACGCAGCCAAATTCGACTGCGGCGGATTGCACGCCATATATGAAGAAACGCCCATAAACATCAAATCCTTCAGAGAGGCCGCTCTAAACTCACTTGAAGAAATTTTTGAAACCTCATCTATCATACTCTTCGGAGGTAAACTGCTTTTAACAAAATCAAAACTTCCCCCTGTAGAGTCCTTCCACTTCTCTCCAACCCAAGCCCCATCACACTGAAGCGCCGAGCCTATGTTTTCAACACAACCCGTTTCCAAAGACACAACATCACAATACGCTTGTTCAGAATTTTCGCTATATCCCTGCCCATCGCTAACCTCTCCGGAAACCACGCGCATCAACAGCATTCGCTTTTTACTCGGAGATTCTTTCTCTGTGCTTATTAATGTAGAAATACCGGTTGGTGCCGAGCTTGTTGGAAAGCTGTAAATAGCAAAACTGCTCCCCGCCCCTTTATATTCGACATTATTCCACCCATTATGAAGCTTATCCCAACCGCTAAAGCGCAAAAAACTCCCGCCCACTCCATTTACAACTAATGGCTCACCTTCAGCACGACACAAAGGCGTCACCAAAAGAGTCAAAAGAACAACCACATAAAAACGATTATCCATTTAGAGCCACCTTCAAATTATTATGCCGAATCGGACCATCTGTCATATTGCCACGATTATTACCGGTTCCGTAATACACCAAAATCTCTCGTTCATAGGCCGAATGACTGCTCCCCCAAGTCGCAACATCCTTACTTACAGCCGCATGTGCCAGAAAGAATTTATCTAAAGCTCTTTTCACGCTATCCGGCACATGAGAAGGACGATTCACACTTTCATCCAAAACGGTAGCTCGCCCAAACTCCGACTTGAAAAGCTCTCCAATCTTGAAGTTATACGACGTCGGAACCTCTAATAAAACATTTCTTAATCGCGTAATAAAATCTAAAATCTGAACTTCGACATATGACTGTGACCCTATAGCGCACGACAGAACCGAAACGGGTTTACATTGAATCACATTACCCAGCGTGCTTTGTGAACATCCCACCCTCAATTTTTCTTTCAGACTCTGCCCCTCAAGTTTTTGTCCATCTAAAAACTCTGCGTCCTGATAATACATTTTGGCGTTGCTGGAACTGAGATCAAGAAACCATCCTTGCCCCTCAAACAACTCTAAATATTCATCAGGATAAATATCTTTAAATTTTTTGACTTGAGTAGGCAACTCACCAGCCCCCGTCACCTTAATAGTTTTTTGCATTGCTCCCGCAGTTATTACCTCACCATCATAAGCTTGTACGGCGTTGATTTTCCCTTCATTTTCACACATAGCGGAGATAATTCTTCTCTCACTAGAAGTTACCTGTCCCGCAGCTTCCATTAAATTCCAATGAGGTGAGTCACCTAACTTACCCTCCCCTTTTACGAGGGGACCGAAATTTACAGTAGCGTATCGAACCACTACGACTTCGGCATTGCAAGTACACCTCTTCCGCCGGTCAAAATTTGCTATTAAACCGATGCTATGTACATGCCAAATTTTCCCATCCGCACTAAGCCCCTCTTTTCCAGCCAGATCAGCCCACCACGCTAGTTTCTCAATCCGTTTTTTCTCAGCCACCCAATTTAAATTGGGGTGTGCGGCCGTATGTCCCATCAATTCGTCCAGCGCGTCCCACTTCTCGGCCTTATAGAGCCATTCACTCTCATATTTGGTTGCCAGCAATGAAATGGACTGCGCGAACCAAGGTTTGGCCAATGCCGCGCGAATTTCGGTAACAGTGAGTTTGTCGTTTTTGTCGGTGTCGATGATGTTGTACAGCCGCTCTTTCACCGGCCCGTTGGTGGACGTGCTGGCTTTGGGCGCAAACGAGGCCTTTTCGTCCTCGGTGAGCAGGTTGAGATCATGCAGATTGGCGGCCAAATGTTCGGTGTTGCTGGCTGTTTCTTCAATGAATTCAAACCCCTCCCATTCCCACGAATTGTGACGCGTGGTCATGAGATCTTGTTCGCGTAACCAGCCGCTGATGGAATTGCCTTGGTCGTCGCCCAGAAGGTCTTCGAGGCGCCACCATTGGGCAGTCCCTTCCTTGATTTTCTTTTCGGGCGGCATGGCCTCCAGCACGCTGGCAGGGATAACCAGATCATAACCAATCAGTACCCCGTCATCGCTGACCTTGGGCGGATTGCTGCTGGTGATGTCCGCGCGGTGGGTAATAAGTTTGGTGCCCTTATAAACCTTCATCAGATTTTTCTGATCCGCTGGCAAGGCTCCAGCTTTGCTTTGACTTTGAGTAACGAAGGTATGAACGTCCTCACAGCTAAAGACTTCCAGATGCAGCAAATTCTTCGGGGCTGCATCCGAATGATTTTGATACTTACCTATATGTCCCAGGACTTGGCCGGCCTTGATCTTGAAGGACGGACTCAAAGAGATGACGCTTCCTAGTGGACTATGCGGCTCACTCATTGGCTCAAGCGAATCCGACCAAACGAAACCAGGTAGTTTTCCATCCGTCTCCGGCGCCAGAGCAGGGTTCGATGAACCACTCACGATCTCTACCAATTTTCTAAATTTATTCGGCGTTGCATCGTCACCGAGCCTTATTTGCGTACCCGCTGGAAGATGGCTAAGAGGCAGTCCGGCTGTATGGGCACTACGTACGTTTGCGCCGTGCTGCGCGCCCCCCGGTAGCAAGTCTGGGGCGTCATTGCCTACGAGGTATTTGCCCTCTCCGAGGTCTTTTAGTTGTCCCTTAAATACCCAGCCCGTATCAGTGGGTAGTCCAGCAACTTCAGGGGTGACGCTAACAATCTTGACCCAATTTTCAGTGGCTGGTGCAGGTTGAGTCACCACGGTAGTTCCACGCGGCAAAACTGCCACGACTGGGTGCTGTCCAGAATTGCCGCTTCGAACCCGGAGGCCTAACGCTTTATCTGGCGCATCCGCCTTAACCTTATAGAGGCCTTTCCCCCAGAAGGCGGGAGGCTTCAAGGTCGGATTCCTCTTGTAACTGTCCCAATCCAGCAAGTGCATATACAAGCTATAAAAGGTCAGGCTCGGTCCAGCTGCCGGCGGTGCGCCGGGTGCCGTACCCTGTGCTGGGGGTGGTGCAGGAGGTGCGGGGACTTCGAGTCGATGCTTAATCAGAACAAACCCAGTTGAATAAACTGGCTGTGCCGAGCCAAAGTCAGATTTTGGATAAGCCTCATCAATCCGGTAAGCCACAACCTCACCATCGGCAATGCATCTGACCTCCGTCAGATCCTTTGCCAAACCAGTGTCTTCGTCAAAATGAATGCCACCATGCCAAAGACCATTAGCACCTAACGGATAGTAACCATCCTTAGCCTTCGCTAATGCCTTATAGAACTGCTGCGGATCAGTCGCTTCTGCAGTTCCTATTTTCAGCGGATACGACCACTTCTCTACTTTGCTTGTTGTTGTCTCAGTCATTACTAATTACCTGAATCCTGATCCCTGGAGGCATATGCCGTTGGTGTCTATTAGCCGGAAAAATTGAGCATTCGTTGCGGTTTGCGTTTGACCTGTTCTTCCGGAGCATTCCCCAACGCCTGATCCATCAAACTCCCCGCCTTATCCTTATCCGCCGCCCCCGGCAGCACCGGCGGCTTGATCCCGATCCCACTCCCCGAGCCCGCCGAACCACCCGCATTAACCTTCACCACCGGCCCAACCACCGTCACCCCACCGGCATCCAGCTTGATAAAACTCCCCCCGCCCAAAATGGTGAGTTCGCTGCCAGCCTCAATAACAATCTTCGCCCCAGCCTTCACATGAATCTCTTTCCCCACGCTCGTCAGCTGCGCGGTCCCGAGCTTCACATGCTGGTTCTGCCCAATCGTCAGGTGATCATCCAGCCGCGTTTCAACCTTGCGGTCGGCAACCGTGGTGCGATGTTCTTCGGCCTTGAGTTCGGTGTAGGTGTTCTTCACCACCGTGTCGTGGCGTTCGTTGCCGACGCGGATCTTCTGATCATGCTCAATGTTTTCATCCCAATCCCGCTGGGCATGGATGAAGATCTGCTCGGCACCTTTCTTGTCTTCGATGCGCAGTTCATTAAACCCACCGCCCCCCGGTGAGCTCAGGGTTTTGAACACGGTGCGGGTTTTGTTCGCCGGCAGTTCGTAGGGGACCTGGTTTTCCTTGTGGTACAGGCAACCGGTCACCAGCGGTTGGTCGGGGTCGCCTTCGAGGAAGGTGACGAGTACTTCCATGCCGATGCGCGGGATGACGATGGCGCCGTAGCGGTCGCCGGCCCAGCTCGATGAGACGCGCATCCAGCAGCTGGTTTTGTCGTCGGCCAGGCCTTCGCGGTCCCAGTGGAATTGCACTTTGATGCGGCCGTATTGGTCGCAGTGGATTTCTTCGCCTT
>Ga0163161_10003431_pt1 | contig 11110 bp, 10 predicted proteins | sample S45metaG_FD_129847 | JGI IMG/M metagenome (GOLD analysis project Ga0163161, IMG submission 129847) | Switchgrass rhizosphere microbial communities from Kellogg Biological Station, Michigan, USA - S4-5 metaG | ecosystem: Host-associated > Plants > Roots > Rhizosphere > Soil | place: USA... | reverse complement strand
GCGCGCAGGCCGCGCGCGGAGGCCAGGTGCAGGGGCGACCAGGGGCGCGAGCGGCCGCGTACGTTTTCCTGCCACGTGTCGAAGCTCTGCCGCGGTGACAGGCGCGCACCGGGGTAGACCTCCAGCTTGGCGAGGGCGGGGTTGCCGGCCCAGCGCACGCTGCGCACCTGCTCGGTGCGTGTCCAGACGATGGCATCGTGTGCGTCCGACGGGAGCGCCAAGACGATGATGCCGGCCGCGAGGCTGGTGACGGCAGGATCGTCCAGCTCGGGGTAGCGCGCACCGATCTCGTCGGTGTGCAGCAGATCGTCCGTGCCGTCGACGTCTTCGGCGACGCTCCGGCGGGCGCACTCGCGAAGACGCAGCAACGCGTCTTCATCCGGCAGCTGGCCGTAGCGCGTCACCTTGTTACCCGAGAAGATGGCAACGCCGTCGGCATCGACCACTTCAAGCAACTCGGGCGCGAGCGAGGCAAGCAACGGCGGGTCGATGCGATCGGCGCCGTTGAAGGCGGTGATCAACTTTTCGCGCACCGTGAGCAGGACGCTCTCGACGTCGATCGTCTCCAGCGCTTCGATCGCCGCCACGCGCGAAGCGAAGGCGCGCGCCACCGCGTCGGCGATGTCGCGCATGCGGTGGTCGGCGAAGAACGGTCGATAGTGGTGGCAGGAGATCAGGCCCCACAGCTTGCCGTGGGTGATGATGGACGCCACCAGGGTACCGGTGACACCCATGTTGCCGAGGTATTCGAGATGCACCGGCGACACGCTGCGCAGCGACACGTCGCTGAGATCCGTCGCCGCCGCGGTTTCCGGATCGTACGCAGGCAGGATGCGCGCCGGCACATAGCGGCAGTTGCTGATCTGGCGGACGCGGTTGCGCAGGTAGAGCGCGCGTGCCTGTGCGGGGATGTCGGTGGCGGGGTAGTGCAGGCCCAGATAGGCCTCGAGATCATCCCTGCGTGCCTCGGCCACGACTTCGCCATGCCAGTCATGATCGAAGCGATAGATCATGACGCGGTCGTAGGCGAGCAGGCTGCGCACGGTGCGTGCGAGCCGCGCGGCCGCGCGTTCCACGGTGGCGTCGCCTTCGAGCTTCTGAGCGAGGTCACTGCCGATGCGGCGCGGATCGTCGTCGAAGTCGCCTTCGCGCGGCTCGAGTTCGATCATCCAGCGCGTGTCGTAGGCGTGGACGGCGGCGTACCACGTCGCCGGCGTCGTGGCGTTTGGAAACGTCACGGATACCCAGGGGCTGTGCGCCGGGCGTTCGCCGTCGTCGAACAGATCCGACGGGAGCGTTATGACCTCCTCCAGCGGAGCGTCCAGCATGACGGCCGGGTCGACGCCGAGCACCTCGGCGGCGTTTTCACTCACCTGCAGGATGGCTCGCGTGCGCGCATCCACCACGACGAGGACGCCGTGAGGCTGGATCGAGCCGGGAATATGGATGGGTTCGCGGTCGCAGGCGGTCAGATCGGGCAAGTCAGTCATGCGCCGCAGGATCCTTCAGCGTCTGTTGAAAGCGCGCGAACATTCGCTGCGCGGCGTGGGCGGCGGCGGCCTGTGAGGCCTCGTCGGGAAGTGCGTGGTCGAGCAGGGACTGGAAGCGTCGCCAGCTGGCGGGGGCGTTTTCGCCCACGGCGTAGAAATGATGCGGCAGGTCGGGGTAGAGCTCCCGCAAGCGGCGGACGATGACGCGGCCGCCGAGGGCGGAGCCCTCAATGACGTAAAGCTCGCCCCAGCAAGCCGCACCCTGCTCGGTAGGAGCCGATTCATCGGCGATTCGGCGCGCGACGACGCTGCCTGTTTCGTTGTCACGCTTATCGCCGATGAATCGGCTCCTACAAAGATCGGCTTCGATCAGTGCGGCGCGTGACACGTAACGCCAGTTGGCCAGGCCGGCGAGCCAATCGTGTCGCTCGTTCTCCCAGGCGCGGAACAACGACAGTTGTGCCTGCAACAGGGCGGAATATCCGGTTTCATCCAGCTCGCCGCCTAGCAGCAGGCGCATGCCTGCCGTCGCCTCGGCGGCCTCATGGGCATCGCGCGTCGCGTCGCGGAGAAACAGGTGGGCAGGCGTCACACCGACGGCGCCGGTCACTCAGAGCACCTGGACGGCCTTGAGCACCACGACGACCACGACGCCGGCGACGATGGCCAGGGCCATCAGGCGCACACGGGATGCCGTGCGCTGGGGCTTCGGGCGCAGGTCCGGCGAGCGGTGCATCTGCAGTTCTTCCTGGAAACGCACCACCGGCTCGATGCCGATGTCCTTCAGCAAGGCACGCGCCTTGGGGAAGTCGTCGGCGCTCTTGACCCATACCTGCGGCCACGAATCGCGGTTGTCGTTGCGCTGCGAATAGCTGAAGCGCTGGTAGGTCGGGCGATTCCAGGTCGACCGGTTAGTGACGGTCGTCTCGATGTCGTGCTCGGTGAGGAGCGACACGATCCGGTCGATGTTTTCCGGGCGGGGTGAGGTATAGATCTGGCGCATGCCCCGATTCTACGGGATTTGCGCGGGGGCCAGCAGGCCCGTCACGTCCTCGATATGACCGTCGTTGGCCTCGGCGGGCAGGCGCAGCAGGCTCATGATCAGTGGATACACGTCCACGTTGGGGAAGGGCGCGATGCTCACCCCGCGCGCGAACGCCGGACCATGCGCAACGAACAGGGCACGCATGGCCGGGTCCAGGTTGTCGTAACCGTGCTCACCCAGCGACATCGGGTCCTTGCGCTTAGCGAGGGCCTCGCGGCTGATGATCGACCAGCCGGTGTCGGCCAGGCATTCGAACGCCGGTACGCGGGGGTGCGTGCCGTAGTCCAGGCGCTTTGGCAGGTCCTGCTTCCGGTAGCAATGCATGTGCTCGTGCGGGCCGAGCAGGCGCGCCACGGCGGGGCCTGCGTCCACGCCCGGCTTCGGGTTGAACGTGGCCATGACGCCGTACGACACCGCGTCGAGCGCGTTGAGGTCGGTCGCATCGTCGGCGAAAACGATGTTGCCCTTGGGCACATAGGCCATGCCGTGGTCGGACACGATCACCAGGTTCATGTGCTCGTAGAGGCCACGCTGGCGCAGCTGGGCCACGAGGTAGCCGATGGCGTCGTCCACATCGCCCAGGGCGGTGTTCAGCTCGGCGGAATCCGGCCCGTGCTCGTGCCCGGCGTGGTCCACGGTGTCGAAATACAGCGTATCGAAGGCGGGTTTCGGTCCGGCCTCATCGATCCACGAGAGCAGTTTGTCCACGCGCTGCCGCGATGTGAGCGAATCGTCGAAGGGAATCCAGTGGTCGGGCCGCACGCCATGAATGGCCGCCTCGGTGCCGGGCCAGAACATCGTCGCGGTATGCAGCCGGTGCTTCTGGGCGGTCACCCAGATCGGCTCGGCGTCCGCCCACCAGCGGCCGTCGCTGGTCGCCGCGTGATTGGACAGGCTGAACTTGCCCAGCGCCGGATCCTGCATGGTGTTGTTCACGATCCCGTTGTGGTCGGGCACGCGACCGGTAACCAGGGTGTAGTGGTTGGGAAACGTGAGCGAGGGGAACGAGGGGAGCATGTACCGGGCGCGCGCGCCGTCGGCCGCAAGGGCGACCAGGTTAGGTGTCAGGCCGCGATCCAGGTAATCCGGACGGAAGGCGTCGATCGAGACCAGAAGCACGGGAGAGACGGGCGGGGCGGCGGGCGTGGCGGGGCGCGTGGCGCAACCGGCCAGGGCCACTGCGAAAAGCGCGATGAAGACGCGTTGCAGCGTGGACGACGTGGCGTTCATGAGGGTCGACGTAGGCTCTATGTATCCAGGCAATCCGCCCATGATGGACGAGTCCCATGACCAATTCATCTCACAAGATCTTGCTGTTTGTTCTTGCGACTGCCATGCCGCTGACGGCGTTGGCGCAAACCCAGCCGCAGCCGGCGCGAGCGGCGGCTCCCGCGGCCCGTCCGGCCCCGCCTGCGGCGGTCGCGCGGCCTGTCGTCGCCACGCCCTCGCACACCCAGCAGTTCCAGCAGCAGGTGAATCGCCAGCAGGTGATCAACCAGCAGAACCAGAACGCCGTGCAGCAACAGTTGCGCCAGAACAACATGAGCCAACAACGCAGCACCGCGACGGATCCGGCCCTGCGTACTCAGCTAGACAACGCCGATCGCGCCCAGCAGCAGACCTACCAGGCCCAGCAGGACGCCAACGTACGGCGTGACCAGACAGTACCGCGGGTGCGCGGAACGACCGAGCGGGGCGCGCCAGCCAACTCGGGTTCTGCAGGGCACTAACCCGCAGGCTACTAACGCGTTGTTTGCTGCGACGCGGCTGGCGGGGTGCCGCGGAGGAAGCCCATAATCGGCGATTCCCCTGGATCGACGGAGCCTCCCCGATGACGGCCTTCACGCGCATCGATACGACCCGCACCGTCCGCGCACCGCGCGGCACTGAACTCTCCTGCCGCAGCTGGCTGACGGAAGCGCCGTTCCGCATGCTGCAGAACAACCTGGACCCCGAGGTGGCTGAAAACCCGGCCGAACTCGTGGTCTATGGCGGCATCGGCCGTGCCGCGCGCAACTGGGAATGCTTCGACGCCATTCTCAAGGCACTGCGCGAACTGCGCGACGACGAAACACTGCTCGTCCAGTCGGGCAAGCCGGTTGGCGTCTTTCCATCGCATCCGGATGCACCGCGTGTCCTGCTGGCCAATTCCAACCTCGTGCCAGCCTGGGCGAACTGGGAGCATTTCAACGAGCTCGATCGCAAGGGCCTGATGATGTACGGCCAGATGACGGCCGGTTCGTGGATCTACATCGGCTCGCAGGGCATCGTCCAGGGTACGTACGAGACCTTTGTCGAGATGGGTCGTCAGCACTACGGCGGCAGCCTTGCCGGTCGCTGGATCCTCACCGCGGGCCTCGGCGGCATGGGTGGCGCGCAGCCGCTGGCCGCGAGCCTGGCCGGCGCGTCCTCGCTGACCATCGAGTGCCAGCAGAGCCGCATCGATTTCCGGCTGAAGACCCGTTACGTGGACGAGCAGGCGGCCGATCTGGATGACGCGCTGGCGCGCCTGGACCGTTATGCGAAAGAAGGCCGTGCCGTCTCTGTCGCCCTGCTGGGCAACGCGGCCGACGTGCTCCCGGAGCTGGTGCGTCGCGGCGTCCGCCCGGATGCCGTGACCGACCAGACCAGCGCCCACGATCCGGTCAACGGTTACCTGCCGTCCGGCTGGACGGTGGACGAGTGGTTCGAGCGCCGCAAATCGGATCCGGCCGGCACCTCGCACGCGGCGAAGCAGTCCATGCGCACGCACGTCGAGGCCATGCTCGCCTTCCACGCCATGGGCGTGCCGACCTTCGACTACGGCAACAACATCCGCCAGATGGCCAAGGACGAGGGTCTCACCGAAGCTTTTGCCTTCCCGGGCTTCGTGCCGGCCTTCGTCCGCCCGCTGTTCTGCCGCGGTGTCGGTCCGTTCCGCTGGGTGGCGCTGTCCGGCGATCCGGAAGACATCTACAAGACCGACGCCAAGGTGAAGGAGCTGATCCCCGATGATCCGCACCTGCATCGCTGGCTCGACATGGCGCGAGAGCGCATTGCCTTCCAGGGGCTACCGGCGCGTATCTGCTGGGTCGGCCTCGGCCAGCGCCATCGTCTCGCCCTGGCGTTCAATGAAATGGTCCGCAACGGCGAGCTCAAGGCGCCGATCGTGATCGGCCGTGACCACCTCGACTCCGGCTCGGTGGCCAGCCCCAACCGCGAAACCGAGTCCATGCGCGACGGCAGCGACGCCGTCAGCGACTGGCCGCTGCTCAACGCCATGCTTAACGTGGCTGGCGGCGCGACCTGGGTCAGCCTGCATCACGGCGGCGGCGTCGGCATGGGTTACAGCCAGCACAGCGGCGTGGTCATCGTCGCCGACGGCAGCGAAGCCGCCGACAAGCGGCTGGCCCGCGTGCTGTGGAACGACCCCGGCACCGGCGTCATGCGCCATGCGGACGCCGGGTACGAGGATGCGATCGCCTGCGCGAAGGAGCAGGGGCTGAATCTGCCGATGGTGGGGTAAAGCATCGCCGATAAATGGGCTCCTACCGAGGGACATTGCAGGTAGGAGCCGATTCATCGGCGAACGGGTGCTAGCCTCAGCGCCCGTTAGCCCACGACGCCACGTACCGCTCCGGATAAATCCGCTCCAACGCCAGCACCTTCGGCCGGTCATTGATCGCGATGTACATCGCGTCCGGATTCAGTCGCATATAGTCCTGATGCTCGTCCTCGGCCAGGTAAAACCCCTTCAACGGGGCCACCTGGGTGACGATCGGCGCGGAAAACGCGTGGGCGGCCGTCAGCTGGGCGATATACGCGTCGGCCACCTTCTTCTGCTCGGGCGTGGCGTAAAACACCGCCGACCGGTACTGCGTACCCGAGTCCGGCCCCTGGCGGTTCAGCAGGGTGGGGTCCTGGGCGACCGAGAAGAACACCTGGAGCAGCTGCCCGTAGGTGACCTGCGCGGGGTCGTACACCACGCGCACCGACTCGGCGTGGCCAGTGTCGCCATCACTTACGTCGTCGTAGTTGGCGTGGGAGGCGTCGCCGCCGGAATACCCGTTGCGGACGCTCTTCACGCCTTTGACGTGCTGAAACACCCCTTCGACGCCCCAGAAACAGCCGCCGGCGAAGACGGCCGAGGCTTCGCCGGGAGCTGTGGCGGCGTCGACCGTGGGCGCGGGAAGGCGGACACCCTCGTCACGGGCGGAGGCGGCCGAGCAGGCCGTGAGCGCAATCAGGAGCGGGGCGAGCAGGAAGCGACGGTTCATGCGGATCTCCGAGGGAGGGGGCCTGCTGAAGGAGACCGGGCGAGTCACAGTAATCTGACATGCATCCCCGCTACAGTTACCGAGGCCCCGGCCGATATAGGACCGACGACCGTGGGTTGGCTGACCTGGCGCGGATTCGGCAAAATGGCGCGCTTTGTTTGGCAAAGGAGGCGGGGGAAACGTGGCGTACGACCTGGTAGAGAGACGCGTGTTCGTGACCGATCTGGAGATCGGCATGTACGTGAGCCGTCTCGATTGTGATTGGTCGGACACGCCCTTTCCGTTGCAGGGGGTGCCGATCGCCTCTCGAGAAGACATCGAGGCGCTGCGGCGCTTCTGCAAGTACGTGTTCGTCGACCTGCACCGCCGCGTCACGCCAGCCCACGTCACGACCACCGTCCCGGTGCGCGCCGCGATGCCGCGCCCGGCCCTGAACACCCGCCTGGTCACCCGGCACAGCTACACCGACACTGCTTCCTTCGATGACGAGATGCCGCGCGCGCGGGAGGCTTTCGACACGGTCGCGAGCTTCGCCGAACGTATCGTCGAGGACCTCCAGGCCGGCCGGGCCATCGATCAGGGCGCCGTCGAGAGTGCCGTGCGCCCGATGGTCGAGAGCGTGCTGCGCAGTGGCGACGCTTTCTTCTGGATGCAGAGCCTGCGCAAGCGCGACAGCTACACCTACCAGCATGCCGTCGGCTGCAGCACCCTGGCCGCCGCCTTTGGCCGGCACATGGGCTTCACCGGTGACGCCATTGTCAGCCTCGCTGCCGGTGGCTTGCTGATGGACGTGGGTAAGTCGCAGCTGCCCGAAGAGATGCTCGAGCGAGGCGGCCCGCTCAACGACGCCGAATGGGAACTCGCGCGCCAGCACGTGAAGGAGGGTGTGGCCATCCTCGACCACTCCGGCGTCGTCGACATGGAAGTGCGCGACATGGTGCTCACCCATCACGAGCGCTACGACGGCAGCGGTTACCCCCATGGCCTGGCCGGGACGGCTATTCCGCTCGCCGGGCGCATGGCGGCGATCATCGATACCTACCACGCCATGTCGACGCCGCGGCCCTACCGTCCGGCGGTGTCGCAGCACCTTGCGATCCGGCAAATCTATTCCGGTCGCGACCGCGAATTCCAGGGTGAGCTGGTGGAGCAGTTCCAGGCGTGCCTGGGTGTGTATCCTACCGGCTCGCTGGTGGAGCTCAATACCGGCGAAGTGGCCATCGTCATGGTGCAGAACCAGGCACGTCGCCTGCAACCGCGCGTGGCGATCCTTACCCGCACCGACAAGAACCACCTCGACGAGTTCATGATTGTCGACCTTATGCGCCAGACCGACGGCGTACGTCGCGAGATACTTCGCACACTAGCCGCCGGCAGTTACGGCATCGAACCCAGGGAGTATTTCCTGTCATGACCAGCGAGCGGTCACACATCCTGCCCGCCGTCCAGGCCATCCTCGACCGCACGGCCAACGCCGAGGGCATGTGCGGCATCCTGGTCATTCGCCTGCAGGGCATCCGCGAGGCGCAGCTCCGCTTCGGTTTCGAGTTCGGCAGCCAGATCATGCTCGCGGCCCGCGAACGGATCGTCGAGGCCGTGCGCCATGTCGACAAGATCTTCGTCGCCGGCGACGACACCTTCGTGGCCGTGCTCCCCTCCATTCGCAATCGCACGCACGCCTTGCTGGCCGCCACGCGCATCGTCGGCGCCTTCGACAGCCCGCTGCTGCGCGGCGAGCGCCCCTGGCATGGCCGCGCGGTGATCGGTGTGACCCTGTACTCCGAGCACGGCACGACGGCGGAGCTGCTGTATCGGCGCGCCGAGCTCGCGCACGACGAGGCGCTCCGCGTCGGCGAGCCGTTTGCGGTTTATCAGCAAGACGTCACGCCGATCGAAATTCTTTACGGCGAACTGCGCGAAGACATCGAAGCCAACCGCTTGCACGTGGCGTTCCAGCCACTGTGCGACCTGCGGACGGGCGAAGTGGTGCGTGTGGAATCGCTTGCGCGCTGGAATACGCGCTCCGGTGTCGAAGTCGCGCCGGGCGACTTCGTCCCCTTCGCCGAGCGCAGCGACCTCATCGTCCAGCTGACCCGCTGGAGCCTCAACGCTTCGTTACGCCACACGGCGGCGCTTCACCGTGGCGGCTGTCCGCTCGATGTGGCGATCAACCTTTCCCCGCGCGTCTTCGTCGAGCAGGGCTTCGCCGAGCACATGCTCGGCGCGCTCGAAATCTGGGGCGTGCCGCCGGAATCGGCGATCATCGAGATCACCGAAACCGCACTGCTCACCGACCTCGACATGAGCGTGCGCGTGCTGCGCCGCCTGCGCGACCACGGAGTACGCGTGGCCATCGACGACTTCGGCACGGGCTATGCCTCGTTCGCCTACCTGCGCCACTTCCCGGCGACCGAGCTGAAGATCGACCGCACCTTCGTCGACGCGATGATCGGCGACCGCCGTACCGAGCTGCTCGTCCAGGCGATGATCGACGTCGCCCACCGCCTCGGCCTCGAAGCCGTGGCGGAAGGCGTGGAGAACGAGGAAACCCTGCGTCGCCTGGTCGAAATGGACTGCGACCTCGTCCAGGGCTACCACATCGGTCGCCCGGTGCTCGCCGAGGCCTTCGTCGCCGAGCGCATCGCCGCCGCCTCTACGGTCTGACCGCCGCGGTGGCTCCTGCTTCTTGTGGGAGCCGATTCATCGGCGATCCCGCGGCAGCGGGCCAGTCCTCGGTGAGCACCCATCGCCGCTGAAGCGGCTCCCACAGGAAGCGGCGTCAGCCTCGGGCGAGGCCGAGGTAGCGTTGGTGCAGCTCGGCCACCTTGCCGGCCAGCTCCAGCTCGCTCCCCTCATTGACGATTACATCGTCCGCGATCGCCATCCGCCGCTCACGCGACGCCTGCGCCGCGATCATCTTGCGTGCCAGCGCCTCGTCGACCCCATCACGCCGGGTCAGCCGCTCGATCTGGATCGCCTCGGGCACGTCGACGACCAGTATCCGGTCGACCCACTCGTAGTTCGCGCGGTTCTCCACCAGCAACGGTATCGAAAGGATGCAGTAGGGGCCGGTGTCGGCGTTGACGGCATCGTGCAGCCACGCGCGGATGCGTGGGTGGAGGATCCCCTCCAGCGTCGTCCGGGCCAGCAGGTTGTCGAACACGCGCTTACGCATGGCCGGGCGATCCAGCCGGCCTTCGCTGTCGAGCGCGTCCGTACCGAAGGCGCGCGCAATCTCCGCCAGCGCCTCCGACCCGGGTTCGACCACCGCGCGCGCCGCGACATCCGCATCGTAGGCGTGTACGCCGAGCGCTTCGAAGCAACGCTCCACCGAGCTCTTGCCCGAGGCGACGCCGCCGGTCAGTGCGACGACAAAGCCGCTCATCGCATCCCCGCCAGGTGCAGGTAGCTACTCAAAAGGGTGTCGCCAAAGATCAGCCAGACCCAACCGGCCGCCGCGAGGTAAGGTCCGAAAGGAATTGGCACTTCGCGCTGGTGCTTGCGGAACAGCATGAGGGCGCCGCCGACCAGCGCGCCGATCAGCGACGACAGCATGATGATAGGCAGCAGGGCCACCGGCCCCAGCCACGCGCCCAGCGCCGCCAGCAGCTTGAAGTCGCCGTGACCCATGCCTTCCTTGCCGGTGAGCAGCTTGAACAGCCAGTAGACGCTCCACAGGCTGAGGTAACCGATCAGGGCACCGAGGATGGCCGAGGAGGGCGCCACGGGCAGTGCCTGCCAACCCGGGATGAGGGCGAGGCCAAGGCCGATCCAGAGCAGGGGGTAGTTGAGTTCGTCCGGTAGGTATTGGGTTCGTGCATCGATGCCGGACAGGGCGATCAGGAAGTACGTCATGGCCAGGGCGGCCAGGGCGCCGAGGGTCGGTCCGAATCGCCACACCACGACGGCGCTGGCGACGCCCGCCAGCAGCTCCACCAGCGGATACTGCGCTGAAATCGGTTCACGGCAGTAGCGGCAACGGCCACGCAGCATCAGCCAGCCGAACAGCGGGATGTTGTCCCGCACGGCGAGGGCGTGCTTGCACTTGGGGCAATGCGAGCCTTCGACCACGATGCCGGGCGGCCTCGGTTCCTCGGGCGCCTCGATCTCGAGCACCTCACGCGCCTGCTTGCGCCAGTCCGCCTGCATGCGCTCGGGCACGCGCAGGATGACAACGTTGAGGAAGCTGCCGAACAGCAGGCCGAAGACACCGGCGATGCCGATCCAGAGGGCGAGAGGTAAATCGAGCATGGGCAATCCGTGATCCAAGAAAAAACCCTCCGCCGGTGAGGGCGAAGGGTTCCTATTGTGCATGGCGC
>Ga0163161_10003430_pt1 | contig 11111 bp, 12 predicted proteins | sample S45metaG_FD_129847 | JGI IMG/M metagenome (GOLD analysis project Ga0163161, IMG submission 129847) | Switchgrass rhizosphere microbial communities from Kellogg Biological Station, Michigan, USA - S4-5 metaG | ecosystem: Host-associated > Plants > Roots > Rhizosphere > Soil | place: USA... | reverse complement strand
GTCGATGCCGAATCGTTACTTTCACGCTATCCGCAACCCAGTCTCAAACCGCAACTTCCGACGGTGATTGAGGACGGTTTTATCTTCTTCATCGGCGGAATGCAAAGTACCAATAATGACAGCAATATGACATTGAACGCGGATAACGGGACAACGTTCCATATCCGTGGAAGAACCGTCAGTTTGCTCGCCGAACACAGTGTGGTGTTTTACGAGATGTCCGTGGGCGATGCCGGCGTACTGTCAGCGCCCAAGTTGGTGGTCCATGGCAACCTGACGGTACCTGCGCCAGACCCTGCAAATCCAACCGAGCCGGGTAACCATGTGATTGCCGATCATTATTGGGAATGCAAGCGACTGTCCTCCGGGGTAGCGGCGTGCGAGCTGAATTTCATGCTGATCAACAAAAACTGCGAGGCGTTGGGTTACTTCAGTTGGACCCTTGAAGTGAAGCTAATTGACTAGACGCAATTTGTAGCAGCTGGCGAAGCCTGCGTCCGGCTGCGCAGCAGTCGTAAACCCTAAGCTATCGGTCTCACTGAAACACCGAGCCGCATGATTTCACGACTGCTACGCAGCCGGACGCAGGCTTCGCCAGCTGCTACAAAACTCGCCTCACCGCCGAATCCGGGAATGTCAGTAGAATTTTCAACAGGCCGTCGCTGTCTGAAATTCAGGCGCATCCCTATAAGGAACACGGCAATGAAATTCGCAAAAATCTCGCAGAAACTCGCCCTGTGGGCCGGCAGTCCCAAGACATTTATGGCGGCGCTACTTCTGATTGCCCTGTGGGGCTTGAGCGGGCCGATTTTCGGTTTCAACGACACCTGGCAATTGGTCATAAACACGTCCACCACGATCATCACGTTCCTGATGGTATTCCTGATCCAGAACACCCAGAACCGCGATACCGACATCCTGCATTTGAAAATCGATGAGTTGCTGCGGGTGAACAAGGAGGCGAAGAACGCGATGCTGGGGCTGGAGGTGCTGGACCTCAAACAATTGGAGGCGCTGCGCAAGTACTATCGCGCCATGGGCGAAAACGAGGTGCATGACCTGGCGGGGCTGGCGTCGTCGAGCCATCACAAACAAAATTTGAATGAGTGCTGAGCAAAAAAACGGCGCGTGATGTGAACGCGCCGTTTGCTTTAAAGGCCGCTAGCGGCCCGCTTGCAACGCCCTGGCCATTTGCAGATGGTTTTGAAGTTTGGGCAGGTTTTCTTCAGCGAAGGCTTTGATTTCCGGCACGTCGGTGCTCTGCGCTTCCTGCTGAAGTTGTTCGATGGCTGCCTGGGTGGTTTTCACCTGACTCGCGGCGTAGGCCTGATCAAAGGTTGCACCGTCCAGCACTTGCGGCATCAAGGCTTTGGCCTTCTCGACCACTTCCTCCCGCGGGGCTACTGGCAAATCCAGTTGTTTGGCGATTTTTGCCAAGTGCTGGTTAGCTGTAGTGCGGTCGTTGATGACGACGATGGTGTAGTCCTTGACCTCTTTGGATTCGGTTTTCTGGTGTGCCAGGCGGCTGGCTTCAATGTCGGCCATGCTTTGGGCCGAAGTCTCGTTGATGAATTCTGCGGGGGACTGGGCAAAAGCGCTGCTGGCACAAAGGCCCAGTAACGTGACAAAACCTGCATGACGTATTCGGGTGGCCATCCTGTTCATGGTCGCGCCCTCCTTGTAAAAAAATTCAAGCGGGAGCTTGCGCCCCCGCCTCTCAATCACCACCACTACTTGGATTTCTGACCACCTTTGCGGCCCATTTCGGGTTTCGAAGAGTCTTTATCAACAGTCGTGGTGGTAGTTTTCCCACCTTTCCGACCGGCTTCAGACGCCTTCGTTCGATCGTTGGCGAAGTTTCCCGAGTTCGAGTTTCTTGAGTTAGGCATGATTCTCTACCTCTTGGTTATGACCCAGGCGAGCAACAGCCCGCCTAAAATCAGAATCGACGAGCCCCAAAAGGTTTAGAAAAGCTGAAAACGCAGCGACGAACGGCGGCGCAGTTTCAGACTTCGAGCCGCAGATGATGCTGGCGTTTAGCGGTGTACATGGCCTCGTCGGCATGCCTGAGCAACTGCTGTTCTTCGGTGCCGTGTTCAGGGAAATGGGCGACACCGATGCTGATATGGATGTTCAGGTTGTGCCCGTCCAGACGCAGCGGCTGCGCCAGTACCTGAAGGATTTTTTCCGACACCCTGCCGGCGTCTTCCGAAGCGTGGATGCTGTGCAACAACACCACAAACTCGTCGCCGCCGATGCGTGCCACGGTGTCAGTTTCGCGTACGCAACCCTTTAGTCGATTGGCCACCGCTTGCAAAAGCATATCGCCCACCACATGGCCGTGGGTGTCGTTGACGTCCTTGAAACGATCGAGGTCGACGTAAAGCAATGCCATTCGCCCGCCATCTGCCCGAGCCAGCGCCAATGAAGCCTTGAGACGATCACGCAACAGCCCGCGATTGGGCAGTTGAGTCAGTTGGTCGTACTGCGCCATCTGCTGCAGCCTGGCATGCAATTGCTTGCGCTCGATGGCCGTCGCGACCTGCGCGCAGACGTATTGCAACAGCTCCTTGTCCTGCTCCGTGTAGCGCTCGCCCCCCAGTACGCTTTTGACGATGAGCGCGCCGATGGTGCCGTTTTTCGAGTTCAGTGGCACACCCAGCCAGCACTGCGAATTCGGGCCTTCGACCGACATCTCGAAGCCTGCGTGCGAATAGTCCTGTTCCGGGGTCAGTAAAATCGGCTGACCGCTGCGGATCACTTCCGTACACAGGCGCCCGGTCATGGTGCCTGGCAGCTCGGGTTGCAGTTCATCGTCGCCGACGTGATAAGGGAAATTCAGCTGCCCGCAGTGTTCGTCATACAGCGCTACGGAGAAACTCAGCGCGGGCAGCCATTCGCCGATGATCAAGTGAACGCGTTTGAACAACGTCAGTAAATCTTCCGCCGCGTGGGCCGCTTCGGAGATCGCATACAACGCCGCTTGCCGAGATTCGGCCTGCTTGCGTTCGGTGATGTCCCGGGCCACGGCGATACGCAGCTGATCGACTTCCGACCAGCGCGCTGTCCAGAGGATATGCACCACTTGGCCGTCCTTGCGCAGGTAGCGGTTTTCAAAATTGAACTGGGGCTCACCGCCCATAATTTCCTTTGCGGCGTCGAGCGTGCGCTGGCGATCGGCAGGATGCACCAGATCGATCATCGACTGGCCGATCATCTCGTCGGGGGTGTAACCGAAAATGCGCTCAAAAGCCGCACTGACAAATACGAAGCGACCTTGCTTGTCGACCGCACACACGGCGTCCAGTAACAGATCGATGTAGCTCGCCAGCGGCGCGGAGTTTCTGTTTGCCATGGAGACCTGCTCTGGATTCAAGCCTTGTTCGTGACCAGCCCCGGCAACGCATGCACCAGGGCGTTAATGGCAAAACCGATAAACATGACTCCACACAACCGGGTGATCGCCAGTTCGTGACGCTGATACAAGGTCCGAACCTGCCGCGCACCGACGATGCCGATGAGGATAGCGTAGGCGATCAGGCCACCGACGAAGCTCAGGACAATCAACCACGGCAACATCGACCAATGCAGCAGCTCCGCGCGGCTCGACAATAGCGCCGTGAACGTGGCCACCGCCACCGGGTAAGCCTTGGGATTGGTCAGACCGAACAAAATGCCGTGCCAGAACGGCTGGCGAGCCGGGCCTTGAGGCGCCTCGGCACTGCTGCGTTTCGCCCGCACGGCACGCATACCGAGCCAGAACAAATAGAGACCGCTGAGCACGCCCAAGACATCGAACGCTGTGCTGCCGATTTCCCGCGCACCGACAATCGCGATCAACGCGGTGCTGCACCAGACCACATCCCCGAGCAAATGCCCGCACAAAAAACCCGCCCCCGCCCGCCGACCGCGCGCTGCGCCAATGCCGAACACCGCCAACACACCCGGCCCCGGCGTGATCCCGTAGATGAAGCCCGAGACGAGAACAGCCATTAGCAGCGATGGGGTCATCGGGAAATCCTTTTGAACTGTTTGGCGAATGGGCACCAGTCTATCTCAGGTCCCTGCGCCTGAACTTACTGATCGTCGAAGAACTTCATCCCGGCATAAGGCCGCCGCCGACAGGCTGCCAGCCGTGATGCCAGATCCCCGACATGCGCTTCAAGCTTGTGGCCGTCCGGGTCGAGAAAATAGAACGAAGCACCTTCGCTGCGGTTGTCGCGCCATTCCTGTACGTTGGCGGATCGCAAGCGTTCGACGAACATAGGGAAATCCGCTGCGTTGAGGCTGAAGGCGTAGTGGGTGTAGTCGGCGGCGGGCTCGGACTTGCGCAGTGGATCGAGGGAAAGGCACAGCCAGAACCCCGGGAGCGAGAGGTAAGCGCCTGTATCCCAAGTCGCCTCGAGGCGCAGTTGCAGCTGTTTTTGGTAGAACGTCACGCTGCGGTTCAGGTCTGTGACGGCGAGGGTCAAGTGGTTGAGGCCGGTTAGCAATTTCGTTACCTCAATCGTTAAACGATAGGCCGGTGGCAGCGTAGCCACGCACTATCCCCTCCCCAATCCGCCCATTCAACCAGTTCAACGCCTGATCCCCGCCCCGCCGCTTGTGCCACACCAGCACAAACGTAAACGACGGAATATGAAACGGCGGCGGCACCACCATCAACGACCGCTCATCAATGTCTCGCAGTCCACGCGAAGCCACAGTCAGAATCAAATCAGTGCCGCTGATGAATTCTGGCGCAACGCTCCAGTGCGGCAGGCTGACGGCAACGCGACGGCGCTCGCGCAATGCCGTCAGAGCCCGTTCGATTTCCGGGGTGCCGCTGCCGCGCATTTCCAGCAGGACATGCGGACGCGCGAGGTAGGTTGGCAGGTCGAGGATGCCGTCAGTCGGCAGGCTGTTGCGGTCGACGAGGCAGGCGTAGTGCTCCTCGAACAAGGGCGTGCTGCGTAACTCGTTTGGCAACTCTGGAAAGACGCCCGCCGCAACGTCGATGTCGCCGTTGAGCACACCATCAAGCATGCCTTCGCGGCTGGCGTGGCTGATTTGCAGGTCGATCCCCGGCGCCTCCCGGCGTAAGGTTCGAATCAGCCCAGGCAAGATAATAGCGGCGCCGTAGTCCGACATCGCCAGGCGAAAGGTGCGCTTGGCGGTGGCTGGATCGAAGGTGTTCGGCGCCAGCAGCGATTGCACCTGGGCCAGGGCTTCGGCCAGCGGGACGATGAGTTCCAATGCTCGTGGAGTTGCGACCAGCCCCGCACGCGCGCGCACCAGCAATGGATCGCCGAGCAGGTCACGCAATCGCGCCAGGGCATGGCTGACCGCCGGCTGACTCAGGTGCAGACGCTCCGCAGCGCGGGTCACGTGCTGTTCGCTGAGCAAGGCGTCGAGGATCACCAGCAGGTTGAGGTCGATGCGCCTTAGATCATTCATCTGATGCATGTCCTGGATAGCAATCTGGAATTTAAATCTGCGCAACGAATACTCTAGAGTCCAGCAAAACCTGTTGGAGAATGACCATGAGTACGTTGCAGTGGGCCGGTCTGTTGTTGCTGGCCGTGATTGCCGGGGCGGTGGTGCCCTTTCAGAGCGCGATCAACGCCAACCTCACGCGTGGGTTGGGCCATCCGTTGTGGGCGACGCTTGCGTCGTTGCTGGTGAGTATTGCGGTGTTGTTGCCGATTATTGTGGCGCTGCGTTTGCCATTGCCGTCCCTGGCATTCATTAGCAAGGCGCCGCTGTGGATGTGGGCTGGAGGGGCGTTTGGGGTATGTTTTATTTCGTTGGCGCTGATGCTATTGCCCAAGCTTGGGGCGTCGGGGTTTATTGCTTTAGCGCTGGCGGGACAGGTGATGGCATCGCTGGTGCTGGATCACTTCGGGTTGTTTGGGTTGGTGGAGCGGCAGATGACCTTGCCACGGGTGATTGGGGCGGTGTTGTTAGTAGCGGGAGTAGCGCTGATTCAGTTCAGTGGGACGCCTGCCAAGGGTTTGGTGGCGGCGGGTTGAGGGAACAACTGGCAGTGAGATGTTAACTGTCAGGCCGCCATCGCGAGCGGGCTCGCTCCCACCTTTGATCGGCGGCGTGGCACAGATCGAGTGTGGGAGCGAGCGAGAGTGTCAGATTTTTTGTGTGCGGGCCGGTAATGGCCTGCCGTTAGGCAGGCCTTCATTTCACCAGGTTGGCCTGATGAATCGATCTCCGTACAAAACCGCAAACTGATTCATTGCGCTCTTCCAGTCATGGGCCGGACTGCCCCAATTGGCGGTGATATTTTGCAGTGCCAGCCAGATCAGCTTCGTCGCGGCATCATCGGTTGGAAAGTGTCCTCTTGTCTTGATGATCTTGCGCAACTGGGCGTTGATGCTTTCGATGGCGTTGGTGGTGTAGATCACTTTTCGGATGGCTGGCGGGAAGATGAAAAACGGGATGACTCGGTCCCAGGCACGCCGCCAGGCAGCAGCTACCGTTGGATATTGTTTACCCCAAGGTCCAGATTCGAAGGCAGCTAAAGCCTGCTCGGCAACTTCAGCATTGAGCGCCTGATAGATCGGCTTCAGGGCTTTGGCCAGTTCGCGACGCTTGTCCCAGGCAGCGTAATCAAGGCTATTACGGATCAAGTGGACGATACAGGTCTGCAAAGTCGCCTGAGGAAACACTGCACTCAAGGCTTCTGGCATGCCTTTAAGCCCGTCAGTGACAGCAATCAAAACGTCTTCGACACCTCGGGTCTTGAGGTCATTGAAGACCTTCATCCAGAACTTGGCGCCCTCAGTATTCTCAATCCAGATACCCAAAATATCTCGGGTGCCGTCCGGCAATACGCCCCGCGCCAAGTAGATTGCCTTGTTGCGTACCACCCCTTCGTCACGGATTTTGACCCGCAGCGCATCAAAAAAAATGACGGGATACATGGGTTCAAGGGGCCGTTGCTGCCAGGTGCTGACTTCTTCCAGAACAGCATCGGTGACCGAGCTGATGAAGTCATGGGAGACGTCTGTCCCGTATTGCTCCGAGAGAAATGCCCGAATCTCACGAACGCTCATGCCGCGGGCATACATGGCAATGATCTTGTCATCGAAGCCTGTAAAACGGCGCTCGTGCTTGGGGATCAGGATGGGAGCAAAGCTGCCATCGCGGTCTCTGGGAATGTCCAGGCGCAGCGGGCCGTCATCAGTCAGCACGGTCTTGCTACTTTTACCGTTACGCTGGTTGCTCGACTCCTCAGGGCGCTCCGCGCCCTGAGGATAGCCAAGGTGGTGGCCGAGCTCGGCACCCAAGGCTCGTTCAATCAGCGCCTTTTTGAACGCCATCGAAGCATCTTGAATAGCCTCGGCACTCATTGGGCCGCTGACGAACTGGTCGATCAGCTCTTTGGGAATGGATGGAAGGTCACGCTGGGCCTCACGGGCCGGTTTCTTTTTGGTCGGCATACATGCACCTCTTCAACATGTTATGCCCGAACACAAAATTTATGACAGTCCCGAGCGAGCCTGCTCGCGATAAGGCCCGCCCATCCAATCGAAAATAATCAGACCGCCCCGCGCAAATGCTCAAACAACATCCGACTCACCGGCGACAACCCCGTTTCATCCCTCACCACAATGATCAACGCCCGATCCGACCACTCATCCGTCAACGGCACCGCGTGCAGCCCCAACGCCCGGCCAAACAGTTCATAAGCCTTCTGCGGTAAAATCCCGATGCCCATGTTGGCCTGGACCATCCGGCACATGGCATCGAAACCCGGCACATGAATGCGCAACCGCAGCACTTTGCCCGCCTCGCGCGCCGCGGCATGGGTGCGCATGTTGATCGAACTGGCGGCATGCAAACCGACGTAATCGCTGTCCAGCGTGTCCGCAAACGCCAGGCTCGAACGGCTCGCCAACGGATGATCGGGCAACATCAACACCATCAGCTTGTCCTGCCGGTACAACACGCTGTGCAACCCTTTGATGTCGCTGTCGATGGAGCAAATGCCAAGGTCCGCCACACCGTCCAGCACCCCCTGAATCACCCCGCCGCTGGGACGTTCTTCGAGGTCGGTCTTGACCTGGGGATGACGCTCGGAAAAGTCCCGCAAGTCTTCGGGCAAAAACTGAATGATCGCCGACAGGTTAGCGAGCATGCGCACATAGCCGCGAATGCCGTGGCTGTGCTCGCCCAGTTCAAGGCCCATTTTCTCAACGTTGAACAGCATTTGCCGGGCATGGTGCAGCAAGGTTTCGCCGGCCGGCGTCAGGGTCATGCCTTTGGCCTGGCGCACGAAAAGACTGATCCCCAACGCCTCTTCCAGCTCCATCAAGCGCTTGCTGGCCGCTGACACCGCAATGGCTTCACGCGCGGCGGCACGGGTCAGCGTGCCTTCTTCGTGGACAGCGACGAACAGCTGGAGGGTAATCAGGTCGAGACGGCGGATCAGGCTTTTTTGCAGCATGGCTCGATGACTTCTATTCGGCTGAATGGGCAGGATAACCGGGTTTTGCCCCACATCCACACCGCCATCGCCCTACACATAAATCTCTTGTAACACTCAACCGAAGCGGAATCGGCCGATTCAGCGGCAATGTCGCACTCTGTAAAGTCTGGCAACACACACGGACGGCTTCACCACTCAAGGACAGACACAACAAATGGACCAGACAACGCACGCGGCAAATACCTTCACCAACTATCGAAAACTGATCGCGCTGGCCGATCACCACTGGGAAACCGCAGAAGCCGGGAAAGTCGCCGGATTGAATGTCGACATCAGAAGCAGCAACCGCATGGTTGACCAGCACGGACGTGCCTTCCATCACTTCTGCACCACCTCATACCTGGGCCTGGATCACCATCCCGATCTGCTCGACGGCGCCATGACCACCTTGTGGGAAACCGGCACCCTGCGCGTCGCCAACTCAAAAAACCGCTGCAAACTGGCGATCCTCGAACAGTACGAAACCGAGCTGTCAGCATTGTTCGGCGCCACATGCCTGAGCACCCTGTCGTGCAGCGCGGCGAGTACCGGTATCCTGCCGCTGCTGGCCAGCGGCGTGTTCACCGAGAACCGGCCGCCGGTGATGGTGTTTGACCGGTTGGCGCACGACTCGATGAGTCACCTCAAAGCCGCCTGCGCCGACGAAACCAGGGTCGTGACCAGTCCGCACAACGACATGGATTTTCTGGAAACCCAGTGCCAGCAACACACCAGGGTCGCGTATGTTGCCGACGGTGCGTACAGCATGGGCGGGGTCGCCGACCTGGACAGTCTTTTGTACCTGAAGGATCGTTATGGGTTGTTTCTCTACCTCGACGACTCCCACGCACTGTCCACCGTTGGCACATTCGGTGCAGGTCTGGTGCGCCCCAGGTTTCAGGTCCTGGAAGATGACGGCCTGATCGTTGCGTCATTGGCCAAGTCCTTTGGCGCCAGCGGCGGGTTGGTGATGCTGGGTAATGAACGGCAGAAAAAGCTGATTCAACGCTACGGTGGCCCCGGCAATTGGTCGCAAAGCCTCGACAGTGCCGCGATCGGTGCGGGCAGAGCCTCCATCCAGTTGCATCAAACGCCGGCATTTGCCGCGTTACAGGAAAAACTTCAGGTTAATATCCGGCTCTTTGACAGCCTGATCCGAACCGCACAGCACGGCAGCATCATGGCGATTCGCTTGGTCCACTGCGGTGAAGCGGCGCTGGCCAATCGCATCGCTATCGAATTGGCCAACCTCGGTTTCTTCACCTCGGCGGTGTTCTTTCCGGTGGTCGCCCAAGGCAAGGCTGCTCTGAGAATCACTTTGCGGGCGGACATGGAACCGATGCTGATCCGCCACTTTTGTCAGCTCGTCACTGAGCTTTTATGCACAACCGCCGGGGTCGTCGGCGACTGAACACCAGGGAAGATGTCATGAAGAGCCGCACCACCCTCCTCGTCACCTGCAGCACGGTATTTCTCGCTCAATTGGGCATGAGCATTTACCTGCCGGCGCTGCCGGAGATGGCTCGGGATCTGTCCGCCGACGCTTCGCAGGTGTCCTGGGGCCTGGCGGTGTACTTGATCGGGATGGCGCTGCCGATGTTGTTCTGGGGCAGCCTCGGTCAGCGCATCGGTCGCAAACCGGTACTGCTCGCGGCGCTCGGCATTTATGGGCTGGGCAACCTTGCCCTGCCGCTGGGCCAGACACTTGAAGCGTTCCTGATGATTCGACTGATTCAGGGCATCGGCGCCAGCGGAATTTCGGTGATGGCCCGGGTGCTGATCCGCGATAGCTTTCGCGGCGATCTGCTGGCGAAGGCGTTGTCGTGGATTTCGATTTCGTTCGTGGTGGCATTGGGTATCGGCCAGTACCTGGGGTCGGTTATTCAGGTGGCGCTGGGCTGGCCAGCGATTTTCTATCTGTTGGGGGGCGCGAGCCTGTTGATGGCGACGGTTGTGGCGCGGGTCCCGTTTGCTGTGCTGGCCGAGGACAATGTCCAGTCGTCTGCGTGGCCAAGTTACGGGCGCATTCTGCGCGATCGTGCCTTCCTGCTACCGGCCCTCACCGGCGGCCTCGGTTATGGGGTGATCGTCGCCTTCAACACCGCCGCGCCGCTGATTCTGCAAGGTCCGTTCAATTGGTCGGCGGTGGAATACGGACTGCTGGGCTGGTCGATCAGCGCGGCGTATTTTCTGGGAGCGTTGGCGGTCAATGGCTTGGTACTGCGCACCGGTCAGCGCCGATTGATGGCGGCCGGTGTCGGGCTGGTGCTGGCCGGCAGCGCGGTGATGTTATTGGGCAGCGTCGTCGGTACCTCCATTGCGCTGCTGTTCTGGTTGCCCTATTGCGTGGCGGTGTTCGGGCAGTCGCTGACGTACCCGATCAGCCTGTCGCTGGCCAATGACGGTTCACCGGTCGGCGGCGCTTATGCGATGGCCCTGAGCGGCTTTATTCATCAACTGATGGCGGCCGTGATTGGCGGGATCGCCAGCCTGATTGCCAGTCCGCAGGCATGGCCGCTGTCGCTGTTGTGCACGTTGCTGGCGGTGGGCGCGATGCTCTGCGTGATGCTCGCGCCGGGTCGCCAAAACACATGTTGATCTGACTCGATGCCCGGCCGTGATAAAGTCGCCGCCCATTAGCCCCTTT
>Ga0163161_10003428_pt1 | contig 11113 bp, 10 predicted proteins | sample S45metaG_FD_129847 | JGI IMG/M metagenome (GOLD analysis project Ga0163161, IMG submission 129847) | Switchgrass rhizosphere microbial communities from Kellogg Biological Station, Michigan, USA - S4-5 metaG | ecosystem: Host-associated > Plants > Roots > Rhizosphere > Soil | place: USA... | reverse complement strand
CTGTTGCTTTTCCAGGTGTTTTCGTCGCGGTGATATCCCCATGAACCGGAGAAAGTTTGACAGGTTTCCCAAACTTTGCCACGGTACTTTTCTAATTCTTTCGGACTAACCTGTTCTGGTGTTTCGAAATCGGTTCCGTCTTCATAATCATTCAGGTCCAAACGGTTATCTACAATAATCTGTGGTTGCAGTTTTCTGATCTGCTTAAGCAATGCTACGGAGCCCCAATCGTCGCGCCCTTTACCATGCTTGCCAGGATAGGAAAAATCGGCCCAAAGAATGTCGATTTTCCCGTATTTGGTTAAAAGCTCTGTTACCTGGTTGTAGAGGTATTTACGGTATTTGGCCATATCTCTGTTTTTATTTAACGCAGCATAAGCTTCGTCGCTTTCAGGCTGTGGCCTTAAGGGGTGGTATTGATCTACGGGAAAATCAGGATGGTGCCAATCAATCAGTGAATAATAAAAGCCGACTTTGATACCCTCAGCCCGGAAAGCCTCCACAAATTCTTTAACAAGATCTCTTTTCGCCTGCGTATTGGTGGCTTTATAATCGGTATATTTACTGTCAAATAAATTAAAGCCTTCGTGGTGCTTGGTGGTTAATACCGCATATTTCATTCCTGCAGCTTTGGCTTCCTTTGCCCACTTTTTAGGGTCGAAAAGATCAGGGTTAAACTGGTCGAAGTATTTCTGGTAAGTTTCGTTGGTAATGCGTTCGTAATTTCTTACCCATTCGTGGCGGGCAGGTAAAGCATAAAGCCCCCAGTGTATAAACATCCCAAAGCGGGCATCTGTCCACCATTCCATTCTTTTGGTTTTTTGAGCAGCAGTTTCGTTACCCAACCGCTTCTGGGCGAAGCCTGGTAAGGTTAAGCTGAGTATCAGCAAAGCCGATAAAATTGTTTTTTTCATTGTGTGGTTTTTTGGTTAGGATTAAACAACTAATTTACTGCGCTATGGGGTTCGAAAATGTTGGCATATGAGCAAAATATTAAGGGAAATTGGTTTAGAATCCTGTTGAGGATTTAATGTTCCAAAAACTTTGCTGATGAAATCTTTGTTTATCCGGTAATGTTAATTTGATTAAAGAAGTAATGAAAACTCAAAAAACACCCGCCAAACAGAATAAGCAACCAGGTATAGAAGCTAAAATGGATCCCCAACCTGAAGTGATTAAAGCAGGTTATAAAGGAGCAGGTAAGCTAGGCGACAAAGTAGCACTGATTACCGGCGGCGATAGTGGAATTGGACGTTCGGTAGCTGTTCATTTTGCACGGGAAGGTGCCGATGTTGCAATTGTGTATCTGGATGAAGATATTGACGCGAAGGAAACCCAGAAAATGGTTGAAGCGGAAGGTAAAAACTGCATATTAATTAAGGGCGACGTTAAAAAGCCTGCGTTTTGTAAAAGAGCGGTGGAAACAACAGTTAAAAAACTTGGAAAGATTAATATTCTGGTAAACAATGCTGGGATGCAGGTTCCACAAAAGGATCCTAAGAAAATTGATGATCAACAACTGGAAGATACTTTCCGTACCAATATCTTTGGTTATTTCTATTTCGCACACGAGGTGCTGGAATACTTTAAGGCAGGCGATACCATTATCAATACCACGTCGGTAACAGCTTACCGTTCGTCGCCAAATCTCATCGATTATTCCTCCACCAAGGGAGCCATTACATCTTTTACACGATCATTGGCCACTAATTTAGCTAAAACCGGAATCCGTGTAAATGCGGTAGCGCCAGGCCCGGTATGGACACCCCTAATTGTTTCTACCTTTGATGAAAAAAAGATCAAATCTTTTGGGGCGGAAACCGCAATGGAAAGGGCAGGGCAACCTTCAGAACTTGGCCCGGCTTATGTGTTTTTGGCCTCAGATGATGCCTCTTTTATCACAGGACAGGTCATACATGTTAATGGCGGAGAAGTTGTAAATGGATAATTTCTGTTAACTTTAAGCTTAATTAACAGTTTATATGGCATCAGAACCTTCAAAAGATTGGCGTTTCAAACTGCACGAAGTGATCTACGAATCGAATACGCCTGCAGGTAAAGCTTTTGACGTAGGTTTATTGATTGCTATTTTTTCGAGCATTATTGTCGTAATGCTGGATAGCGTGTTGAGCATTCATCAGCAATATGGCAAATTATTCAATATTACCGAATGGGTTTTTGCTTCGCTTTTTACCATCGAATATATTTTAAGGTTGGTGAGCATCAGAAAGCCGATCAGGTATGTGTTTAGTCCCTTGGGAATTATCGACCTGATTGCGCTCTTACCATCTTACTTAAGCATCTTTTTTATTGGCGCACAATCGTTATTGGTATTCAGGGCCTTGAGGTTGCTCAGGGTTTTCAGGATTTTTAAACTGGGCCATTTTTTAACGGAGATTAACTTTTTAACCCAGGCATTAAAAAACAGCGTACGGAAAATAAGCATTTTTCTGTTAACCGTTTTAACCATAACTGTAATTCTCGGATCGATTATGTATCTGGTAGAAAAACGGGAAAATGGATTTTCTAATATTCCGGAAAGCATTTATTGGGCCATCGTTACCATCACCACCGTTGGTTACGGAGATATATCACCCATCACCCCATTGGGTAAGTTTGTGGCTTCTGTTGTGATGTTAATTGGTTATGCCATTATTGCGGTGCCAACGGGCATAATTACACACGATATTGCTGTTGCCGCGCGGCAGAAAAAAGAATTACCCGAATCGTGTCCAAGCTGCAGCAGGGAAGGGCATGACAGTGATGCATTGTTTTGTAAATACTGCGGATCGTCGTTATTTAAATAAAAATGCCAGACCGTTAAGATCTGGCATTTTTCGTTTGATTAAAAGATGATTAAAGCATTTCGCCATCTTCCTTTTCATAGGCATTTGGATCTTTATCCAGTTCTGCCAAATCAGATTCATAATCCTCTTCAGTTTCACTTCCTTCCAATTCTTCATCGTCCTCTTCATCTTCAGGACCTTCGATTTCTTCGTTTAGCTGAGTGCCTTCGCCATCGGCAAAGGGAATTTCATCTTCAGTATATTCTTCATCTTCAGTTGGTTTCGGAGTGGCATGTCCTTCAGGGGCATTGCCTTCCGATCGGTTAATCTGAAACTGTTCGATATTCTGAATTTCTTCTTCTGGTTGGTTGTTTTCTTGATTTTCCATGGTATATTCTTTTATTATAGAACAGGATCAAATTGAATTAAGTTTAGTGAAAATTTAAAATCTTAAACCCCTGGCGTTGTATAGTTATTAAATAATGAGGCGATTATTCAAACTTTTTAAGTGTTAACTGGGTTTTATTAATGCGTCTTACTTTAATTAATAACCATGAAAAACCATTTCAATACCAGGAAAATAGCAGTAGTGGGAATGATCATTTCGGCTACTTCATTTAATGCAGTTGCAAAAGCGGATTGGCCCTATGCAACATTACTTAATGTTATTCATCAACAGGACAGTTTAACAACTGCGCAATTTTTACAGCAGGCAGCAATTGCAGGAATGAAAGAGGTTTTAACAGGTAAACTTGCCGCAGATAAAGCTTCTGATAAAAAGGTGAAAGCCTTCGGCCAAATGATGGTTACGGAGCATATTAAGGCCAACGAAGAATTAAAGACATTGGCAAAACTTAAAAAAGTAGAGCTGCCCATGAGTACTCCCGAAGGTGGGCAACGACCAGATGGCAGGGTTGATTCGGCACCTGAAAATTTAAAAGATACTTCACGTACTAAAAATGCAGGAGGTGAGGCTGGCAATACCGGGCAGGCCAAAAAAAACAATAACGGTGCTACTGAGGCTGAAGTGACCAATGCTACCGAAAAACTGAATAGCTTAAGCGGGACTTCATTTGATAAAGCCTATGTTGAGATGATGGTTACTGATCATCAAAATGCGGTTGCGCTGTTTGAAAAAGCTGCACAATCTACTGATGGAGCAATTAAAGCATACGCCAATAAATATCTTCCAATATTAAAAAGACACTTAAAACAGGTAAACGCATTGAATAAATAAACTATGATAGGATGATGCGCTTATAATCTTCTAAATCGATTTATATTGGTTTTGTAAGTTTAAATAATTAATATATTTGTTTAAACCTAACCGAATATATGTCGCCAATAAACCATCATTCAGTTGCAGAATTATTCTTCCGTTTGCAACAGAAAATTCAGCGTTTAAGTGCTGAAATCTGTATTAAGCGCTATCCACTTAGTTCGTTTATATCGATCAATAAAATCTTATTATGCCTTACAGCGTCTGGCATTTTTTCTATGGCTTATAGTCAGCCTGTGGAAGCACGCCATCAGGCTGATATCGTTATCTATGGCGGAACATCAGCAGGTGTAATTGCTGCCGTACAGGCTACTAAAATGGGTAAAAGTGTTGTTGTAATTTCTCCGGATCTACATCTAGGTGGTTTATCTGCCTCAGGTTTAGGCTTTACTGATACGGGTGATAAATCCGTAATTGGGGGTTTAGCCAGAACTTTTTACCAAAGGGTTTATCAACACTATCAAAAGGCCAGTGCCTGGAACTGGCAGAAAAAAGAGGAATATGGAAATACAGGCCAGGGCACACCTGCTATTGATGGAAAAGACCGCACCATGTGGATTTTCGAACCCCATGTTGCGGAACAAATAATGGAAGATTTTGTTAAGGAAAACAAATTAATTGTTTACCGTAACGAATGGTTAGACCGGAAAGCAGGAGTGGAGATGAAGGGTGGTAAAATCATCAGTATTAAAACTTTATCGGGTAAGATATTCAAGGCAAAAATGTTTATTGATGCCACTTATGAAGGAGATTTGATGGCTGCTGCAAAAGTAAGTTATCATGTAGGGAGAGAAGCTAATGCTACTTATCAAGAACATTGGAATGGCGTACAGACCATGGTTTTTCAGCATTCGCATTATTTTAAAAATAATATTGATCCTTACAAAACTCCGGGGGATAAAAGCAGCGGTTTATTAACAGGGATTTCTCCGGGTCAACCCGGACCAAACGGAACGGCAGACCGTAAACTCCAGGCCTATTGCTACCGGATGTGCCTTAGCAATCAGCCTGAAAACAGAATTGAATTTCCAAAACCCGACCGATACAATCCAATGGATTACGAATTGCTTTTAAGGGTATTCGATAAGGGGTGGAACGAACTTTTTAGTAAATACGATCCTATTCCTAACCATAAAACAGATACCAATAACCACGGGCCATTTAGCACTGATTTTATAGGGATGAACTATGATTATCCGGAAGCCACCTACACAAAGCGAAAGGAAATCATTAAGGCTCATGAAAACTACCAAAAAGGATTGATGTATTTTATGGCCAATGATCCACGGATGCCGAAAAATATTCAACAGCAGTTAAAAAAATGGGGGTTAGCAAAAGATGAATTTAAGGACAATGGAAACTGGCCATATCAGATTTATGTACGTGAATCCAGAAGAATGGTAGGCGATTTCGTCATGACAGAAAATGAAGTGCTCGGCAAAAAAGAAGTGCCAAATCCGATCGGAATGGGGTCTTACGCCTTGGATTCCCACAATGTTCAACGCTATGTTACACCAGAAGGTTTTGTTCAGAATGAAGGCGATATTGGTGTTAAAGCACCAAAACCGTATAGTATTTCCTATAAGGCCATCATACCAAAGAAAAGCGAATGTAAAAATTTATTGGTACCGGTGTGCCTGTCATCATCACATATCGCCTATGGATCTGTACGGATGGAACCTGTGTTTATGATCTTAGGCGAATCGGCTGCAACGGCCGCGTCTTTAGCGATCGATCATAAAACCGATATTCAGGAGGTGAACTACAATCAATTAAAAAATCTGTTGCTAAATCAAAAACAGTATTTAACTTTAGCTGACTAAAACGATTTATTAAATTCACTAAACACACAAACATAATATTCACCACAAAACCTGATCAAATATGAAAAAACACTTATCATTAGTTATTTTACTCTTGCTAATCACCTTAAAACTCTTTAGCTCACCGATAGAGTTGCTATCGCCCGATAAACGGATTAAAGTATCGGTAAATATTAAAGATAAAATCGGCTATGCAGTGGCTTTTAACGGTGATCCTTTTTTAAATAGTTCGTATCTACAGTTAAATTTAGATCAGGCAAAGCTTGGTGCAAACGCAAAACTGTTAAAGAAAACATTTTCTTCTGTTAATAGCAGCTCGAATCCGATAGTTCCGCTTAAAAACAGTACCGTAGTAAATCAGTATAATGTATTGCGAATGGATTTTAAAGGCGATTTCAGTGTAGAATTTAGGGCTTACAACGATGGGATTGCTTATCGTTTTATCACCAATAAAAAAGACTCGATTACAGTAAACAGTGAAGATGTGCATATCAACTTTAATGATGCAGTTAAAGCTGATTATTTAGAAACCGGTGGCTTTAAAACTTCCTATGAAATTCTTTACCGCCAAAGTGAACTTGGAAAGGTAAATAAGGATAAGATGAGTGTGCTGCCAATTTTATTTGATACCGGTAAGTATAAAGCGTTATTATCAGAAGCTGATCTTTACGATTATCCCTGTTTATTTGTTAAAGCGGTAGACGGTAAAACCGTTGATGCAGTTTTTCCTAAAGTACCTTTGGCTTTTGGAGAAGATGGCGATAGAAGCAAGAAAATACTGAAGGAAGGAGATTATATTGCCAAAACAACCGGAAAAAGAAGCTTTCCTTGGCGGTTTTTAGTCATTACGGATAAAGATACGCAGTTGGCCGCTAACCAAATGGTTTATAAATTGAGTACGCCCAATCAATTACAGGATACCAAATGGATAAAACCAGGTCAGGTAACCTGGGAGTGGTGGCACAATGCCTATGTTTATGGGGTTGATTTTAAATCAGGTTATAACCAGGATACCTATAAATATTACATTGATTTTGCTTCAAAATTTGGTATTCCTTATATTATTATGGACGAAGGATGGGCAAAAACCACGCTTAACCCTTTTGAACCAAACCCAACCATTAACCTGCAGGAACTGATTGCTTATGGCAAACAAAAAAATGTAAAGATTGTACTTTGGTTTACCTGGCTGGCGGTAGAAAATAACTTTAATATATTTGAAACTTTAGAGAAATGGGGTATTGCGGGGGTGAAAATCGATTTTATGGACAGAAGCGATCAGTGGATGGTGAATTATTATACCCGCGTGGCCAAAGAAGCGGCTAAACACCATATCCTCGTCGATTTTCATGGTGCATTTAAACCAGCCGGATTGGAAGTTGCCTATCCGAATGTGCTTTCGTACGAAGGCGTTATTGGGATGGAACAAAATATTGGCGGTGGCCTGGCTACCCCAAACAATAATTTATTCCTTCCGTTTTTACGTAACGCAGTAGGGCCTATGGATTATACCCCGGGTGCCATGCGTTCGGCTCATAAACAAGATTATAAACCAAGCTGGGTAAATACCATGAGTATCGGTACGAGGGCACACCAGCTGGCCATGTATATTGTTTTTGAAAGCGGTCTGCAAATGCTGGCCGATAATCCATTCAATTATTTAAGAGAACCTGAGACTACATCTTTTATCACCAGCGTTCCGGTAACCTGGGATGAAACTAAAATTCTGGATGCTAGTGTTGGTGAATATATTGTTACAGCGAAACGCAAAGGTGATAAATGGTTTATCGGTGCCATGGGTAACGATCAGAAGCACGATTTACAAATTAAAACCGGTTTTCTGAAAGCAAATGCAAATTATCAGATCACGCTGATCAAAGATGGTATAAATGCCGATTTTCAGGCGATGGATTTTAAACGGATTGTAAAACCAATTAAAGCCGGAGAAACAATCGATATCAATATGGTTAAGGATGGTGGTTTTGTTGCTGTAATCGAACCAGTTAAATAGAGGGAGGGACACCATTCTAGAAATCATTAATAATAGAGGATACTTAAAAAAGGGAGCATCACTACCAGATCAACTCCCTTTTTGTTGCAAAGAATAGCTACTATATCAGAGGATAGCGCTATCCTTTGGTATAGTAATAGCTTTTTGATACTTCGTATCCATAATTTTGCCAGGCACAAAAAGGCAAAAAAAAATGAAAATATTACATCTTATATCAAGCCCAAGGGGCGCAGCATCTTTCAGTATTAAATTGGGAAATGCCATAGTAGAAAAATTGCAGGCTGCAAATCCTGGCAGCACTTTAACTACGCATAATTTAGTCGACTCTCCATTTCCACATTTGGAAGAGGTACACATCAATTCTTTTTTTACACCGCTTGAAAACCATACTCCAGAATTTGCTGAGGCGATAAAACATTCTAACGAAGCAATTGCCCAGCTTAAAGATGCAGATGCCATCGTTATAGGTGCACCAATGTACAACTTCGGGATCCATTCTTCCTTAAAAGCCTGGATCGATCACATTGCCCGCGCAGGTCAAACTTTCAGTTACTCTGAAAAGGGTCCTGAAGGTTTGGTGAAAAACAAAAAAGTATACTTGGCAATCTCTTCAGGAGGCGTATATTCGGAAGGGCCAATGAAGCCTTACGATTTTACAGAATCTTATTTAAGATCTGTACTGGGCTTCCTGGGTATGACAGATGTTACCGTTTATAGAGCAGAAGGTTTAAACATGCCAGACCTTAAAGATGTGGCATTGGATAAAGCTATTGAAAGTATTACATTTTAGATAATTCGTTAATCATTAGTCCGCTTGTTATTGGTTTAGATTGACTGAAGACTGTGGACTAATGACTTTAAACTAAAAACTAAGCCGCTAAATACTTTTCTACCCTGTTGGCAAAGTCGTTTAGATCGAAAGGTTTATTGATGAAATCTTCGGCATCACATTTGGCCTTAACTGCATTCAAATGATTATTTGCCGACATCATCATCACCGGGATATCGTGTGTTTTGATGTTTCGCTTTAAGCTATTGCAGATATCCAGACCATTCCCATCGGGTAACATAATATCCAGGATCACCATATCTGGCCGGTGTTTACTCATCTGAAGCCAAAAATCGTTGGTGTTGGGGCATGTTTTTACCTCGTATTGTTCTTCAATTAATAGAAATTCGATGATTTCCCTAATATTCGGATTGTCTTCAACTACATAGATGCACTTTTTCATAAGCTCTACTTTTAGTATCTATATAACCTCCCTTGTTATCAGATGTTTATGATAGTTATGCACAATGAATGAGTTATTAACCATCTTCCAAGGTGATGTCATGCTTTTGTACCATTTTAACTTTACTAAAAAAAATATACCAATAATTTTTATTACTAATATTTTTAGTATAAATTTGTTTAGAAGTCGAACAATATGTTAAATGATACAATAACATACCCTGACATATTGATTTGATGATTTAATGTGAAAGACTTTTGCTTCTTGCTTACTAATATATTTTTTATGACCGTTACCGTTTTACCTATATTCGAAACCGATTTCAGACCGGATGCTTCATTGGGCAAAATTATGAATGAACGATTAAGGATTGCTGCAGCAGATCTGCAGGATATTCATCTGCAACATTTAAATGCTATTGGGCAACGCAAGGATGATCTGGTGGTGTATGTGAGCTACAATCCAAAATATACCATAAGGTGGCGGATAGTAAACGATGTACCAGAAGAGATAGAAAGTTTCGTGGCCCAGATTTGTGGAAATTTGGGTTACATCCAATGGAAAACAGCTTCTATTAATGTTTTTAAGGGGAGTGAGTAATCCCATTTTATATTTCCGTCATCTGATTCTATAGCTATCGGATTTATTAAAGATGACCATAACTACCATTTGCGCATCATTTTGATTATACCTTGTCAAACAGGTAGAAAAAGATACCGAATAAATTCAGCATAATGATCTCAAGGGTACCGCATACAAAAGCAAAAAAAAACGAGTCACCAATGGCAACTCGTTTTTTTTGTGTAAATATGGAAATAGAGTATTAAACTAAAAATCCTCCGCCCAATAAATCATTCCCTTCGTAAAATACAGCCGATTGGCCAGGTGCAATTGCCGATACATTATGATCGAACACCACCCTCATTTTATCTTTTTCCTGAACAATAGTACTTAACATACCCGCATCTTTGTAGCGGATTTTGGTAATCACATCATTCATTGGTTCTTCAATGCTAGCATATTTAACCAGGTTCACATTGCGCACCATGGCTTCTCTGCGTTCCAGTTCATCAGCTTTGCCTAACACTACGGTATTGCTTTCCGGCAGAATTTGGGTCACAAACATAGGCTCTCCAAAGGCAACACCCAAACCTTTACGCTGGCCGATGGTATAAAAAGGATAACCTTTATGTTGTCCAACGATCATTCCATTGCTTAAAATGAAATTTCCACCGGCTACTCTGTCTTCTAAATCTTCTACCTTATGTTTTAAGAATGCCCTGTAATCGTTATCCGGCACGAAACAAATTTCGTAACTCTCCGATTTTTTTGCCAGTTCTTCCTGTCCCATATCTAAAGCCATTTGTCTGATATCAGATTTGGCAAAACTGCCCAAGGGGAATTTAGTACGCGAAAGGTTTTCTTGCGAAACACCCCAAAGCACATAAGATTGATCCTTATTTTCGTCTTTTCCTTTCGAAATTACATAACGGCCGCTATCTTGCTGACGGATATTGGCATAATGCCCCGTTGCGATAAATTCGCAATCCAGTTTATTGGCACGTTTTAATAAAGCTTCCCATTTTATATGGGTATTGCATAAAACACAGGGGTTTGGTGTTCTTCCGGCCAAATACTCATCAACGAAATTGTCGATCACATAATCGCCAAATTCATCACGTATGTCTAAAATATAGTGTGGAAAACCATAGTTTACGGCAAGGGTACGGGCATCGTTAATGCTATCTAACGAGCAACAACCAGTTTCCTTGCTGCTACCACCCGAGCTGGCATAGTCCCAGGTCTTCATGGTTAAGCCAATTACCTCATAACCCTGCTCATGCAACATTACAGCCGCAACCGAACTATCAACCCCGCCACTCATGGCAACCAGAATTCTACCGTGTTTACTCATCTTAAAAATATTGGATGCAAAAATAAGGTTTATTTAGCTGAAATTATTTAAAGCAAGTCAGTTACTT
>Ga0163161_10003426_pt1 | contig 11116 bp, 9 predicted proteins | sample S45metaG_FD_129847 | JGI IMG/M metagenome (GOLD analysis project Ga0163161, IMG submission 129847) | Switchgrass rhizosphere microbial communities from Kellogg Biological Station, Michigan, USA - S4-5 metaG | ecosystem: Host-associated > Plants > Roots > Rhizosphere > Soil | place: USA: Michigan... | reverse complement strand
GTGTTACGCAAGCTGCTCATGGGATGTCCTTATGTGGCGCAGTTTGAAGATAAATAGGGGCACTGTTTTCAGTTGAGCTTGACCACCGCCGGCGGCGTCCACTGGCCGTTCATCGCGGCGGCTTCAGGCCAATAGGCGCGTACGTAGAGCGAGAAGTCGGCGCCCTTGGGCGCGGGCAGCCAGTTGCTTTCCTTGTCGGCACCTGGGGATTCGCTCTGCACGTACAGCGTCAGCGAGCCGTCGGCATTGGGCTTGAGCGATTTGTTCTTGGTGCCCAGGGAATAACGGCCCAGCGGGTTATCCGCGAAGAAGTGCTGTTCGTTATACAAAGTCAGCGACCAGAAACCCTTGACCGGCGGCAAGGCATCTTTAGGGAAGGTCACGCTGTAGCGCTGGCCGCCATTGAGGCGCGTGCCGGACTGATCCAGGTCCTGGTAGAAGTACTTGGTCTCGATCTGCTTGTTGACGAAAATGTTCGAGCGGGCCACCGCCGTGCGCAGGAAGTAGTCGGTGCCGAACGCTGCGCCGTTGTCGATGGTGCTCCAGTGATTGGGCAACTGCTTGCCATAGTTGCGGAACTGCAACAGCGGCTTGACCAATTCGACATCAGACTTTTGCGCCTCGTCGATCATGGCCTTTTTCAGCTCCGGATCACGCTGGGCGATCTGTGCCAGTACCGACAACTGCGCATAGCGTGCTTCTTCGCCGGGCAATGGCTTGGCGTCCTTGAGGAGTGCCGGCAGTTCATCGAAGAATTTTTCCGGGAGCACCCAGCGGGTTTCTTCGGCACCTGCCGCTTCTGCCGGGAATTTCGGCGATTTGCTCCAGTCACGCTGCTTGAGCTTGCCGTCGTACTTGGACACCGGGTACATATCGATGCCGGACAAGTACTGTTGAATCGCCTTGCGATCCTCGGTTGTATCGTCCTGGAACACCCGTGGAATCACGAAACCGGTGTTGGTCTTGGCGCGGAAAACCTGGGTGATGCCCTCAGGCACCTTGCCGTTCCAGTCCGGGCCCACCAGCAGGTAGAAACCGGGTTTGGTGCCGTACATCTTGCCCAATTCGGCGAAGCTGTCGGAGCGCAGGTCCACGACCTGATACACCCAGAACCGGTCGCCGAAATCCGGTACCTGCAACACCACCGGCTCCAGATCCAGCGCGATGCTGCCGGCGCCGTAGACCACGTCCTGGTTCGGGCAGGCCACCAGGCGTTCACCCGGCGAGATGTAATCGGTGAGCATCGACAGATGATTGATCGGCGCCACGGGCACGATGCCACCCATCAGGCCGGCTTGCGGCAGATCCTTGAACTTCAGCCGCCGGTTATAGATGTTGGCCATCGGCCAACCCCAGAAATAGGCTTCGCGCGCCATCATGCGCACATAGCTTTCGGTCACCTTCACATCGGCCTCAGGCCCGGACACCTGAGCCACCGGCTCACTCTGCGCCTGCACGGCAGTCGCGCCGAGCAACATCGCCGTTGCGAGCAGGCAAAGGGAGAAAAGAGGAGTCTTTTTCATGAAGGTGCTTCCTTGCTTGGGAGTTTTCGTTAAACGTGTTTCTGGCAGTAAACACATCGGCAGAAAATTTAGCAGAGGAATCTGATTCGACAAAGGAAAGGCTTAAGACCAAGGGGCGCTTATTTCTTTTTTCGCCAGGCAGCGTTATTTCTCGAATGGCAGCTATGGGTCGGATACAGCCCTTCGCTACAGGCAATAATCGGCCAGGAGCACCCAATTCACGCTGCGTATCTGAAGTGCTGATTATTGTGAAAATTGTTAAAGCCGGCACGTCGATGCGTGCCGGCTACGAACAACATCAATATTTCATTTTTTGATCGAAACAATCGTTGCTTTTCCACCCTCCAGTCGGAAGGAAAACGATACACGGTCTCCAACCTTCAACCCTGTCAATTGATCTTCTGCCACGGAAAAGGCCATGGTCATCGGCGGCCATTGCACAGCTGGAACAGCGCCGTGAGCCAGGGTCACCGTATGCTTCGCAGGATCGATAGCCTTGATAGTACCCTCGGCACTGGCGACAGGAGCCTGCTTCGATTCCTGCTTCATTTCCATGCCCTCCATACCGTCCATTTTCATTCCTGGCATGTCCTCTGCGTGAGTAGCCAGAGAGAACAAAACGACGGTGCTGGCAACTGTAATAAGGGTCAGTTTCATACGACATTTCCTTCAAGGGTGACGGGTTTGATTGGGAGATTTCGGCGGCGCATCAAGCGATAGGCGGCCGGGATGACAAACAGCGAAAGCAAGGGCGCCGTGACCATACCGCCGACCATAGGCGCGGCGATGCGGCTCATCACTTCGCTGCCGGTGCCGCTGCCCAACAGGATGGGTAACAGACCGGCAATGATCACGGCCACGGTCATGGCCTTGGGTCGGACTCGCTGCACCGCGCCCTCACGAATCGCCGCCACCAGTCCGCGCTCAGTGCAGTCGTCGAGATCTACACGTTCGGCCCAGGCATTCTTCAGGTAGAGCAGCATGATCACGCCGAACTCGGCAGAAACACCGGCCAATGCGATAAACCCTACCCCGGTGGCGACCGAGAGATTGAAACCCAGCAAGTAGAGAAACCATGCCCCGCCAGTCAGCGCAAAAGGCAACGTGGCCATGATCAGCAAGGCCTCATCAAAGCGAGCGAACGTCAGGTAGAGCAACACGAAGATGATCAACAGCGTGGCAGGCACCACCAGTTTGAGCCGTGCGTTGGCCCTTTCGAGAAACTCGAACTGTCCTGAGTAACCAAGGCTCATGCCGGGCTGCAACTTGACCTGTTCATTGACGACCCGGCGTAGATCGGCGACCACAGAAGCAATGTCCCTGTCTCGAACATCGATGTACACCCAGCCTGAAGGCCTTGCATTCTCGCTCTTGAGCATCGGTGGGCCGTCACTGATCTTGACCTTCGCTACCGCGCCTAGGGTGATCTGGCTCCCGAGCGGGGTGTAGATCGGCAATTGCTCCAGGGCACCGAGCGAGTCGCGCCACTCCCGTGGGTAACGTACGTTGATCGGGAAACGGGCGAGCCCTTCAACTGTCTCCCCGACATTTTCACCACCGATGGCACCGGCCACGATGGACTGCACATCGGCGATGTTCAGCCCATAACGAGCAGCGGCCTTGCGGTCGATATCCACATCGATATAGCGGCCGCCAGTCAGCCGCTCGGCCAAGGCTGAACTGACACCAGGTATATCCTTCGCCACTCGCTCGACCGCCTGGGTGGCAGCATCAATTTCCGTAAGGTTGGTGCCGGCAACTTTCACGCCGATGGGACTCTTGATCCCCGTAGCCAGCATATCGATGCGGTTACGAATCGGCGGAATCCAGATGTTGGTCAGACCGGGCACGCGCACCACACGGTCCAGCTCCTCCACCAACTTTTCCTGAGTCATGCCTGCGCGCCATTGCTCATGTGGCTTGAACTGAATCGTCGTTTCGAACATTTCCAGCGGTGCCGGGTCGGTGGCGGTTTCGGCACGACCGGCTTTGCCGAAGACGTGCTCGACCTCTGGAACGGTCTTGATCAGACGGTCGGTCTGTTGCAGCAGTTGCGCAGCTTTCTGCGCCGACAATCCCGGCAGGGCCGATGGCATATAGAGCAGGTCGCCCTCGTCCAGCGAGGGGAGAAACTCGCCACCCAAACGCGACATTGGCCATAACGCACTGACAAAAACCAATAGCGCCACCAGCAACGTGATCTTTGGTCGACGCAAGACCGCGTCCAGAGCGGGCTGATAGATACGAATCAACCACCGGTTCAACGGGTTCTGTTGCTCACTGGGGATTCGTCCTCGAATCCAGTAGCCCATCAGCACCGGCACCAGAGTTACCGACAATCCCGCCGCTGCAGCCATAGCGTAGGTCTTGGTGAACGCCAAAGGGCCGAACAGCCGTCCCTCCTGAGCTTCCAGCGTGAACACCGGAATGAACGACAAAGTGATGATCAGCAAACAGAAGAACAGTGCCGGGCCAACCTCAGCCGCTGCTTCGGTCATGACATGCCAGTGACGCTCACCCTTCAGCTCCTCCCCTGGGTTGGTCACGTGCCAGGCCTCAATTTTTTTGTGGGCGTTCTCGATCATCACCACGGCGGCATCGACCATGGCGCCGATGGCGATGGCGATTCCACCCAGGGACATGATGTTGGCGTTGATCCCTTGGTAGCGCATCACGATGAAGGCAATCAGCACCCCCACCGGCAGGGAGATGATCGCCACCAGGGAGGAGCGCAAGTGCCAGAGGAATATCCCGCACACCAGCGCGACAACGATGAACTCTTCGATCAGCTTGTGGCTGAGGTTTTCCACCGCGCGGTCGATCAGCTTGCTGCGGTCGTAGGTGGTGACGATTTCCACACCAGCCGGCAAACTGCTTTTCAGTTCGTCGAGTTTGGTCTTGACCGCCGCGATGGTCTCGCGCGCATTTTTGCCGCTGCGCAAAATCACCACGCCGCCGACTGTCTCGCCTTCGCCGTCGAGTTCACTGATGCCGCGACGCATTTCCGGTCCCAACTGGATAGTGGCGACATCGCCAAGGGTCACTGGCACACCGCCAGAGCCGAGCTTGAGCGGGATCGCCCGAAAATCATTGAGCGTCTTCAGGTAACCGGATGCGCGCACGATGAACTCGGTCTCTGCCATCTCCAGCACGGCCCCACCGGTTTCCTGATTGGCCTTGCCGATAGCAGCGCTCACCTCAGCCTGAGTGATGCCGAGGCTGGCCAGTTTGAGCGGATCAAGCTGCACCTGGTATTGCTTGACCATGCCCCCCACGGTGGCCACTTCCGCCACGTTGGGCAGGGTCTTGAGTTCGAACTTGAGGAACCAGTCCTGAAGTGCGCGCAGCTGCGCCAGATCGTGCCCGCCACTGCGATCCACCAGTGCGTACTGATAGATCCAGCCGACTCCCGTTGCATCCGGCCCCAACGCCGGCTTGGCGCTGGCCGGCAACCGACTTTGTATCTGGCTCAGGTACTCCAACACCCGCGAGCGAGCCCAGTACAGGTCAGTGCCGTCTTCGAACAGCACATACACGAAACTGTCGCCGAAGAAGGAATAACCACGCACCGTCTTGGCTCCCGGCACTGAGAGCATGGTGGTGGCCAACGGATAGGTCACCTGGTTCTCGACAATCTGCGGCGCTTGTCCCGGATAAGGGGTGCGGATGATCACCTGCACATCGGAGAGGTCCGGCAGCGCATCGATGGGTGTGCTCTGTACCGACCAAATACCCCAGGCCGTGACAAACAGCGTCGCCAGCAGCACCAGGAACCGGTTGGCCACTGACCAACGAATCAGGGCAGCAATCATGGCTGGCTCCCCGATTTGTCCAGACGCTCGACCCGCAAACCATCGTCGGTCTGGCTCACCGCCACCCGAACCTTGTCACCCGCTTTGAGCCCCTGCATCAGCGCCGGACTGGCGAGTGGGAACGTCATCGTCATGCCAGGCATGCCCAGCGTCTTGAAGGGGCCGTGGGCGAGCGTGACTTCTTTGTCGTTGATCTCGACGATCTGCCCATCCGCCTCATGAAAACCGGAGGCGGCTGCACTTGGTGGCGCCTGATCCTCCGTGCGAACAACAATGCCCTTGAGGCTGGCCTCCGAATCGAGGAGGAACTGGCCTGACGTCACCACCTTCCGGCCTTCTTCCAGACCTTTCAAAATCGCCGTCTTGCCGTCGCTTTCCGGCCCGGGTTGTACCTCCACCGGACGGTAGCGGCCCGCGTCTTCGGCGAGCATCACCAGGGTACGTCGGCCAGTGCGGATAACCGCCTCACTCGGCACCCACAACACGCTGTGCTCGGATTTACGATTCAGGCGGACCTGCGCCGTCAAACCTGGTCTCAGGCGCCCGTCTGGATTGGGCAGCTCCACCCGTACGCGCAGGGTGCGGCTGTCCGGGTTGGTTTCCGGCAGAATCGCACTGACCTTGCCACTGAGCGTGGTCCCTGGAAAGGCGGGCAAGCGCGCTTCGACTGCCTGGCCCACGGTGATGGCTCCAGCATCTGACTCCGGAACGGCCACGGCCAGCCAGACGCTGCTTAAGCCATTGACGCGCGCCAGCGTCTGGCCAGCCGATACGGTCATACCCGCACGTACGTTCAGCTCTTGCAGCACGCCGCTGATGGAGCTGGTGAGGGTCAGGATCGGTTGGACTTTGCCACTGCGCTCTACCTGAGTGATTAACGCTGCCGGCATCCCTGTGAGCCTCAATCGCTGGCGGGCCGCAGCCAACAGGTCAGCATCCCCGTTGCGCTTGAGGGCAAGGAACTCAGTCTGAGCAGACGCCCACTCCGGCACCAGGATATCCGCCAGCGCCGCGTTGGCTTGAAGCAAATCGCCGGGGGCATGGGCATAGACCCGTTCCACAAAGCCAGGAGTGCGGGCCTGTATCACGGCGACATCCCGTTCGTTAAAGGCCAGGACACCGGTCACGTCGAGGCTGGATTCAAAGACCCCGCGGGTGACTGTCGCAAAACGAAGACCAAGATTCTGCGTCAGACTTGGATCGATACTGAGCGTCGCCAGGTCGCCTGCTCCGCTGGCGTACTGAGGGACCAACTGCATCTCCATGAAGGGCGACTTGCCGGGTTTGTCGAACTTTTGCTGCGGGTACATGGGGTCATACCAGTACAGCGCCTTGCGCTCGTCAGGTGCATTGACGCTTTGCTCAGGGGCAGTTCCTGGTCCTCCACCCGTGCGCTGGTGAGCGAACCAGTAACCACCGACAGCTCCCATTGCCAGCGAGATGCCTACCAGCAATGTCCCGTTCCATTTTTCAAGGGTCATTGGCTGGACTCCCCATAAGCAAAATACAAGCGAGCACCGGTCAGCGCTCGCTGCTCCTCCACGTCGACCTGTTTGAGGCGGGCTTCGATGAGTTCACGTCGGGCGGTCACAACGGTGTTTAAATCGCCTTTGCCGGCACGGTAGCTGGCCATGCTGAGTTCGACCTTTTCCCTGGCGAGCGGCAACAGGCTTTCCTGGTTTCGCTGTACAGCGCGACTCAGGCGCTCATAGTCAGCCAGTTCACTTTCCAGTTGTTGGGTATGCTCGCGAGACAGGGCTTCGCGCTCGGCCTCAAGCTGACTGAGTTCAGCCTGTTTGGCCGCGATTTTCGGGTTTTGGCGAGTGTCAGGGAACAGCGGCAGGTCCCATGAAAATTGCACACTGACCATGTCGCCGAACTGGCGGTCGCGATGCTGATAATCAAGCTCCCAACTCCAATCTGACTTTTTCTCCGACTCGGCTTCACGAACCTTGGCTTGCGCTTCGCGGGTCATTGGCGAAAACGCTGCCAACTCGGGGTGGTGTTGCAGTTTATGGGCGTAGCTTGAGGAATCGACAGGCCATTGAGGCAAGCTGCCCACAGGCTTGTCGTTGGCGGCTGAACCAATCCAGCGTTTTAGTGCCGCTCGTGCCTGGGCGCGCTGGCGAACCAGATCGTCCTGTTGCTCCGCCAGTTGAGCCGCTTCTTGCTTGGGCGTCACCGCATCGGCGGGTTGAGCGCGGCCACCGGAAATTTGCGCCCGAACGGTGTCGGTCAGCAGACGGTTTTCTTTGTAGAAGTCCTGGAATAGCGCATCTTTGCGTTCAACCGAGTAGCTGCTGATCCAGGCCAATGCTGTGGATTGGCGCACGTTCAGTCGTGCAACCCGACGCTCGGCGGCAGCGCGATCAACGGCGGCGTTGGCGACCTCGATGCGAGCTTTGCGCTTGTCACCGTTGGGCATCTCTTGCCTGACTCCGACCATTTGCATGGTCATGAAGTCGTCGTTGATGCTCCAGCGATCCGGGCCGCCGATGGGGTAGTTCTGTACACCTGCCAGCAACTTGGGGTCAGGTAACTCACCCGCTGGAATAGCCGCACTGCTGGCGGCCTGAATCTTTGCATCCTGTGCAGCCAGCGACGGCGCATTGTTTTCGGCTAGCCGCAACGCTTCATCGAGTGTCAATGCGGCAGCGAAGCTCGGCAATGCCAGTACGCTTGCCGCCAGACCGGCCACGAAGGACCAACCTGTGCAATAGCACTTGGAGTTCATGTTTACGATTCCTGTGATCATTCACTGCACGCGTCAAAAAGACATGCGCGCAGCCAGTCCATCCCGCTAATACGGAATGAGGCTCAATGCTGGACAGGAATCAAACGCGAGGCGGTCGCCATACCCCGGACGGGGTTTGTACGGGCAGGGAATCACTGGGATAGGAAACCACTACGGGGCTGAACACGGTGACAGGAGGCTTTAGGATCGTGACTTGCAGCATGCCGCCTGTCTTGCATTCCTGGCCCGACTTGCAGGGCTTGCCATGCTCGGTCGGGCTTTTCATATCATTGCAACAATCCATGCCCATGTCGTCCATCATCGCCATGCCCATCGACTTCATTGGGCATGGTTCTGTAGGTGCCTGAACGCCCGCCATCCCGCTGAGGGGAAGCGCCAGGCTAATCATGAAAATGAGGCAAAGTCGCAGATAGCGTTTCATGGGGTTGGAGTGTAGCCGTCAGATAGGGCACTAACAATCAATTGAACACACGCTTGTAGCTGCCTTGCGCAGGCACTGATTGCGCGTGGATATAAGCGCTTCAGTATTAAGCCAACATTACATTGTTAGCCCGCTCAATATCTCCTGAGGTATTACGGACAACCTTCAAAGAGGATGGCTCGTACGGCTCCACTGATCAACCAACGTCGGTAAAGGAGCTAAAAAGATGAAAAGTGCGCAGGAGAAGGGGCATTTTCAGATGTCCGCTACAGGTCGACTGCTGCCCTTCGTAACGGGGCGTTATCGACTGAACGTAAGGAGGCAGGAACCTTTAAGGCCCACCCTTCCCCACATTCTTCTTGCCCGGAGAACATACCGAACTTGCGAACTCCAGGAAGGCATCCTGCCCTCCTGGGCACTGCCGGCCCATGGTGCTGATCTTCGACGAACATGACGCTGGGCGCCCGGACGTCATGTTCGGGTCTACCGAAGAAGCCATCCCCTCCTGACCTACTCGCAATACCTCCCGCCTCTGAGCCGCCGCCAGCTTCCGATCAAATGCAATCCATCAAAATCGATGCCCGCTGTTGAGATGCCAGGTTCTCACCTACTCCCGGCATACCCGATTCACATCCCTCGTTAAAAAAGCCATTTCACGCGTCTTGCCAACCCAGCAATCCGTCTCTCGACTTCACTCCCGATAATTAACTTTAAGTAAACAGTGTAATAACCACGACCCCATTCAATCCTTTTAGCTCAGCTGATAATTTTAATTCAGCGCCTTAACCACACCTTTCATATGGAATTGCCCCTTGGGCATGCCGGCGTCCTTTTGCACAACCAAAAGCTCCAAACAAAAAAACAAGCCTTGAGATGCAGTGAGGAAATCAAAGTGGATAAAGACTCAGCCGTTGATTCGCTGACTGATGTGATGGCCAAGTTCACGGCCTATATCGGCAAGCGCCTGCCCACCGACGTGAAGAAAAAGACTGCCCAGTTGCGCGCAGCGGAAACCAATCCATTGGCCATTGCTGTCTATGACTCCATGGCCGAGAACCAGGACTACGCCGACAAGCTGGATCGGCCCAGCTGTCAGGACACCGGGGTGATTCAGTACTTCATCAGCGCTGGCGCCCGGTTCCCGCTGTTGGGCGAGCTGGAGAGCATCCTCGAAAACGCCACGCGCGAGGCCACCATCAAGGGTCCCCTGCGCCATAACGCAGTGGAGACCTTTATCGAGAAGAACACCGGCACCAACACTGGCTCGAAGATTCCGTGGCTGGACTGGGAGATCATTCCGGATGCCGACTATGCATTGATCGATGTGTACATGGCCGGTGGCGGTTGCACGTTGCCTGGCTCGGCGAAGGTGTTGATGCCTGGTCAGGGTTATGAAGGCATCACCGAGTTTGTCTTTGACGTCATTACGTCGCGCGGCGTCAATGCCTGCCCGCCACTGTTGGTTGGCGTGGGCGTCTCGACGTCGGTGGAGACGGCTGCCCGTTTGTCCAAGCGGGCGATTCTGCGCCCGGTGGACTCCAGCCACCCGAACGAAAGCGCGGCACTCATGGAGCAATTGCTGGAGCAAGGGTTGAACGAGGTGGGCATCGGCCCGCAGGGCCTGACCGGTAACAGCAGTGTGATGGGGGTGAACATCGAGTCATCGGCGCGTCACCCTTCCACCATTGGCGTGGCCGTGTCCACCGGTTGCTGGGCGCATCGGCGCGGAAAGATCCGCATCAACGCCGACCTGTCCTACGACATCCTCTCCCATGAAGGAGTAGTACTGTGATCAAAGTCCTTAATACCCCTATCAAGGACGAGGACCTGGCCGGTCTGAACGTCGGTGACGTGGTGTACCTCACAGGCCAACTGGTGACCTGCCGTGACGTGGCGCACCGTCGCCTGATCGAGCTCAAGCGCGAGCTGCCGGTAGACCTGCGCGGTGGCGCGATTTTCCATGCCGGCCCCATTGTGCGCAAGAAAGATGATGGCAACTTCGAGATGGTGTCCATCGGGCCGACCACCAGCATGCGCATGGAAAAATTCGAGAAGCAGTTCATCGAACAAACCGGGGTCAAGCTGATCATCGGCAAAGGCGGCATGGGGCCTGAAACAACCGCTGGCTGCCTGGAAAACAAGGCGGTGCATGCGGTGTTCCCGGGTGGTTGCGCGGTATTGGCCGCCACCAAGGTGGAGGAAATCGAGCGCGCCGAGTGGCAGGACCTGGGCATGCCGGAAACCCTTTGGGTGAACCGGGTACGCGAGTTCGGCCCACTGATTATTTCCATCGACACCAAGGGCAACAACCTCTTCGAACAGAACAAGGTGCGCTTCAACGAGCGCAAAGGGTCGATCATCGAGAAGATCAACGCCCAGGTACGCTTCATTAAATGATCCGCGGGTGGGTGATTCTGTTCACTCAAGTACGAACAGATCACCTGTGGCGAGGGAGCTTGCTCCCGTTGGGCTGCGCAGCAGACCCCTGTTTTTTTTAAACAAAGAGCAGGGCCGCTGCGCGCCCCAACGGGAGCAAGCTCCCTCGCCACAGGTTGTGCTTCCCGATCCCATGTAATGCCCTCAGCAACACCCTTTCCTGCCAATG
>Ga0163161_10003424_pt1 | contig 11123 bp, 9 predicted proteins | sample S45metaG_FD_129847 | JGI IMG/M metagenome (GOLD analysis project Ga0163161, IMG submission 129847) | Switchgrass rhizosphere microbial communities from Kellogg Biological Station, Michigan, USA - S4-5 metaG | ecosystem: Host-associated > Plants > Roots > Rhizosphere > Soil | place: USA: Michigan... | reverse complement strand
GCCAAAGACGGCAAGATCATTTATGAGAAAGCTATTGGCTGGGCTGATTACCTGCACCGTGACAGCCTGAAGATCAGCTCAGAATTTGAACTGGCCTCCATTACCAAAACTTTTACCGGAGTAGCGGTCATGCAGCTGGTGGAACAGGGAAAAATCAAACTGGATGATGATGTAAAAAAATTCTACCCTAATTTCCCTTATGATGGGATCACTGTAAAGCTGTTATTATCTCACCGCAGCGGGATGATGAATTATGTGTATTTTACTGATGGCATCTGGAAAGACAAAAAGAAACCCATGAGCAATACAGATGTAATGGACCTGATCGCTCAATATAAACCGGCGCGTTATGCTGCACCCGATACGAGGTTTCATTATAACAACTCTAACTTTATGGTGCTGGGCGCCATCATAGAAAAAGTAACCGGTAAAAAATATGCGGATTATATGATGGCCAATGTGTTCAAACCGGCAGGGATGAAACACACACATGTATATTCAACTACGGTATATCCAAAGATCCCTGTTGATGTGGTTGGGCACGACCGTACCTGGAGATACTCTGTAGTACAGAACTTCCTTGACGGGCCGGTGGGCGACAAAGGGGTTTACAGCACTGTACATGACCTAGTACTATACGACAATGCACTCAAAACAGGCAAGCTGCTGAAAAAGGCAAGTCTTGACTCTGCCTATACCGGACACAACAAACCTGTAAACGGTCACTTTAACTACGGGTATGGATGGAGAATGTTTGATGGGGATAAGGGACGTAAAGTAGTTTATCACACCGGATGGTGGCATGGTTTCAGACATATCTATGTCCGCGACCTCGATAAGAATATCGTTATTGTTTTCCTGGGCAACCTTACCAACGGAAGTCTGCTTCACCTGGATGATCTCTATAAACACCTTGGTGTTCCTGTGATCAGAAAAGGAGCTTATACCGGAACAGGATCTATGCCCGGATCAGACGAAGATTAAGAAATTTTATCCAAAGCAATTCCTCTGCTTTTTTTATCTGTGAAACGTTTGAGCAAAGCATTTTCAGGTAAAGCAAGCAGAGGATCTTCATGAAAGATCTCTATCACGGTATTTCTTGCTTCCTGCAGGATCTGCTGATCTTTCACCAGGTTAGCCAATTTCAGGTCAAGCACGCCGCTCTGCTGGGTACCTGCCAGATCACCAGGCCCGCGCAGCTCCAGATCGATCTCAGAGATCTCAAACCCATTATTGGTCATCACCATTGTTTCCAATCTCTTTCTTCCTTCTTTACTCAGTTTCTGGCCTGACATCAGGATGCAATAACTCTGTTCTGCTCCCCTTCCTACCCTTCCGCGAAGCTGGTGCAGTTGCGATAATCCAAAACGTTCTGCATTCTCAATGATCATCACCGATGCGTTCGGAACATTGACGCCGACCTCTATTACTGTCGTAGCTACCATAATCTGGGTCTTGCCCTCAACAAAGCGCTGCATCTCAAATTGCTTATCTGCGTTGGGCATTTTTCCATGAACAATACTGATCTGATACTCAGGCAGGGGAAACTGATAGCGCATTTGCTCGATACCTGCTTCGAGGTGCAGCAAGTCTAATTTTTCACTTTCTTTGATCAGGGGATAGACCACATATACCTGCCTGCCCTTAGCGATCTCAGTTTTCATAAACCCAAACATCCGCAGGCGCTGCCCTTCGAACAGATGCCTGGTATCAATCGGTTTCCTGCCCACAGGCAGCTCATCTATCATGGACACATCCAAGTCACCGTATACCGTCATGGCAAGCGTCCGAGGGATCGGAGTGGCGGTCATCACCAGGATATGGGGCGGGATATCATTCTTACGCCAAAGTTTTGCCCTCTGCTCTACACCAAAACGATGCTGCTCGTCAATCACCACCAGGCCAAGGTTCTTAAATTTCACCTTATCCTCAATCAGTGCATGGGTACCCACCAGAATATCAATCTCCCCCGCTTCGAGCTGCTGGTGTAATAACGTTCTTTGTTTTTTTGTGCTGTTGCCGGTGAGGATATCTACCTTAACCAGTTTCCCGTCAAGAAGGGAAGCTATAGAATGATAATGCTGACGTGCAAGAATTTCTGTCGGGGCCATAATGCAAGCCTGGTAACCATTGTCATTGGCCAGGAGCATGCTCATGAGTGCCACTACCGTCTTGCCGCTGCCCACATCACCCTGTACCAGGCGGTTCATCTGAACCCCGCGCTGGGTATCAATCCGGATCTCTTTGATCACGCGTTTCTGTGCTCCGGTTAGGGCAAAAGGGAGAATCTCTTTATAAAAGCGGTTTACACGCTCTCCCACGATACTGAAGAGGTGCCCCTTGAACTTCATTTCCCTGAACTGCTTACTGCTCAGCAGCTGCAACTGTATAAAGAACAGTTCCTCAAACTTAAGCCGGCGCTCAGCGCGCTGTAAAGAAAGCGTATCTTTTGGAAAGTGGATATTCAGCAATGCCTCACGGCGGTTCACCAGTTTATACTTTTCGAGAATATAGGCAGGTATGGTCTCCTTTACTTCGGGCAAACAATGCTCGATCAGCAGGCCCTGAAGCTTTTGTATCCCCTTACTGTCCAGCGAGAATTTTTTCAGCTTCTCTGTGGAATTGTAAACGGGCTGTAGTGTCATATTCCCTGTTATTGTTGCCGGCCGGGGGTAAGTTTCCAGTTCGGGATGGGAGATACTAAATGATCCGTTAAAAACAGCAGGCTTACCAAATGCGATATACACCTTGCCCCGCATGACATTTTCTTCCACCCATTTTAAACTCTGGAACCACACCAGTTCTATGGTTCCCGTTTCATCTGTAAGACGGGCAACAATTCTCTTTTTATGTTTTTCACCGATGGTTTCTTTACCGGTTATCCTGCCCAGGATCTGTACATATGGCAAGTCTGGCTGGAGCTCACTGATTTTATAAAACCGCGTTCTGTCTATATACCGGAAAGGGTAATAGGTAAGCAACTGGCCATACGTAAATATGCCCAGTTCCTTCTGCAGGATCTCTGCCCGCTTAGGCCCTACGCCCTTTAAAAATTCTATTGTGGTATCCAGATCAGAAGCAAACAAAATACTTATCCCTTATAGGCTATAACAGAGATTTCTACATTTACCCCTTTTGGCAACCCCTTTACTGCTACCGTTTCACGCGCAGGGAAATCAGATTCAAAATAAGATCCGTAAACTTCATTTACTTCAGCAAATAGGCTCATGTCTGACAAAAAGATCGTGCTTTTAAGGATATGGGGAAATTCAAAGCCAGCTTCAAGCAATACGGCATTCAGGTTACGCATTACCTGTTCTGTTTCAGACTTGATGGAATCCATTGTCAGTTCGCCCGTTGCAGGGTTGATAGGGATCTGTCCGGAAACATATAAAAATCCATTAGCAAGAACAGCCTGGCTGTAAGGCCCGATCGGTGCCGGTGCATCTGTAGTATTGATAATCTTCTTCATGACACAAATGTAGATAATAATTGTGATTACTGTTTGCTGATGAGGCATCAGGAAAACAGGGCATAAAAAAAAGGGCTCCGATAAATCGGAGCCCTTTCTCTGTATGTTGTTTAAGAAATATTAGTTTCTTGAAGTTTCAACACGACGGTTTTGGATACGACCTTCTTCAGTATCGTTAGAAGCGATTGGATTTGCTTCACCTAAACCTTTTGTAGTAACTTGACTAGCGTTAACTCCAGAGTTAACTAAGTAAGTTTTTACAGAGTTTGCTCTGTCTTTAGATAATTTCAAGTTATATGCAGCAGTACCTTCGCTAGAAGCGTAACCTTTTACCATGGCTTTACCACCGTTTTCACGTAACACTGAAGATAATTTATCTAAAGTAGGGTAAGATTCAGTTTTTAAAACTGAAGAGTTGAATTCAAATTGGATAGTTTCAAAACCAGTTACGTTAGATGCTACTGGAGCAACCGGAGCTGGAAGTGGACATCCTGAACCATCAACTGCAGTACCAGCAGGAGTTCCTGGGCATTTGTCGAATTGATCAGAAACACCGTCTCCATCGCTATCTTTTTTCAAATCTTCAACAGATTTTTCAACGTTAGAAACACGAGTTTTTAATGCTTCAACTTCTTGACGCAATGAAGGATCTTTCAATTCATCATACATCAGAGCTAATGGGTTAACCCAGTTTAAATCTGGTTTAGATTTAGAACCTAATGAGAATTCTAATCCAGCATAACCGTATGAGAATTTATCTTTAGTAGTTGCTTTAGCATAAACTCCATCAAAGTTATCACTATCCACAAAGTGCATTGTGTAACCTAAGTTGAAAGCAACACGGTCAGAAACTTTGAATTTCACACCAGCACCAACTGGGATGTAAGCTTCTTTAACGTATTTTTTATCTCTGCTGTCACCAGCATTATCTTTCCAATCAACTACAGCACCTGATGCATAAGTTACTTTTGGAGCATAAGCAACTAAACCGTAACCAGCAGTAACGAAGAAGTTAACTGAGTTCTCACGACGTAAGAAGTCAACAGTAGCAACGTTAACAACGCCTCTGATGTCAGCAGCGTAACCGATTGAAGTTTCAAATTCTCTAACGCCAAATTGTGTTCCGCCAGTAGCATCTTTGTTAGTTCCAGAAACTTTTCCACGGAAAATGTTACCTTCTAAACCAAAAGCGTGACCCAGTTGTTTCTTAAGTGAAACACCGTAGCCTAAGTTTACGTCAGCATTAGTGAAGTCATTTGATCCACCGATCGCAACGAACGGAGATAAAACACCACCATTAACACCAATTGACCAAGTTCTGTACTGGCCTCTTCCGCCAAAAACTTTGGCTGAAGATGAAGTTGCAGTAGAATCCTGTGCAGAAGCTAGAGTTGACACTCCAACTGCAGTTACAAAGGATAATGCTAGCCCCTTCTTCAAAGTAGAATAATTCATAATTTTTCTTTTTTAAGGTTAAACAAATTTAAACTGTATAATTTTTTTGTGTAGCAAAATTAAACAAATTTTTATTTCTCACAACAGGTATACAAACACCGTTCCAAATTTAACATATTTTAGGATTTGGATATATTTGACTTTATTTGCCAATATAGTCAGACTCATTATGAAATACGAAGATATAGAAAACACCTTATTTATTGATAACAGGATAAAATTCCGGAAACTCCTAAATAACAAGTCATTAGCTATATTTCAATCCAATGATGAATTCACCAGAAGTGGTGATCAGGACTTCCCATTTAAACAGAATGCAGATCTATTTTACCTTTGTGGCATCGATCAGGAGAAAACCATTCTGCTCATTTATCCCGATTGTCCTAACCCTCTGTACAGGGAAGTCCTTTTTTTAAGACAGACAAACGACCATATTAAGGTATGGGAAGGCCATAAATACTCAAAAACTTCGGCTCAAAATGCTTCCGGTATACAGTCTGTTTACTGGCTGGAGGATTTTGACGCCATTCTGCACAGTATAATTACCTATGCAGAGCATATCTACCTGAATGTGAATGAAAATGTTACATCAGCATCTGTTATTCCTTCCCGTGATTTAAGGTTTATTGAACAGATGAAAGCCAAATACCCGCTTCATCACTATGAAAGGGCTGCACCATTGATGCGTCAGCTACGTGACACAAAGTCACATGATGAGGTACAGCTTATCCAAAAAGCATGTGACATAACAGGAGATGCATTTTCACGTGTGCTCCGATTTGTGCGTCCGGGCGTAAAGGAATATGAAATCGAAGCAGAGATTATTCATGAATTTATAAGGAAGAGGGCTACCGGTCATGCTTATCCTCCAATCATCGCTTCTGGCGGGAATGCTAATATCCTTCATTACGGTGACAACAACCAGCCCTGCAAAGATGGCGATCTGATCCTGATGGACTTTGGTGCCGAGTATGCAAATTACAATGCAGATATGACACGCAGCATTCCGGTAAATGGCAGGTTTACACCAAGACAGAAGGAAGTTTACAATGCCGTTCTGCACGTCATGAAGGAGGCAACAAAGCTATTGTTGCCAGGAACTTCAAGTAAGGACTATAATCAGAACGTTGGGGAGCTCATGACTGAGCAGCTGATTGGTTTAAAGCTGCTGGCCGTAAAAGATGTTAAAAACCAAAATCCGGCTTATCCTCTATATAAAAAGTATTTTATGCATGGCATCAGTCATCACCTTGGCCTCGATGTCCACGATTTAGCTAACCGCTATCTTCCATTCGCTGAAGGAAATGTCCTCACCTGCGAGCCCGGCATCTATATTCCCCAAGAAGGATTTGGTATCCGGCTCGAAAACAATATCCTGCTAACCAGTGATGGCAACACCGATCTGATGAAGCATATTCCGCTCGATGCTGAAGAAATTGAAGAGATCATGAACAGCACTTCTATCTTGTCTTAACATGTCAATACCAAAAATCATACACCAGACTTTTAAGTCTTCGAAGCTCCCTTTCATCACCCGCTGGCATATTTCAAGGTTCATGAAAAAAAATCCTGCCTATGCCTATGAATTTTATGATGATGCGCGGATAGCTGTCTTTCTGCAGGAGGAATTTGCTCCTGAGGTCTATGCACTTTACAGCAGGCTCAATATCGGCGCTGCCAAAGCAGACTTCTTCAGATATGCCGTGCTTTACAAAAAAGGGGGGATCTATGTTGACATCGACAGTGGTATCAACAGCAGTCTGGACGATTTTATTCTTGGGGAAGACGTAGCGATCATCACCAGAGAGGGAGACCCAACACTATACGCACAATGGGCACTGATCTATAGCCCCGGGCATCCTTTCCTTGAAAAAACAATAGAGATGGTGCTCGACAATATCCGTCAGAACAAATACCCTCATGATGTGCACCGGATGACCGGCCCTACGGTATATACGCTTGCTATCAATGAATGTTTAAAAAATGACCCGCTTATTCCGCACCGGCTTCTGGGAACTGATTATGACGGGTATCTGAAAGTAAAATATAAACTGGGAAAATTCTTTTTATATGAGAAGGGCGACCACTGGAAAAAGAAACAGCTGACCACCCCGGTATTAAAGCCCCTGTAAAAGGCTATTGCTGATATTGTTCTATAAACTGATAGAGATTGAAGTTGTCTTCCCTGCAGCTTTTCTCAATGCGTTGCTGAAGCTCTGTTTTGGAAACATTTTGCATCCTCCTGTTCTGAATCAGTTTGTAGGCCTTTTCTGCATATAAGAATGCTTTCTTTTCATTTTTCTGATATGCTCTGCTCTCCAGCCATTCCAGAATTTCATGTACCCCATTTTGTTTATCAGCTACTGTTTCAAACACAGGCACCGTATTAACGCGCTGATGGAGCATTTTTCTCAGCCTGTTCGCAAAACTTCCCGCACCTTCCCTGTCTGCCTTGTTCACAATAAAAGCATCTCCGATTTCCATTAAGCCTGATTTGATATGCTGGATTTCATCGCCCGCTTCGGGAACCAGGACTACCATAGTTATATCGGCAAGACCCGCAATTTCAATTTCAGACTGCCCCACACCTACGGTTTCTATAATGATATAATCAAAATCGGCAGATCTTAGTACATCTGTCATTTCTATGATCTTTCCTGAAAGCCCACCCATTGAACCACGGGTAGCTACAGACCGTATATAAACATCAGGATTGTTAAAATGTGCAGACATCCTCACTCTATCCCCTAACAATGATCCGAGATTAAACGGAGAAGTGGGATCTACAGCTAAAACAGCAATTTTTTTGTGTTGCTGGCTTAAAATATTAATCATTGAACTTACCAGTGTGCTTTTTCCTGCCCCCGGTGGGCCGGTAATACCGATTACAGGAACAGCAGGATTTATTTGCATCGCCCGGAGCAGCTCTGCACTGCCAGACAGCTCATTCTCTGTTAAGGTCAGCATCCTTGCCAAAGACAAATAGTCACCTCTTTTTATTTCAGATAAAAATTGCGGTATGGTATTCATTGAGAACTCTATCTTTGTTGCAAAGAACCAGAATATATATTCTCCGGCAAAATAAAAATACTCTTATACCATAAAGAATGAAAGTTAGTGGTTTCACTTATATGCGCAATAGTTTCAAATATGGTTATCCTGTAATTGAATCTATCAAATCTATACTACCGATCTGTGATGAATTTATAGCCGTTGTAGGAAAATCTGAAGACGGAACAAGGGAAGCTATTGAAGCAATTGGCTCTGATAAAATAAGGATTATCGATACAGAATGGGATGATGAGCTGGTTAAAGGGGGAAAGGTATTTGCACAGCAGGCCAATATAGGACTGAAGGCGGTAACAGGCGACTGGGCATTTCATATCCAGTCTGATGAAGTTTTTCATGAAGATGACCTCGCCGAAATACAACAGGCGATGAATGATCATCTTAATGATCAATCTGTAGAAGGATTTCTTTTTAATTTTTATCATTTCATAGGCGACTATAAACATATCGGCACTACCAGGCGCTGGCACCGCAGGGAGATCAGGATCGTTAGAAATTTACCTGACATCTATTCCTACAGGGATTCACAGGGATTCAGGATTTATCCGTCGGAGAAGGATTATGCCGAACAGACCAACAGCAGAAAATTAAATGTGAAGTTATTAAATGCAAGAATATTTCATTATTCCTACTGCAGAAATCCTGATCTGCTGCTGGGGAAGGTAAAACGCTTCAATAACTATTATCAGTCCCAGGAAAAGACAGAAGAGCAATATGCAGCCTATCAGACATTCGACTTCGGGACCGTTGCAGATATCCTTGCGCCCTTTACAAAATCGCACCCGGCAACAATGCATCAAACAATTGCGGCACAGGACTGGGTATTCAAACATAATCCAAAAAAAATAGCTTTGTCGTTTCGGAGGCTGATGTTACACAGAATTGAACAGGTAACAGGATGGAGAATCGGCGAGTACAAGAATTATAAGATTATTTCCTGAAAACCGATAGTTTTAAGTTTATTTGTACCTTATGTTTACTTCCAAGAAAAAGCTCAAAAATATTCTTCAGGATCTTAGTATTTTAAAGAGTGAATTAAAATCCCTGAAAGAAGATAGTTATTCGCAAAATTTTCTTCAGGCAGGTATCCTGTCAAGGTTAAACCTCGCCAATACGGAACATATACTAAACAATATTCAACTCGCAGAATTCAAAGTATTTTCACAATGGAACGATGATGGGATCATCCAGTTTTTAGTGAATTACCTGGATTTGGAGGATAAAACTTTCATTGAATTTGGCGTACAAAATTACACTGAATCCAATACCCGCTTCCTCCTGATGAATAACAACTGGACAGGATTAATTATGGACGGTACTGAAAGTAATATCAGGGATGTGCAGGAGCAGGATATTTACTGGAAATATAACCTCACTGCCATCAATGCATTTATCACACGTGAGAATATCAATGACCTGATCCGTCAAAACGGTTTTAACGGAGAATTAGGCCTCTTACACATTGACATTGATGGCAATGACTATTGGGTTTGGAAAGAGATTTCCGTGATTTCACCTGTCATCGTTATTATCGAGTACAACAGCGTGTTCGGTAAAGACAATCCATGGACTGTTCCCTATCAGGCAGATTTTTACCGCACAGATGCACATCACAGTAATCTTTATTTTGGTTCATCCCTCCGCTCATTATGTGATTTATCAAAGGAAAAGGGATATACTTTTATAGGCAGCAACAGCCACGGTAATAATGCTTACTTTATCAGAAATGACAAAATTAAAGCATTAAAAGCTATTGGAGCTGATGAGGGTTACGTGCTTTCACAGTTCAGGGAGAGCAGAAACAAGGAAGGAAACCTGGACTTCATCAATGGAGAAAACCGTTTAAAAGCAATTAGTGGCATGGATGTATTCAATACACAAACAAACCAGATCGAAAAAATTGCTTAATTACCATAAAAGAGGGGCTTTTGGCTTTCGCAATAATTCATGTAAATTTGCAGATCAGTTTCCTTATACTATTTGAATGCGAATCCAATCCATATCCGTTGCTTTACTCATCTCCACCTATAACTGGCCGCAGGCACTGGAGTTGGTTTTGTCCGGTATATCAAAGCAAAGCAGAATGCCCGATGAGATTGTCATCGCAGATGACGGCTCCGGGGAGGACACGAAACTCCTGATCGAAAAATTCAGGTTACAATCCGGAATACCTGTCAAACATATCTGGCACGAAGACAAAGGGTTCAGGAAAAGCCTCATCTTAAATAAGGCCGTTAAAAATATCTCATCTTCCTATATTATTGAAATCGATGGTGATATTATAATTGATCAGCATTTCGTAGCAGACCATCTCAAGGCTGCCCGGGAAGGTTATTTTGTTCAGGGGAGCCGGGCAATGATCACCAAAGAAAAGAGTCTCGAGATTTTAGAAACGAAAGAAACTCAATTTTCAGTGTTCTCATCAGGGCTCTACAGCCGCTTTAATGCATTGAGAATACCTTTTCTGTCGGGCATTTTTATTCTGGACCCCTCGAATCCATTTCACATTAAAGGATGTAATCTCGCTTTCTGGAAAAAAGACTACATTGCTATCAATGGATATTTTAATGGATTCGAAGGATGGGGAGGAGAGGATTATGAGTTCGCCGCCCGTTTATTACATTCAGGGATAAAAAGAAGAAGGCTGAAAATGGCAGCCCTTGCTTATCATATATTTCATAAAGAAAACTCCAGGGCCAACACAGGGCCTAACGATATAATTTACAGGAAAACCCTTGCAGACAAGGCTACCTACAATAATGATGGTTACCAGCAGGCATAAACATGCAGCAACGGACAAACCATATTTAAACTAAAAACACTAAATGAAAACTTACTTAAGACTTTTATCCTTTGCTAAACCCATAGAAAAATTCGCTATACCGTATGCGCTTGCAACTATACTTGCAATTGTGTGTAACACTTTCCTTTTCACACTGATTGGCCCTTTGCTGGAAACACTTTTCACCTCATCTGATGCTCCACACAAAACAACGGTGCTTGAAAAAGCTTCTTCTTTGGATATAGTTGGACGCTTAAGCGAATTCATCAATTATTCTATTACTACCTACGGAAAAGTATATACCCTGGAAATTGTTTGCGTCGGCATAGTAATTACTGTATTCCT
>Ga0163161_10003423_pt1 | contig 11124 bp, 10 predicted proteins | sample S45metaG_FD_129847 | JGI IMG/M metagenome (GOLD analysis project Ga0163161, IMG submission 129847) | Switchgrass rhizosphere microbial communities from Kellogg Biological Station, Michigan, USA - S4-5 metaG | ecosystem: Host-associated > Plants > Roots > Rhizosphere > Soil | place: USA... | reverse complement strand
TTGCTGGGCAGCAGCGGCATCAATGACATCAACGGCATCAACGGCATCAACGGCATCAACGGCGAAAACACTTGGGGTGAAAAAGCTGCAGCTGATCTTGTGGCATACCAGAATTTGTTTAAGGTACTCGATACAGCACCTGAAGAGGGATTATCTTTTAGCTTTGCAGCAAACGTAAGGCGCAAAGTTCAGGAGCAGCTGAACCGAAAAAGTGATATGCGCTTTAATATGCTTTCTGTACTGATCTTTACGTTAAGCATTTTACTTGGTTATGGATTATTGTATATGATCAGTCAATCTACTGCCGGGCTGGTATTCAACATCATTATGGAATTCAAGTGGGTATTCGTTTGCGCTACAGGTTTGTTCTTTTGTGTGCAGGTAGTGGATCAGCGGTTGGTAAAAAGGAGTTAGAACCTCCTTTGACCAACCTGACAGATGGGGCTTGGAAAAGAATTATAGTGAGCTTACGGTGACCGAAGCTTTCTCAAGTCAATCTTCGTAAAACCAGGCTTCCGGCAATTCCCGCGATGATAGATGCTATTAAAATTCCATATTTTGCCTGCTCTACATATTCTGCCTGATTAAAAGCCAGACCACTGATAAAAAGTGACATGGTAAAACCAATTCCACCAAGCAAGGCAATACCGATCATATGTTTCCATTGAGCGCCTTCCGGGAGCGAACCTGCACCAAATCTGACCATCAGCCAGGTAAATAACAGAATACCAATAAATTTACCAAGCACAAGTCCTGCTGTAACCCCAATTGAAACAGGATTGATCATCGCATGAAGAAAGCCCGCACCTAATACAATTCCCGAATTTGCCAGTGCGAACAGGGGCATAATAAAGAAGGCTACCCAGGGATGCAAAGCATGTTCAATTTTCTGCAATGGTGTTTCGGCTGCAAGGCTCAGGTTTTTCACCTGTTGTATCGTCTGATGCTGAGAGGGAGTTGTCAGCGTACTGTTGCTGGGAATTTCCTGCTCAAATTTATATGTCAGTTTTTTCAGGTGGTCTGAATAATCTGATTCATTGATACGTGTTACCGCCGGTATCGTAAAGGCAACCAATACACCGGCAATCGTGGCGTGCACGCCAGAAAGCAGAAAACCTATCCATACGCCAATTCCTATGATCGCATAAAACAAGGTATTTCTGATGCCGATATAATTTCCGCCAATCAAGATGAGCAAAAAGATACCTGCAATACCCAAAGCGGTAAAATTGACACCAGCGGTGTAAAAAAAAGCAATAACCAGCACCGCACCCAGATCATCTGCAACGGCAAGTGCCGAAAGAAAAACTTTAACGGATGTTGGAATATGATTGCCAGCCATAGATAACAAAGCCAGGGCAAAAGCAATATCAGTAGCCATAGGTATGCCCCAGCCATGACCGGCGTCTGTATTTTTGTTTATCCCGTAATAGATCAGTGCAGGGACAATCATTCCGCCCAGTGCAGCACTCATTGGAAGAACAGCTTTTCTGAAAGTTGATAGTTCGCCGTCCATAAACTCCCGTTTAAGCTCTAAACCAATTACAAAGAAGAAGACGGCCATAAGGCCATCATTAATCCAGATATGCAGAGGATGGCTTAAAACAAATCCGTTAAAACCTACTGAAAATTTGATGTCCCAGATATGGTGGTACAAGTCAAAATAAGCTGAATTGGCCCAGAGGATGGCGATGACCACACTGATCATTAATACAATTCCACTGGTATATTCCAGATGGATAAACCTATTTACAGGGGCTATAATTTTTTCAATAGGCGTTTTCTGACTGAACATAGGCATATTTTAATAAATGGTCAAGTTAGTACTAATCGCCATCATAATGAAGACTCAAGGTTTTATAGCTGCTCAAAATTTTATGATTTAATATATTGCCGCCGCCAATTTAAGCCAGGATATGCTACCCTTTCCTCAGCTAAGGTAGTATATCAGATGTTGGAGCTGATATTAAATGCGCTAATCAATCAAGACTCCATACATCAGCAGTATGTTCAGGAGTATATGCTACAGTTGAAGCTGACTAGCAACAAAGACAAATCTTCCTCAAAGCAGTGTTTTACCTGAAAAGTTTCCCAATCGTCTGACCAATATCTGCAAAATCATCATGGTTACTGATGGAGCGCCTTTCAGCCGCTTCGGCAGCCATTTCTGAAAAAGGATAAATCAGCAAATAATTATTTTGCTGAAGTTTCTGATTCAGCATGTAAGGAAGGCTATTCATTAGCGGGGTATGCGATATCATTCCTCTCTTCGCCATCATTACAATCAATCCGGTATCAGCAGCAGATTCCACAGCCATCATCGTTTCCAGATTCCAGGTGTCGAGGGTTTTGTAGCTGGCTTCTATACTGGCTTTCTCCTGAATCCTTTTCAGAATGGTGGTAATTGATCCAGTGGTCCTGAACTCCACAGCAGATCCCGAACGTTTAGCGATGTTCCATATCCTTAACAATGCATAGAAAAATCCAGGTTCCTTATCCGCATTTGGCGGGATAAATACCAGATATTTCTGCACTGTGGCGATGGGCTGTGCAGCATGATACACCATCACATTGACATGTGCATTTTTGAGATAACCATCATGCATGTTCTCGATGAACGAATTGGAAAAACCTTTCTCGTCTTGCAGGCCTATCACCAGGTCAGTAATCTTTTGTTCTTTCAACACATTTGTGATCCCGGCAATCACGTCATTGTCATAGCGCGTTAAGGGCATCATCTTCACATCGGCTGCCGCGCCCGCATTCACAGCATAAGTCAATATCTTATTCGCGTTCTGTACAGAAGATTCATTTTTATCTTCGTTGATCACATTGAGGGCAAACAACCTTTCCTTATTTTGCTCGGCTTTGATCAGCAAACTCAGGTTTACCATGCTTTCGACTGTTTTTTCATGGTTCACCGCCAGCAGAATTTTCTCCTCATCAGGATTGTTATCCGCCACGGTCATTTCATTTTCAGCTTGCGCAATCCTTTGTGCACTGGACATGGATTTGAACGATGATACTGTGCAGGAAACTAGGATCAGCAGGATGCTCCCATTGAGCACATGCTCGTTTAAAAGCCTGATAGGCTCTCCATCCGCAGTTTCTGAAATAACGATGTTATAGCCAACCATTACCGATGCTAAAGTTGCCGCTGCCGAAGCAGCACTCATCCCAAAGATCAGCTGGCCTTCATCATTCGTAAACCTGAATGTTTTTTGGGTGAGTATGGCCGCCAGATATTTTCCACCAATGGAACATACCAGCATCACTGCCGCCACTGCGATAGTTTCCCAGCTTTTGAAAAATACAGAAACGTCAATCAGCATTCCTACACTGATCAGAAAAAAGGGGATAAAAATGGCATTACCTACAAACTCTACGCGGTTCATGAGCGAGGAGGAATGCGGAATGAGCCTGTTCAGCGCCAGACCGGCGAAAAAGGCACCGATGATGGCTTCAATTCCGGCAAGTTCTGCAGCCATTGCCGCCAGATAAATTACAACGAGTACAAATATATATTGCGAGATCTTATCCTCAACAGATTTGAAGAACCACCGCGCCATAATTGGGAAGAGCACCAGCACAACAACACTGAAAAGCACGATCGATACAGATAGTTTGATCCAAAATGCTGCCCCTACTGTCCCTTGTGTCATTCCTACTACAACTGCCAGGACCAATAAGGAAAGTACATCTGTGACCATTGTCCCACCCACTGTGACATTAACGGCGAGGTTTTTTGCGATGCCAAGCTTGCTCACCAGTGGATAAGCGATCAACGTGTGCGAGGAAAACAGACTGGCGAACAGCACCGATGTCAGCAGGTTAAAATGCAACACGTAAAGACCCGCCAGCAGGCCCAGAATAAAGGGCACAGCAAAAGTGTAGATGGAGAAGCCCAGACTTTTCCATTTGTTCTTTTTGAAATCACCCATATCAATCTCCAGTCCGGCTAGAAACATAATATAAAGCAGACCGGTCGTGCCTGTCACTACCACGCTGCTATCGCGAGACAACAGGTTGTATCCGTTTGGCCCCACTACCGCTCCGGCAATAATTAGGCCCAGCAAATGAGGAACCTTGATCTTGTTCAATAACAGCGGTGCGCTGAGAATGATAATTAATTCCAGCAGGAATTTCAACACCGGATCTTCAATCGGGAGTGTCAGGTGTTGTATGCTAAGTAAGTGCATATCTTAAAGATTAGAATTGCGTGTTAACTCAACAGAAAACCTTGCTGTGCAATTGTTATTAACAGAAATGGTTTGGGTACCCTTCATCAGGCCGTTCCCCGCGCGCTCAAGCACCACGTTCATATCCACCTGTCTGATCGCAGCAGAGTCTGTTTTGTAATGCAGGCGAATCCCAGTGCTGTCAACCTGAGCAGTATATACCCTCATAATTTTATCCTTATTCATTACCTTCATAAAAATACCGGTGGAATCTCCAACAAATGACCATATATCCGAGCGCTGGTCGCCAACTACATAGTCTCCGCAGTCAGATTCTCTGCACAGCGTTTTGCCGTTCCAACTGCCGGGTATGCCATCAGGCCACTGCTGAATCGCAAGGGTGTCTGTTTTTTCAGATCGCAGGCTATCCCGCATTTTTAAGAGCGACTGATAGTCCGCTTGTTTTGCAGCAAAGTCCATTTCCTGTTTCACAATGGCCTGTTCACGTTTATCGAGTTGTTGCTGACGCTCCTTATCGCCGCAGGCAGCAAAAAAACAGGCAGAAATACATAAGGAAAGTAAAAATTTTTGATTCATATGCGGGTCATCAGTGATTCCAGTGTTGATCAAAGCTTCAAAAACCTGGCCATGGAGAACTCCTCTAATTCTAAGTTGATAAATTTGCTGAAAGTTTGCGCTAATTGAGCATGATGTTAACAGGTTTGCGCTGATGTTGATTCGACATCAGTATATACAGTAGATGATGCTAAAAAATCTACTCCTGCCAGTGCTGAAAAGCATACTATCGTCAAATTTTAACCTGAGAAACAAACTAAGCACATTAATCTTTACTTTTAGGATCGCATCTGCTCAAACGCATGAATACACTTATTGATCTGGTACAAGTCTACGGACTTTGGATAATCTTTCTCATTACACTTTTTCAGAGCGTTGGCCTGCCGCTTCCTGCCTTTGCGGTCCTTATTTTTACAGCAGCTGTCACTCCTGCTCATGCTGCTGATGTCTTTTTACTCCTGATGACTGCCACATTTGGTTCTTTAATTGGCGACATGATCCTATATTTTGCCGGTAAAAGACTGGGCACAAGTATTCTTGGAAAACTATGCAGGATCTCGCTATCGCCAGACTCCTGCGTAAAGAGCAGTGGGGATATTTTTGAGCGTTATGGCCCACCTTCGTTAACCGTTTTAAAATTTGTTCCGGGACTTTCCACCCTGGCTCCTGTAGTAGCTGGTGTTTACAGGATGCGGATGCTGGCATTCATCACCTATTCTCTGATAGCCGCGGCGCTTTACAGCTCTATTGCCATTACCCTTGGCCTCGTATTCCGGCATGAGATTGGTAGTTTAATTGCTGCTCTAACAGCATTTGGTAAACTGGGAGTGCTGATCATCGTGATCTCTTTTGGTATTTACCTGTTGGTAAAATGGTTGCAGCGTTACCGTTTGATCAGGCAATTTAAAACAGACCGCGTCACTGTTGATGACCTGCTCGGTTTGATGCAGGAAAGATCAGGTCATATCATATTTGACGCACGGCCAGCTGATCAGCGAAGCAGAAATGGATTTATTCCGGGATCAATACCCATCAGTGATCATAATTTGATGGAGATCGCCAATCTTTATGCTGCCTATGACGAGATTATTGTCTATTGTTCCTGTCCCAATGAACTTACGGCAGCTAAGTATGCGCAGAAACTACGTAAAACGGGATTAAAACGAATAAGACCGCTACTTGGCGGGGTCGATGAATGGGCTAAATCAGGGGGTAAAATAGCTTTCAGTTCGTAAGAAAGTCCTCCATACAACATTACATTGTAAAAGGTATCGGCAGCTCAATAATTCATTTACTGTTTTCATTTAGGGCTGTCTCTAAAACAGCCCTGTTTTTTTCGCCCCAGCTTTCCAGGCTGATGATCAAAGGCAGAAGACTAAATCCCAGTGCTGTTAACTGATATTCTACTTTAGGTATTTTGGTATCGAAAGAGATTTTATCCACGAACCCATCTTTGACCAGTTCATCCAGTTGCCTGGTCATCACCCGCCTGTCTGCAGCAATTTTCTTCTGCAACGCGCCTGGCCTTTTTATCCCGTCTGAAATGTAATAGATCAGCATCAGTTTCCATTTTCCATCCAAAAGTTCCTTAAATACGTGCAGGCCACAATCCGTCCTGACAGGGATTTTCTTTTTGTACATCGTTCAGTCAATCTATTGTCAAAGCAAATAAGCACAAATTTGTGCGTACTTGCGGCATAGTATGTAATGAAATAAGTTTGTCTCAAATTATACATAAAGACAATGATCAAATTTACATTTTTAGTCAACAAACTACCACACCTGAGCACTCAAGAATTTGTGGATTATCACAAAAATCACCACGCTCCTTTATTCTGTTCCATCCCTGAGACAGAACTTTACGTTCGAAAGTATGTAGTGAACCATCCTATATTAGCTGAGGGTTTCCCTCAACCTTTATACGATGCAGTAGTAGAAATCTCGTTTGACTCGTTTGATGATTTCAACAGCTTCTTCAGCTCCGAAAATTATCTGACAAAAGTCCATCCCGATGAGCCTACATTTTTTGATGCATCAAACTATGTTGCAATGGCAACCCATGAAACGATCATCAAAGCTGGTGCTTAAATCAGCACCTGTAAACAACCCAAATTGACTGCGCCCTCTTTGCCAATTTAAAACCAGAACATGCCCAACTGAACACTAATCCCAATGTAAAATTGCAAATATCAATGCGGCAGTTTTGATTTAATGGCCCCGTAGGTATAGGTACCTAATAGTGAGCCAAAAATCACCACTCCCATTATGGCATATCCCTGCCCCAGTAATACAAATATGGGACCTGGACAGGCGCCCGTAAGTGCCCAGCCCAGCCCGAAGATGATGCCTCCATACAGATATCTTTTCCAGGACCTGTCTTTCTCTGGAAACTTAATATGCTCAGCCTGCAGGTCCTTTACTTTAAACACTTTGATCAGCCAGGTAAATAATACGCCGGAAAGCACTGCGGTACCAATGATGCCAAACATATGGAAAGATTGAAAACGAAACATCTCCTGTATCCTATACCAGGATACCGCCTCGGATTTGCTCATCACGATGCCAAACAGAATGCCTGTAATGATATACTTTATAAATTTCATAGGATCAGGACTAAAATAACAATGGAAAAATAAGATGGGTAGTAACCAGGCCACCTACAAAGAAACCTGCCACGGCAATGAGTGATGGAACCTGTAAGTTAGATAAACCACTGATCGCGTGGCCAGATGTACATCCACCTGCGTAACGGGTACTAAAACCAACCAGAAACCCACCACCAAGAAAAATAAAAAGGCCTTTGGGACTGAGCAAAAAATGCCAGTTAAACAACTGACCTGGTGCCGTACGGCCATCAAAATGAATATCCATTTTTTGCAGATCAAGTATAGTTGCTTTAGAGAGCGCCAAAGGAATATCAGCCTGTAGCCAGTGTGAGGAGATGAAACCTCCGATGATGGCACCGAACAGGAACATCAGGTTCCATCGCTGGCTCTTCCAGTCATAGTTAAAAAAGGTAATGTGCTTACCCGCACCTGCCATCGCACAGATAGTACGCAGGTTGGAGGAGAAGCCAAAGGATTTACCAAAGTAAACCAGGATCAGCATAATTGCGGTAATTGCAAGGCCGGATATATACCAGGGCCAGGGTTGTCTGATGATTTCTACCATAGCTAAAATTGATGATGTAAAGTATGTATGAAAATAAAGATTCCCATGAGGAATACAAAACATCCAAATGCAGGTTGTAGCCCGTTAACCGCTGGCCACCAAGGATTCATTCCTGATCAAACAAGGCTTCAGCTCCTGGTTACAATGCTTCTTCAGATTGCTGCAATTACATGACAGCAAAGTAATTAATGTATCTGCAGCAAATATGTTTATCTGATTTTTCTTACATTTGTTAAGAGGTGCACGGTAAAATAATCACCAGCAAACCTATCCTTCATTCTTTCTTCTAAGGCTCCTTACTTCATCTGTAATAACCGCAGCCTTTTATCCCTCAATCATATTATGCCTGGATTTTGTTCGGGTCTTGCTTTGGGTTAAACTATAATTTATATATCGCCGAACTATGTTCAGGCTATACCATGTTTACCCCTTAATCACCTTTACTTTACCGCATAATCACTTCTTGTTTACTGTTTAGGTAAATTAGAAGTGATGTTAGGCTGAATATGGGGTGAACATGGTATAGTTCGAACATAGTTGAAACATAGCAATGCTATGGTTTAACACATACCAAACCAAGAACGAGATGTAGGCGTAATCCGATTATTGTGGTGTCATTAAACGTAGATACGTAGAAAAAAAAGTTACAAAAGCGCAGAAAAGCCAAGTGATAGCTCCAGGATATGGACACAAGAAATTCACTTAACTTGTTAACAATAAGCTATATTACTGTCAATTCTTAGCATAAGTAAACAGTAATTATCATGAATTACTTCCCGATACAAAACTTACTAAAAATATTCTCCAGCAAATCATCCGTAGTTACCTTTCCCGTAATTTCCCCAAGATAATACAGCGCCTGCTTTATATCCGTTGCCAGAAAATCAGAAGTAACAGGGTTAATCAGTCCTTCAGAAACACTATGCAGCGACTCCTGTGTTTTCCTCAAAGCTTCCACATGCCTGATATTAGTTACCAGTGTATGGCTTTCAGAAAGCTTGTCCCCTACTACAGCCTCATACAACAAATCCTTCAATGACTCAATTCCTATATGCTCTTTCGCAGAGATCGATACAAACTGGATATCCAATGGCAAATCCAGCTCTTTAATCCTGTCGGTATACGTGAGGTCCATCTTATTTGCTACGGCAATGAAGATAAAGCCAGGCCTGTAAAGACTATTGATATCCTCATGGATTTCGCGTGCCGTCATGTTTACTACATCGAAAAGATATACCAGCACCGCAGCATGACTGATCTTCTGCATCGTCTTCTCCACTCCTATGACCTCAATCGTGTCTGTAGCTTCGCGTATGCCCGCCGTATCAATCATACGGAAGTTGATACCATTGATATTTAAAACTTCCTCTATCGTGTCCCTTGTGGTTCCGGCGATCTCACTGACGATCGCGCGGTCTTCGTTCAGCAAGGCATTCAGCAGGGTAGATTTCCCGGCATTGGGCCTTCCCGCAATTACCGTATTGATCCCTTCCTTGATCACATTGCCCAGTTCAAAAGAGCGGATCAGCTTATTGAGCACAAGAGTAATCTTATTGATCAGCTCCTGCAGCTGGTCGCGGTTGGCAAACTCCACATCCTCTTCTGAGAAGTCAAGTTCCAGTTCAATCATCGAAGCAAAATGGATCAGCTGCTCGCGCAGCACATTCAGCTCGGTGCTGAAACCTCCGCGCAGCTGGTTCATCGCTACACTGTGTGCTGCCTGTGAATCTGAAGAAATCAGGTCTGCCACAGCTTCGGCCTGAGAAAGATCCATTGCCCCGTTTAAGAAAGCACGCAGCGTAAATTCTCCCGGTTTTGCAGCTGTAGCCCCTTTTTTGATCAGCAGATTAATAATCTGATGTATGATATAATTAGAACCATGACAGGAGATCTCCACCACATTTTCTTTGGTGTAAGACCGTGGCCCGACAAACAGACTTACCACCACCTCGTCAATCACGATATCCCCATCCTTGATCAGTCCAAAATGCAGGGTATGTGTAGCTTGTGCCAGCAGGTCTTTGCCGCTGAAAACCGAGTTGGTGATGGCAATAGCATCTTTTCCTGATAAGCGGATCACTCCTATGGCACCCGATCCGGGCGGAGTTGATAAGGCTACTATTGTTTCATCTGTAATCATGGTAATATGTGTTTTTAAAAGAATGTGCAAATCTACCCAAACATTTGGATGCTTTACATAGTTAATCATGCAAACTTAACAATACAATTACAAAATGAAGGAATTGCCGCTTACCGTTAAACGATCTTTGGAATTATTGGGAATATTGCTTCTCGGCACCGTATTGGTGATCGGCAGCGATATTATTATGCCCGTAATTATGGCATTCTTCATCACCATCATGCTGGTACCGATATACCGCTGGCTGAGAAAATATAAAGTTCCTGAAGCCCTTGCCATCATCCTGCCTATTCTGCTGGTCGCGATTTTTGTGGGGCTGATCGTCTGGTTTTTCTCTTCACAGGTGTCCAGCCTGGTAAAGGATTTTCCGCAGATCAAAGAAAATGTATCCAAACACCTGCAGGCCCTGAGCACATGGGTAAGCAAGGTAAGCCACTACTCTACCAGCGAGCAGGTAGCATTTATCAATAAAAAAAGTAACGACCTGCTGGCAATGGCCGGTGGAATGGCCAGCGGTGCCGCCGTAACTTTAAGCTCCGTGTTTGTTTTTGTTGGGCTGCTGCCTATTTACATCTACCTGATCCTGTTCTACAAAGATATTTTGCTGAGGTTCGTATTTATGTGGTTCAAAACTGACGACCATCCTAAAGTAAAGGATGCGATCTACGAAACTGAATCGATTATCAAAAGTTATCTGGTTGGCCTGCTGATACAGGTAACCTACATGACAGTACTCCTGGGTGGTATCTTACTGTTACTTGGTATCAAACACGCCCTGCTGATCGGGGTCATCTTTGCCATATTGAACCTTATTCCGTATGTTGGTGCACTACTGGGAAATATCATTGGTGTGCTGCTCACGCTGACCTCTGCTGCAACACTGGGCCCTGTAGTAACGGTCCTGGCTGTAATTGCTGGCGTACAATTCCTGGATAACAATATCCTGATGCCCCGGATTGTAGGTTCAAAGGTCAAGATCAATGCCCTGATGTCCATTCTCGGGGTAATTATTGGTGGAAGCATTGCCGGGGTTTCGGGGATGTTCCTTTCCATGCCGAT
>Ga0163161_10003422_pt1 | contig 11127 bp, 9 predicted proteins | sample S45metaG_FD_129847 | JGI IMG/M metagenome (GOLD analysis project Ga0163161, IMG submission 129847) | Switchgrass rhizosphere microbial communities from Kellogg Biological Station, Michigan, USA - S4-5 metaG | ecosystem: Host-associated > Plants > Roots > Rhizosphere > Soil | place: USA: Michigan... | reverse complement strand
CGTAGCCATTGGCATCGCGTTCCTGTTTCCACAGGGCGAGTTCGTCCTGACGGTTCCCCATCACGATGATTGGCAAGGGGCGTCCCGCCGCCTTGAACGCCATGGCCGCGCCATAACCGTCGCCCCCCTGGGTAGCGACGGCATCAATGCTGGGCAGCGACGGCAGCGCCAGCGCCACCTCCTTGCGTGCGACGGAAGCCGTCCAATTCCCGTACACGGTCTTGGCGAACTTCAGGCCCGGATAGTCGCCGGCGGCCTTGCGAATCCCGTCGCTGATGTTTTGATCGGTGGCATCGCCTGCAATGCCGCGGATCTCTAGCAGCGTTCCTTTCCCCTTGAGGCGCTCGGCGACATAGTCCATTTCCACGCGGCCCATGGCGGACCAGTTGTAGTCCACGGTATAGACGCAGCTTTCGGTGACCAGGCTGGCCATGACGACCACCACGATGCCGGCGTTGCAGGCATCCCGGATCACCCCGTTGAGTGCCGTGTCGGACGCGGCCAGGATGACGATGGCGTTGACTCCCTTGACGATCATGTCCTGGATATGGGCCGCCTGTTCCGACGCCGAGTTATTGGCGCTGACCACCGGAGCCTCCCGGATCAAGCCATCCTTTTGCGCTTGAACCGCAATCTCCTGCCAGTTCCGCACCATCACCTTGCGGAAATCGCTGCCCGCGTAGGAGTTGCTAAAGGCGATGCTATTGCTTGCAGTAGGGCCGCCGGCGATGCCGCCATCGGCAGCTTGGGCCGGGTTTGCGGCAACCATCGCCAGCCCGGTCAGGCAGCCGGCGAAGCGCCACAAGATTTTGTGGATCGGTTTAGTATTCATGCTGTTCTCCATCGTCCTTGGGATTTACCACCAGTACTGCACCTGCACCTGCCGACAGCCTGGACCGAATGCTTGATCTGATAGAAGAAGTCGGCCTACAGATTGGAGATCTGCGCCCCCCCTTTACTTGATGTATTTGTGGCAATTGCCGTTGATTGTTGAGAAGTTCAAATGGATATTTATCTCCACCGTTGCAGGGCGCAGCTGTGGAAACCAACACGATGGGAAAAAATTCGATTCGGATTACTCATAAGGTGCAGCGTTCACTCGGTTAATCTTCAGTAGTGTGGCAAACGCCGGGCCGTCTACTGCCTTGCTAAAATAGTAACCTTGGCCTCCCTCGCACTGGTGAGCCTTCAAAAATTCATACTGTTCGTTGGTTTCTATGCCTTCGGCGATCACGTTCAATTTGAGACTTCTACCCAGGCTGATAATAGCGCTGACCAACGCGGCATCATTGCTGTCGGTGTTCAGGTTGCACACAAACGACTGGTCTATTTTCAACACATCAATGGGTAAGTGCCGCAGATAGCTCAGGCTTGAATAACCGGTACCAAAGTCATCGATAGCCAACCGTACCCCCATCTCCTTGATGGCCTTCAGAATCGTGATGGTCGAATCGATGTTTTGCATGAGCACGCTTTCGGTGATTTCCAGTTCGAGTAGGCTGGGCTCCAGGCCAGTATCTTCCAGCACCTGCTGAATACCTTCGAGAAAGCCGCGCTGGCGAAAGTCGATGACCGAAATATTCACCGACACACAGATCGGCGGCAGGCCGCTCACCTGCCAGGTACGGGCTTGCTGGCAGGCTTCGCGCAGTACCCACTTGCTCAGCGGAACGATCAAGCCGCTGTCCTCGGCGATTGGAATGAAATCGGCGGGGAAGACCCAGCCTCGTAGCGGATGGAGCCAGCGGATCAGGGCTTCGGCACCGACTATCTTGCCGCTTTCGAGGTCCAGTTTCGGTTGGTAGTGCAGCGCGAACTCTTTGCGCTCCAGGGCCAGACGAATACCCGACTCGATGTATTGTTGTTCTCGGGCGCGCTGGTTCATGTCGTCGATAAAAAAGCTGAAATCGTTCGGCCCGCGCTCCTTGGCGCTGCGCATGGCGGTTTCCGCTTTCTTTAGCAGCGTCAGGGCCTCTTCACCATCATCGGGATAGATGCTGATGCCCAGGCTTGCGGTCACGCTCAGATTATGGCCAGCGATATGATGCGGAACACTCAACGCGGTCAAGACTTTCTCCGCAATGCCTTTGGTTTGCATGGGATGAAGAATATCCGCCAGGATAAGAACGAACTCATCGGAGCCATAGCGAAACACTGAATCCGACTGCCGCACGGTATTGACCAGGCATTGAGCGACCAACTTGAGCATTTCATCGCCGATCGGGTAGCCAAGGGCATTGTTGATGCGTTTGAAACGATCGAGTCCAAGAAACATCACCGCCAGTTGTTTGTTGTGGCGCTTGGAAAGCAAAATCGACTGGTTCAAACGGTCGCCGAGTAAGGTGCTATTGGGCAGTTCGGTCAGTAAATCGTACTGGAGCAGGTGGGAAATTCTCAGTAACTCCTGCGCGCGCGTCTCATTGCCGAGCTCCAGGCTGAGCGTTTTGGCCATCGCGTTCCGAGCCATTTGCCATTTCCAAGTCAAAGCATTGGCCATCTGGAGGATTTCTAGAGCAGTGAAGGGCTTTTTCAGGACAAACAACTGATCATCGAGCTCCAGACGCTTCGCCATGGTCTCCCAAGAGTAGTCGGAATACGCGGTGCACAGTGCGATCTGCAGGTGCGGGTCAACTCTCCACAGCTGTTCAATGGTTTGCAGACCGTCCCAGCCGGGCGGCATACGCATGTCTGTGAATGCCATGGCGTAAGGCCGGCCTTCGGCCAAGGCCCTTTCGACCAGTTCCAGGGCCTCCTGGCCCTGGTAAGCCGAGTCGAGGCTAAAGGTCGGTCGCGTGGGCTGCGCGGAGCCAAACAACGCCTCTTCGGAACAGACCAGAGACAACACACTCGCGGAGTCGGGGCTAAGGATCCTGAAAAAGTCCTCATGGATCGAAGGCGTGTCGTCAATAATCAGGATGCGCCGGTTAGTCACAACTGACGATGGGGTCATCTGGCGACCTCCACCGGACGGTGCGAGTCTTCGATCGCTAGAGTTACGGCGTCAGTGGCGGGAGGCGGCATGATGCTGCCGGCCATCACCGTCAAGAGTTGTGCCGCGTGCTGGCCGCTAACCGCTTTGAAACAGTAGCCCTGAGCATTCACCGGCAAGCCGGCGCAGATCAGTGAGGTTTGTTGCTCTTGGGTTTCTACGCCTCCAACGGTCATACCAATGCCAACATCGCGGGCGAAACTGATGAGGTGCGCAGAGATGTAGCACGGGCCGGATCCCGGGAGGCGTTGTCGATGAAAGCCACTGCGGCACTGCCGAACAAAGCTTCTTCAGCGGAAGCCAAGCCATCTTTGGCATACGCGACAAGACCGAGGGTCGCGCAGAAAATCTCACGGACTGACGATGTGTCGCCAATGATCAAAATGCGCCGATTGACACGTGCTACCAGACTGCTAATTCGGCCATACCAATAATAGAACCGGGCATGAAGAACTAAACACATACAGACTCCTTTCCTTGGCGGCCGACAATTGAACCCCATACATTCCTTGCAGTAGCGATGAGCATAGTCTCAACATGCCCGCTTCGTTGAAAAGGTGACGTCAATCAGCGCCAAGCGGGCCGCCGACCAACACCACGTAGTGCAGAGCATCGGCTGTAGCAGTTTCGACGCGCATAACCACACGGCCGTCATTGAGCAGCAGCTCGTCGTTGACGCCACAATCCTTGACCAGGTCGGGGTAATCGATGCCGACGATATTCTGGTTGCCTTCGGTCAGCGGATGTACGGTGGAAAAGGAGAACTTATCACCGGCCTTTAGTTCGATACCTTGCTGCTGAACTTAGCGATGCGGATCTTCGGACCCTGCAGATAGCCCATTAATGCGACGTGACGACCGTTCTTGGCAGCGATCTCGCGAACCAGGCGGGCGCGGGCCTTGTGCTCTTCCGGGGTGCCATGGGAGAAGTTGAGGCGGGCGACGTCCAGCCCGGCAAGGATCAATTGTTCGATCACTTCCGGCGAGCTGCTGGCCGGGCCCAAGGTGGCGACAATTTTGGTACGGCGGATGGTCATGCACAGACTCCTTGCTTGAATGGTGAGGCTTGTCAGCTTCGCCGAATTCAAGGGTTGTTGGGCTTGTATGGAGGGGGGTGGCGCTTGCTGAGTCGAGCAAGCGTGCGGCATGTGGGCAAGCCGCACGCGGGGTCATTACTCGTCAGAGATGTCGATCATTCTGGTTTCGGCCGACAGGTAGACGCACAAGGCAGAGATTGCTGCGAGCGCAACCGTGTAGACCGAGATGGCGTAGGGCGAGCCATAGTGGTTGAGCAAATATGCACCGACGATAGGCGCCGTGCCGCCCCCTATGATTCCACCGACATTGGTGGCCATGGCGAAACCAGTGAATCGTGCACTGGGCCCAAATGCCTCGCCGGTGAATGAAGCCACAGCACCGTATACCAGGCCGTAGCCAGTCATGAACAGGCACGAGCCCAAGACCATAGGTAGGAACTGGCCTGTGGAAAATAGCTGCCAGAAGGGAAACGCGACCAGTGCAGTCACCGCGAAGCCAATCAACATCATTGTGCGTCGACCAATTCGATCAGCCATTGCGCCGGCGAAGGGTACAACTACAAGGTGCGTGCAGATAGCTACCATCGCTACTGAGAGCACAAAGGCATTGGAAAGGCCCAACTCCTTCTGGCCATAACTTAATGCGAACACGGTAAAAAGATAAAAGGTTGAAAAATGACAGATGTTCGCACCTGCGACCAAAAGTAGCTGCTTAGGGTATTTGGTAAACAGGCGCATGGCAGGCGATTGGCTAGCCCCCTCAGCCGCAGCGCGTTTCTCAACGGTCTTCTTGAACACTGGGGACTCGGGAACCTTAGACCGTACAAAAACGCCGACAATCAACAGAGCGATACTGGCAATGAATGGAATGCGCCATCCCCACTTATAGAAATCCTCCGAGGACAATAAGCTGCTAACGATAAGCAGCATTCCCGCCGAGGCGATGAAGCCGAACACCGGACCAATATTGTTGATGGCTGTATAAAAACCTCGTTTTCGCCGGGGTGCATGCTCAAGTAGCATGAGCACTGCACCGCTGTATTCTCCGGCAAAAGCGAAGCCCTGGATGAAGCGCAGCACACACAGCATGATGGGCGCCCAGATTCCTACGCTCGCGTAGGTAGGCAGCAAGCCAATACCGACGGTGCTCAAGCCCATGATGATCAGCGTGAGGTAGAGCAATTTCTTGCGGCCTATCCGGTCGCCGAAATGTCCAAGCACCAGCGAACCCAGTGGCCGTGCGACAAATGATATGGCGAAGGATGCTAGCGAAGCGAGTCTTGAGACGGCTTCATCAGTGCCTGGAAAAAACAGAGGGGCGAAGATCAACGCCGCCGCGGTACCGTACAAATAGAGGTCATAAGTTTCTAACGCTGTGCCGAAGAGACTTCCGGCAACAACATTTTTCATGGATTTTTTCTTCTCATCATCAACATATTCATGATGAGTCTCGATGTCACTTGAAAGTGAGGTTTGCATAGTTCCACCTGTTGTTATTGTAAATATGCAAGCGTGTTCCTGTCCTTGAACGGAAGTTAGCTCCTACCTGTGAGCGCTTTTACGAAGTAGTCCTGGTCACCCATCTGCCCGCCTTTCAAGGCGATTTCCAGGTTGTCCAAGTACGGTTTGTTTGAGCGAACCTGGCAGAGGGGCGCGCCGGGAGAGAGATCAGATTTAATGACCAATGCATCAGGGTCGAGAATCTTGGTGATCTGACTTGACGTATCACCACCGGATATAACCAGTCTTCCGAGCGGATACGCCTTGAGAATTTCCAGAACGATGTAGCCCATTTCGACAGCCAATTGCTTACCGCCGCGGATCTTTGCCTCGTCACGAAGCAGGCCTTTGGCGGTCATCGCTTCGATCATCTGTTCGATTCTCGGGTCATCTGGACCTTTTGCCGTGTGGATCAGCACGGAGCGCTCGCTTTTGAGGTGCGCTAATGCCGTCGCCACCACATCCTGGACCATCCCGCCTTTATGGGACTCTGCGATGATTGCTGCTGCATCCACACTTAGTTCGACGAATCCACTAGAGATTGCGGTATCGATTTGAGCGCGACTTAACGGGGATGCACTTCCCGAGATGACCAGCACTTGCCTGGTGGGCTTCAGCGGAGTGACCTGAGTTTGGCAGGCGTCTATCAGTCCTACCGAATGCCAGTGCTGCGTCAATCCATATTCAACGCCCGAAGAGCCAACTACGAATAGCGGCGCCTTGCTGCTAGAGATCTCCGTAAGTACCTTTCCTGCGAGGGTCATATGTGCTTCGGTAGTGCCGTCGATCAGCACCGAGTCATGGCACAGGGCGGCTTCGCGAACCAGGGAAGCCAGGTCGGCAGCCTGCTCCAGCTGCAGAATGTCAATTTTGGCAATCGATAAGTTTTTTTGCTTGCCAATATGGACACTCAGATCCCCTTCTCCCATAGGCGTGATGGGATGGGCTCGCATGATAGGATGGCGGTCGATCCGGTGCACACAGTGGTCGGTCTTGGACAACGCAAACAAATTGCCAAAGACGCAGTAACGACCCAGGGCCGGGTTACCCGCGATGATTGGCACCCCTTTTACCTCAAAGGCGCATGATGCGAGCTCAATGACATGGCCAATGCTGCCCACGTCGGGAGCGCTGTCGAACGTGGAGCAAACCTTGTAATGCACAATATCCGGGGACAGGCGCTTGATCGCTTCAAATATTTCCGGAAGTACTTCATCCATTTCAGCATTGGACAACGCACGGCTGTCGCCAGCGATGCCAATAGCGTCAAAACCGCCCAGCTCCTCTAGTAGCTCGGGCGATGGTGGCGTCAGGAACAGTGCACATCTTAGGCCTGCTGCGGTAAGAACCTCGAGAGCATCGGTCGAGCCGGTGAAATCATCACCGTAGAACACCAGACGAAGCTTGGGCGAATGAGGGTGCATGATTTATACGCCCCCAAACTTCGCCAAGGCGGCGGTTAGTGCAGGCCTGCCCTCAGCGTAATGTTGAAGCGGTATGCCCTGAGTCGCAGCTTCCCATCCTTCACGCATACTCTGAACGCCGGCACCGATACCTTGTGGGTGGCCGATAATGCCGCCGCCTGCCAGATGCATGAGGTCCACCGACTGCAGCTTTTCGAAAAGCGTAGGCGCCTGCCCAGCCCATTGGCCGGAAGAGAAAACCGGCAGGACCGGTTGGACGCCCGAAAATGGGGTTAGACAGCTCAGTGCCGAGGCAATGACTGAGTCATCCGGCTCCCAGAATTTGCTCTGAATACCATTGACGTGCAGATGATCGATGCCAGCCAGGCGCCAGATTTTCTGATAGGCCTCAAACGAAAAGCCAAGCTGTGGATTGCGGGTAAAGGCTCCCCAGCCGTTGCGATGGCCGTGAATGGGTAGTTGGGAATTCTTACGGATGTGCTCGACTCCCGAATGCCCAATCCAGTTCAGGCAGAGCATGACGCAGGTCCCTCCCGCCTCCAGCACGGCGTCGTGGCGGCGAAGCATTTCATCAATGCTCCCAGAAATATTGATCGCGTACATTGGCATCCTGCCGAGCCGGTCTGCATGCTTGTGCAGAACAGGCATGACAGCATTTAACCGCGCATTGAAGGATGCATACGTCGGGTCGATCAAGAGTTCATCATCTTTGAGAAACTCAATCCCGCCGGCACAGAGCTCATCGGCTATGGTAGCGGTCTGCTCAGGCGTCAGGCCGATGCTGGGTTTAATGATAGTGCCAATGATTGGACGGTCATGAACGCCGCACAATTTACGAGTCCCTTCAATACCGAACTGTGGGCCCAAGAACCCGGCGGCAAACCTCGCCGGAAGATCGACATCGAGCACTCTCAAACCGCTGACTTCACCTAGCTCGAAAAGGTTGCCGGCAATGGTGGTCAACAAGGCAGGAATATTCGTACCAATATTGGCAGTTGGAAAGGCGATTTCAACTTCGCCGCGGTAGAACGTCACGGAAGGATTGTGCCTATCCAGGTAGTCGCTGTGTAACGAAGCACTGGCGACCGCTGGAAGAGAGTTGACGGACACCACTCGGGCCCGTGAACGCTGTTTCAACTCTGCTGACTCACCGGGCAAGGCAATGAATGTCCCGCTGGACTGCTCGCCAGCGATAACCTCGCTGACTCGTTCAATCGGGTAGCTGCTCTCTACGAAAAAACGGGCCGTAAACTCTTCGCGTCCGGCTGTTAGATCGATCATTTAAATACCTCGGTTCTAATTGTTTTTATACAGACTGGCCTCCTTAGTGAGGGTGGCCCTCACCCCCGAATATACATTGACCCTGCTGGCGTGCTAACGATATGATTTCCTTCTAAGTTGAGAAAAACTCACACTAGATTTCTGGCTAGGCTAGCGTTTTGGCCACCATGGCCTGCTCACGAGGTGCAGCACATGTCATCCCCCCCACGGCCATCTCTCAATGCACTGAGAGCTTTCGAAATGGTTGCGAGGAAAGGCACCTTTGGCGAAGCCGCTGATGCGCTTTCCGTGACTCACGGTGCTATCAGCCGACACATTCGGACGCTTGAGGAAGTGCTGGGGGTTGTCTTGCTCACACGTAATGCGCATGGCACCAAACTGACCCCCGAAGGCGCGCGCCTTGCCACCGGCTTGGGCCGTGCATTCAACTTGATCCAACAAAGTGTTGAAGAGGTGCGCCCTCAGCCGCTAGAACTGTCATGTTCGGCGTCCATCATGATGCACTGGTTACTGCCGAGACTTGCCGGGCTGCACAGTAACTTTCCGACGATGGCGCTGGGCTTGAGAACAGGACATGGGCCGATCGACTTTGCCCAGGATGGTGTCAGCGTGGCAATACGCTTGGGAAGCATAGTCCCGCCGCCCGGCATCACGCCGATCCCGCTGGCCAATGAATGGATTGGAGCTATATGCTCGCCTGATTACCTTAAGGCTTCAGGGGTGCAACAGGTTAGCGACCTGAACGGCGAAAAGCTGTTGGCTACCAAGACCCGCCCGCATGCTTGGAAAGAGTGGTATTCAGCTCTGCATATGCCCACAGCCGACCCACTTGAATTGGAATACTTCGAGCATTTTTATTTGCTAATTCAAGCGGCTAAGGTTGGCTTGGGATTTGCCTGCGTGCCGAGGCTCCTGGTACAAGCGGAACTGGAGAATGGTGCGCTGGTAGCACCCTTTGGCTGTATTCAAGGCCCGGAAAAATTGGTGCTGTGGATCTCTCCCAACGCCAGAATGCGGGCCGACACAGCGGACTTGGTCAAGTGGGTCAAAGAAGAAATGGCGGCTGAATGATCAGCCGCAAAGGGCGTGCCTGGATTTAGCGCCCCCTTTGTTCGTGTCAGGGCTCAGATATCGCCAGCGCCCCACGCAAGGAAGCCGCCATCCACGGGAAGGACAATTCCATTGACGTAAGCTGAGACGTCAGAGGCCAGATAACTGACTGCACCGGCGATCTCACGGGTGGTGCCATAGCGTTTTGCTGGGATGGCACTGCTGTAAGCCTTACGGAACTCATCGCTGTGCAGTTCTTTGGTCATCGGCGTATCGACCGGGCCAGGGGCGATGGCATTCGCAGTGATTCCGTACTCACTCAGCTCGACGGCCATCTGCCTCGTCAGCGCGATTACAGCACCTTTTGATGTGCCATAGGCCGTTCTGCCTTTGCCGACTGCGCGCATCCCGGCGACGGAGGCAATGTTAATGATCCGGCCGAACTCGTTCTTACACATGATGCGTGCCGCTAGCTGGCAGCACAAGAATGTGCCCGTGACATTGATAAGCATTGTCCGGTTGAAGACATCAGCATCAAACTCCAAGAAAGACATAGTCTTGGCGATGCCCGCAGAGTTGACCAGCACATCGCAGCGCCCAAACTCGGCCTCAATCCATTCGAACGCAGCGGACACCGAAGCAGGTACACCAACATCGATCTGGAAGGCATCGGCGGTGTGACCTTGATCACGTAGCTCCTGCGCGAAACGTTCGGCCTCGGTTGCATTGATGTCGCAGATGACTACATGGTGGCCATCTCTCGCCAGCGCACTTGCCGCTTCCGCTCCGATACCCATAGCGCCGCCGGTGATTACGGCGACTTTCTTATTTGTAAGCGTCATCGAGAATTCCTCTTTTATTATCGTTGCCAAGCCCAGTTGGTCAGTGGAAATCCTAAGAAAGCACTGTCAATCCCGCAATCGATAAAAATTCGCGCGGCTGTCACAAAAACTCACTGACCGCAGTGCTGGTCTCAGTACCGCAGCATATGTGCAACGCATGAGGAGTGATCACCCGCAGACACTCGCTTCGAATCAATCTAGGCAAAGGAGCAGAGGCGCCCCTTTTGTTGGTGGGTGGACGCAGGGATCATCGCCTCCGCCATCTTTATACGACAACGCCCTGATTATTCAGGGCGTTGTCGTTTCTGACTATTGGAAAAACCTGCCAGCCCACACTTCAGCCCACACCCTGGATGAAGTATGGTTTTTCGACCATCGGCTAATTTTTCGAATGGTCTCTTGCCTACACCTAGGGGCCTTACGACGAGTATAGAGGCAGCTTCCGCAGGAAGCGCCGGAACGAAAACAGAGGTTGTGATCTCTCTTTGACGCTGCCCAACAAACTACACGCAAACAAAAACGCCGCTCACTGAGCGGCGTTTTTGCGTTTTTGGAGAAGGAAACGAGACTCTCATCTGGCGTCCGACCCATTGAAATCTAAGGGCTTTCTTTTATTCCTGCAGCAGGAATGGACTTGATTCTGGACTTGTTTTTTAGGCATATCAAGACCAAGAAATGTGATTGCTCCCAACACACGCCGCTTGGACTTTCCGTTACGAAATATCTTGGATCGGGTCTGTTCAGTACGAAGGGGTTGATACGAATCACCGATTATCGACAGCTACAGAAACGATAGAACCAGTCCTGCCGCAAGCGATGTGCTCCAGGCAACTACGGCAATAGCCCAGCCCTCCTTTTATCGCCTTCCGACCAGAAACCCGCTTCAGGGACTTGTGCTTCCGGTATTATGGTATACCATCAGACGCACAGACACTCTTACCCTACACGGAGCAGCTCATGAGTTTCGAAATCCGCAAGATCGTCAGCTACGTCGAAGAAACCTTT
>Ga0163161_10003421_pt1 | contig 11127 bp, 10 predicted proteins | sample S45metaG_FD_129847 | JGI IMG/M metagenome (GOLD analysis project Ga0163161, IMG submission 129847) | Switchgrass rhizosphere microbial communities from Kellogg Biological Station, Michigan, USA - S4-5 metaG | ecosystem: Host-associated > Plants > Roots > Rhizosphere > Soil | place: USA... | reverse complement strand
AGGATCCGCGCAAGTTCGCCGAGGCGGTGCTGGCCGAACTGCTGCCGCTGGACGATCAGCGCCGAACGGAGATGGCCGTCAACATGGCCGTCGTTGCCGAGAGCCCGTCACACCCCGGCCTGCGCCGGGTGGCGCTCGACGCCCAACAGGCAGTCTCCGAAGCGTGCGCTGCGGTGCTCACCCGGCTGCGCCACGATGACCTCATCCGGGCAGGCGCCGACATGGCTTACGAGGCCGAGCGGCTGCACGCTCTGGTCGACGGGCTTGCCTTACACGCGCTTACCGCAGAGCGAAAAGATTTGCGGCCCAAGGCGATTCTCGCGGTGCTCCGCGCGCACCTGGCGGAGCTGGCGCCGACCTAGCCGCCGACTATCGTCGCGGCGCAGCGCCGTCTTCGGGCGATCATCATTGCGCCCACCTCTAAGCGACAAAGTCGCTCCCACAACGACTCTGTCGGTCAGAGGCGGGCATTTGCACCATTCCCCTGCGCTCCGGACACTCCGGCCGCATCACTCCTCGGCGGCCGCTAGCCAGGCCTCTTCGAGACTTTCCTTGCGCTCCAGCAGTTCTTGTAGCTGGCCATTGAGCTCGCCGAGTCGCACGTGATCCGACGCCGCCTCCGCCATCGATTCGTGCAGCGCCGTGATCTGGTCGTCGAGCCTGCCCAGCTGCCCCTCGATGCGGGCCATCTCCTTGCCTGCCCTTCGCTCGCGAGCCGACGCCGACTCGCCCCGCTGCGGTTCGGCGCGGGCGGGCGCGTCGGATACAGCCGCCGCCCGGTCCTCGAGGTACTGCTCGATGCCGCCGGGCAGCAGATCGCACCGGCCACCGCCCGTCAGCGCATAGGTGACGTCGCTGACCCGCTCCAGGAAGTACCGGTCGTGCGTCACGACGATCAACGTTCCCGGCCAGGCGTCGAGGTAGTCCTCGATCACGGTCAGCGTGTCGATGTCCAGGTCGTTGGTCGGCTCGTCGAGCAACAGCACGTTCGGTTCGTCGAGCAGCAGCCGCAGGAACTGCAGCCGGCGCCGCTCGCCGCCGGACAGTTCGGCAACCCGCGCGGTCAGCTTGTCGCCGGTGAAGCCGAAGTCCCTCAGCAGGGTGTCGGCGCTGATCTCGCGCCCGCCCGCCAATTCGGTTACGCGGCGGCGGTTCTCGATGGCATCGAGAACCCGCTCGGCGCCGTCCAGTTCGGCCACCGCCTGGGTCAGGTAGCCGATCCTCAGGGTGGTGCCGCGCTTGATGGTGCCCGCCGTCGGCTGCAGTTCGCCGTCCAGCAGGCGCAACACGGAGGTCTTGCCGGTGCCGTTCACGCCGACGAGGCCGATGCGGGCACCGGGACCGATCGACCAGTCGAGGCGGTCCAGAATCACCCGGTCAGCCAGCTCGAGCCGCACCCGGTGCAGGTCGAATACGTCCTTGCCCAAGCGCGTCGTCGCAAAGCGCTGCAGCACAAGCGAATCACGCGGCGGCGGCTCGTTGGCGATCAGTTCGTTGGCCGCCTGGATCCGGAACTTGGGTTTCGACGTGCGTGCAGGCGGGCCGCGCCGTAGCCACGCGAGTTCCTTGCGCATGAGATTACGTCGCCGTGCCTCCGTGCCCGCCGCCAGCCGCATCCGCTCGGCACGCGCGAGGACGTAGGCCGCGTACCCGCCGTCGTACGCGTCGACCTCGCCGCCATGCACCTCCCACGTCCGCGTGCACACCGCGTCGAGAAACCAGCGGTCGTGGCTCACCACGATCAATGCCTTGGCCCGCCGCGCGTTGAGGTGCTCCGCGAGCCATCCGATCACCTCCACGTCGAGATGGTTGGTCGGCTCGTCGAGCACCAGCACGTCGTGGCCCGCCAGCAGCACTTCAGCCAGTGCCACCCGGCGACGCTCTCCACCGGAGAGCCGACCCACGTCGGAGTCGAGATCGACCCCGGCGAGCAGATGTGAGACGACCGCCCGGGTGTCCGGTTCGGCGGCCCAGATGTGGTCGGGCCTGCCGTCGACGATCACGTGGCGGACCGTGGCACCCGCCGCGAAGTCGTCGGCCTGCCGCAGGTAGCCCACCGAGAGGCCCGAGGTGTGGGTGACCCGGCCCGAATCGGGCGGCCGGGATCCCGTCAACACCTGCAGCAGCGTCGTCTTGCCGTCGCCGTTGCGCCCGACGACGCCGATCGCATCGCCCTCCTCGACGCCGAGGCTGACCGCGTCGAGCAGCGTGCGGGTGCCGTAGCCAACGGTCGCCCGCTCAACATTGATCAGGTTCGCCATCGCCCGCCGATGATAGGTCGACCGCCTGCCTAAACGCGCAGGCCCACCAGGCGGCTGTGCCATGATGGGCGGCGTTGGTCGGGAGACTGGCGGCGGCAAAAGGGGAGTGGGTCGTGGTGGACCTTTCTGCGATAACCAGGCCTGTGGGGCGGCTGGTGGCGACCGCGCAGAACGGCCTGGAAGTGCTGCGGTACGGCGGCCTGGAAACCGGCGCGGTGCCATCTCCGTTCCAGATCATCCAGAGCGTCCCGATGTACCGGCTGCGGCGTTACTTCCCGCCCGACGCGCGGCCGGGAGCCAAGCGGCCAGGGCCCCCGGTGCTGATGGTGCACCCGATGATGATGTCGGCCGACATGTGGGACGTCACCCGCGACGCCGGCGCGGTCGGGATCCTGCACACCGCGGGAATCGACCCGTGGGTCATCGACTTCGGCTCACCCGACAAGGTCGAGGGCGGCATGGACCGCAACCTCGCCGACCATGTCGTCGCGCTGAGCGAGGCCATCGACACCGTCAAAGAGGTCACGGGCCGCGACGTCCACCTGGCGGGCTATTCGCAGGGTGGGATGTTCGCCTATCAGACCGCGGCCTATCGCCGGTCCAAGGACCTCGCCAGCATCGTGGCGTTCGGTGCACCGGTCGACACGCTGGCCGGATTGCCGATGAATCTGCCTGCGAGCCTCGCGCCCGCCGCCGCCGACTTCATGGCCGATCACGTCTTCTCCCGGATCGACATTCCAGGGTGGCTGGCGCGTACCGGCTTCCAGATGCTCGACCCGATCAAGACCGCGCAATCGCGGCTGGAATTCCTGTGGCAGCTGCACGACCGCGAGGCGCTGTTGCCGCGCGAACAGCAGCGCCGATTCCTGGCCTCCGAGGGTTGGATCGCCTGGTCCGGGCCCGCCATCTCCGAGCTGCTCAAGCAGTTCATCGCCCACAACCGGATGATCACCGGCGGCTTCTCCATCCACGGCGACCTTGTGACGCTGTCCGACATCGACTGCCCCGTACTGGCGGTCGTCGGCGAGGTCGACGACATCGGGCAGCCCGCCTCGGTCCGTGGTATCAAGCGGGCCGCGCCACAGGCCGACGTCTACGAATTCATGATTCGCGCAGGGCATTTCGGCCTTGTCGTTGGGTCAAAGGCAGCGACGCAGACGTGGCCGACCGTCGCGCAGTGGGTCAAGTGGATCGACGGCACAGGCGAGCAGCCGGCGGGCGTCACTCCAATGCCGCTGCAGCCCGCCGAGCACGCCGAAAGCGGCGTCTCGTTCAGTTCTCGCGTGGCGCACACCACCGCCGCCGCGACCGAGCTGGCCTTCAGCCTGGCGCGAACCGCCGCCGACGCAATCGTTGCCGCCAACAAGTCCGCGCGGACACTCGCCATCGAGACATATCGCACCTTGCCGAGGCTCGCGCGCCTCGGCCAGATCAACGACCACACCAGGATCTCGCTCGGCCGCATCATGTCGGAACAGGCTCGCGAGGTGCCGCAGGGGGAGTGCCTGCTGTTCGACGGCCGCGTCCACACCTTCGAAGCGGTGGATCGCCGGATCAACAACGTCGTCCGCGGCCTCATCGAGGTTGGCGTGCGGCAGGGCGGGCACGTAGGGGTGCTGATGGAGACGCGGCCCAGCGCGCTCGTCGCGATCGCCGCGTTGTCGCGGCTGGGCGCCGTCGCGGTCTTGATGCCGCCGGACGTGGACCTCACCACCGCCGCACGGCTCGGAGCGGTGTCGGAGATCATTGCCGATCCGAGCAACCTGGAGGCGGCTCGCGGGCTTGATATGCGCGTGCTGGTGCTCGGTGGGGGCGAATCGCGCGATCTGCATCTGTCCGACCAGTCCGACGTCATCGACATGGAGAAGATCGACCCCGACGTCGTCGACCTGCCCGGCTGGTACCGGCCCAACCCAGGGCTTGCGCGCGACCTGGCGTTCGTCGGGTTCAGCGACATCGGCGGCGAGCTCGTCGCCCGCCAGATCACAAACTATCGATGGGCGCTGTCCGCGTTCGGTACGGCGTCGGCCGCCAACCTCGGCCGCGCCGACACCGTCTACTGCCTCACTCCGTTGCATCACCAGTCCGGGCTTCTGGTGAGCCTCGGCGGTGCTGTCGTGGGCGGCTCGCGCATCGCGCTGTCGCGGGGGTTGCGCCCGGACCGCTTCCTACAGGAGATACGTCAGTACGGCGTGACGGTGGTGTCGTACACCTGGGCGATGCTGCGTGAGGTCATCGACGATCCGGCGTTCTCGCTGACCGGCAGCCACCCGGTGCGGCTGTTCATCGGATCCGGCATGCCGGTGGGCCTGTGGAAGCGGGTCATCGACGTGTTCGCACCGGCGCATGTGGTGGAGTTCTTCGCCACCACCGACGGTCAGGCGGTGCTGGCCAACGTCTCCGGCGCCAAGCTGGGCGGCAAGGGCAGGCCCCTCCCGGGCGGCGGCGACGTCGAACTGGCCGCCTACGACGCCGTAGACGACCTCATCCTCGAGGACGAGCGCGGCTTCGTGCGGAGAGCCGACACGAACGAGGTCGGCATGCTGCTGGCCCACCCACGCGGTCCCGTCGATCCGACGGCGTCGGTCAAACGTGGTGTGTTCGCTCCCGCCGACACGTGGGTGTCCACCGAGTACCTGTTCCGCCGAGACGAGGACGGCGACTACTGGCTGGTCGACAACCGCGGCGCAGTGATTCACACGGCGCGCGGCACGGTCTACGCCGCACCCGTCAACGACGCCGTCGGCCAGCTCGGAGCGGTGGATCTGGCCGTGACGTACGGGGTGGATGCGAACGGCCAGCAGCTGGCGGTCACGGCACTGGCGCTGTCGCCGGGTGGGAGCATTCCGTCGGCGGATCTGAACGAGGCACTGGCCGATCTGCCCGTCGGGAACCCGCCCGACATCGTGCACGTGGTGCCCGAGATGGAGCTCAGCGCGTCCTACCGTCCGCTGGTCAGCCCGCTGAAAGCCCAGGGCATCCCCAAGCCCTCCCGTAACGCCTGGTATCTGGATCCCGATACGAATCGGTACAGGAGGTTGACCGTCGCAGTACGCACCGAGATCGCCGGCGCTGCGCAGTGAGCTCTGCCTCAGAGTTGGCTCGCTGTTAGGCTCCCGCTGGCGGCAGGAGGAGTGATGAGTTTGCAGACCGGTATGAATCGCCAGCGCTGGGTTCACGTCGTCACGGCTGGGCTGGCATGCGGCGCCATGGCAGCCGCCGTCATGGGCGGTCTCGGCGCGCCGACAGTGTGGGCCGACCCGGCGGCGGACCCGAGCGCGCAGAGCGACGCCCCGCCGGTGATGACCGCCGACGAAGCGCTGGCCATCATCGACAGGGATTACGACATCGGTGCGGGCGGCGGTCAGCTGTCCACTCTGATTCACGACGTGATGAAACTTCGTGCCCTGGGCTTCAAGCCCTCGAATACGAACAAGGAAGCGATCACGAAGGCCCTGGACTACCGACCGAACCAGGCCCCGCTGATCCAGGCTTTGCAGGAGACGCTGTCCTACCAGCGCAAGATGCAGGCGCTTGCGCAGAACGCGAACAACCCGTCGCAACCGGGGTTCAGCATCGGCGGGCCGCCGCCGGGCATGGGCGCGCCGGTGGCGCCGGGCGTTCCGGTTAATCCGGGTGCCAGCCCGGGTGTCGGCGTCTTGCTTCCGTCGGGCTAGCCTGCCGTCGTGGTCGACGAAAAACTGCTGAGCATCCTCGTGTGCCCCGAAGACCGCGGGCCGCTGCTGCTGGTCGACGACGAGTTTCTGTACAACCCGCGACTGCGCCGCGCATACCGCATCGACGACGGCATCCCGGTGCTTCTCGTCGACGAGGCGGTCGCGGTGACCGCCGACGCCGAGCATCAGCGGATGCTGGACCGAGCCTCAGGCGAGGCCGGGTAGTTCACCGGTGAGGTAGCGCTGCAGATTGGGCGCGATGGTCTCGGCGATCTGCTCGACAGGCAACGACTTGAACGGCTCCAGCTCCAGGATGTAGCGGGCCATCACGACGCCCACCAACTGCGATGCGACGAACTGCACGCGGATTCGTCCGCTGCCTGGGGGATTGTCGACGCGGGACCCGACCTCGGCAACGATGACTTCTTGAAGAAACGAGCGGATGAGCGAGACTTCGTTGCCCGCCAGGATGGACCGCAGCGTGGCGATGAATCCCTTGCCCATCTCGGAGTCCCACAGCGGCAACAGGATCGACGGCAGCGTGTAACCGATCTGCTCGACCGGCACGTCTCGAAGCGGACCGATGACCGCCATGGGGTCGATCGGGATGTGGATAGCGGCGGCGAACAGCTGGGTCTTGGTGCCAAAGTAGTGGTGCACCAACGCGGGGTCGACCCCCGCATCCTTGGCGATCGCCCGTATCGAAGTCTTGTCAATCCCGTTGCGGGCAAACAGATTACGAGCACTTTCCAGGATGCGTTCGCGAGTGTCGGAGGTCCCTGGCGGGCGCCCGGGACGCTTTCGTTCGAGTTCGGCTGTCAATCTATGGTGTCCTTCGTCGAAGCGTCGCCGCGGCCAGGCACAGCGCGAGTACCGCGAACCCGATCACGACCGCGATGTCGCGCACCGCGATGGTCGTCGGCTCCGAGTACGCGCCGACCTGTTGCAGCGCTTCCAGAGCGTAGCTTGCGGGCAGCACATTGCTGATCCACTGCAGCCAGTCCGGCAGCACATCGCGGGGCACAATGATGCCGCACAGCAGCAGCTGCGGGGCGATCACCACCGGCATGAACTGCACCGCCTGAAACTCGGTGCGGGCGAACGCACTACACAGCAGACCCAGCCCCACGCCCAGCACGGCGTTGATGATCGCGATGATGAACACCAGAATCGGGCTGCCCTTGGTGTCGAGGCCGAGGAACAGATACGACACCAAGCACGCCAGCGTGGCCTGTGCCGCGGCCGCGATCGAGAACGCGGTGCCGTACGCCGCGAGCAGGTCGAGCCTGCGCAGCGGTGTGGTCAAGGTGCGCTCCAACGTTCCCGAAACCCGTTCTCGCTGCATCGTTATCGACGTGATCAGGAACATCACGATGAGCGGGAACACGCCAAGCATGATCAGGCAGGCGTTGTTGAACGGCGACGGGGTGCCTGGTCGGTGCGGCGCATTCTGGAACATGAAGTACATCAGCGTGATGATCAAGCTGGGCACGACGAGGATCATCGCGACGCTGCGGTGATCGGCGGCGAGCTGGCGTAGGATTCGCCCGGTGGTGGCGAAGTAGGCCTGCGGGCTCAGCCGGCCACGGCTGCGGTGCTGTGCCGGATGACGGACAGAAACGCTTCCTCCAGTGACTGACATCCGGTGTCCTCTCGTAGCTTGGTGGGTGTGGTGTGCGCCAGCAGGTGTCCTTCGCGCATCAGCAGCAGGTCGCCGCAATGGGCGGCCTCGTCCATCACGTGGCTCGACACGACCAATGTCGTTCCGCACCGGGCGAGTTGGTGGAACTGCTCCCAGAGGTCGACGCGCAGCACGGGGTCAAGGCCCACGGTGGGCTCGTCGAGCACGAGCAGTTCGGGATGCGCCACCAGCGCGCAGGCCAGTGAGACTCGCGTCCGTTGACCGCCGGAAAGGTTGCCGCACAACGCAGTTCGATGATCGTCGAGGCCGACGGCCGCGACCGCTTCGTCAGCGGCCTGGGTGTCGGTGCCGTACAGGGCGCCGAAATAGCGCACGTTGTCGATGATCCGCAGATCGTTGTAGATGGTCGGGTCCTGGGTCACGTAGCCGACGCGGTGCCGCAGTTCGGCCGAACCTGCCGGGCGACCCAGCACGGTCACCGTTCCCTCGGCGACGATCTGCGTGCCGACGATGCTTCGCATGAGCGTTGTCTTGCCGCAGCCTGACGGGCCCAGCAGACCCGTGATGGTGCCGCGGGCGATCTGGACCGAGATGTTCTCCAGCGCGACCCGTTTACCGCGGACGACCCGCAGATTCTGAACGTCGATGGCCGGTTCCATGCCGCTGCGGAGTAATTCATCGCGCGATGAACTCATCATGTGATGAATAGTCCTCCCCGCTGGTAGGCGTGTCAAGGGCCGCAGGCAGAATCGCTCGGGTGAGCGCCGAGTTGCTGTCTGTAGATCCCGTGACCGCGGCCCGGCGGCTGCTCGGTGCGGCGCTGACGGGGCGGGATGTGAGCGCCGTGGTCATCGAGGTGGAGGCCTACGGAGGGCCGCCCGACGGGCCGTGGCCGGACGCCGCGTCGCACTCCTTTCGCGGTCGCGGGGGGCGCAACTGGGTGATGTTCGGTCCCGCCGGGCGGCTGTACACCTACCGAAGCCACGGGATTCACGTCTGCGCAAACGTGGTGTGCGCGACGGAGGAGGTGGCGGGCGCTGTGCTGTTGCGCGCCGCCGCGGTCGAGGGGGGCCTCGACGTCGCCCAGGCTCGTCGCGGTGACTCGACGCGGCCGTCCGCGCTGGCTCGCGGACCCGGAAATTTGTGCTCGGCCCTCGGAATCACCATGGACGACAACGGAATTGATCTCTTCGACGCAAAGAGTCCGGTTCGGTTGGCGCTCGGTGACGAACACATCGGTGTCGACGGCCCACGAGTCGGCGTGAGCAAGGCGGCCGACCGGCCGTGGCGGTTCTGGCTGGCCGGTCGTTCAGAGGTGTCGCTGTACCGCCGCAGTCCGCGGGCACCCGCGCCCGGCGACAGCGATTGAGCCGTCGGCTCAGTCGTCGGCAGGCCCGAGCGTCAATGCGGGTGGCCGGAGCCGGGCGCACCGCGGCCCGCCACATTCGTCGGTGAGATCCACCCGAGCGACGACGTAGTCCGTCTCGGCGACGAGCGGCACCAGGTCGGCGAGCATCAGCTTGGCCCGGCGGAACATCGTGAACGAGCCGTCGGCGTCGACGTCACCCCAGGTGAGGTAGACAAACCGAGCCCCGTGTCTGCCTTGCACGGCGGAGCCGCAGAAGTCCAGCCCACCCTCGCGGACAACAACGTCGAGTGGGATCGTCCACGACGGCGACTCGGCGTCGCCGCGCACCAGCTCGCGCGGCTCCCTGCCGACCTGAATGCCGACGTGGACGTTGTCGTAGCGCTCATCGCTGGACTGCCACGCGCGGCCCGGCAGGTGATGACCCCGGATCTGCAACAACATCGGCATCGACCGTAGGGGAAGATCGGGGTCATGGGTACGTCGATCCTCGACGAGTTGGAATGGCGTGGACTGATTGCGCAGTCCACCGACCGGGACGCCTTGGCGGCCGAGTTGGAATCCGGACCTGTCACCGTCTACTCGGGCTTCGACCCCACGGCGCCGAGCCTGCACGCGGGACACCTCATCCCGCTGCTGACGCTGCGGCGTCTTCAGCGAGCCGGGCATCGGCCGATCGTGTTGGCCGGCGGCGCCACCGGCATGATCGGCGACCCGCGCGACACCGGCGAGCGGACCTTGAACACCGCCGACACCGTCGCGGAATGGGCCGATCGGATCCGCGGGCAGCTGGAGCGGTTCGTGGATTTCGATCACTCGCCCACCGGCGCCATCGTGCAGAACAACCTGTCGTGGACGAGCGAGCTGTCCGCGATCGCGTTCCTCCGCGACATCGGTAAGCACTTCTCCGTCAACGTGATGCTCGATCGGGACACGGTCCGGCGCCGATTGGAAGGCGAAGGCATCTCCTACACGGAGTTCAGCTACATGCTGTTGCAGGCCAACGACTACGTGGAGCTGCACCGGCGGTACGGCTGCGCGCTGCAGATCGGCGGCTCGGATCAGTGGGGCAACATCATCGCCGGGGTGAGGCTGGTGCGCCAGACGGCGGGCGCGACGGTGCACGCGCTGACCACGCCGTTGGTGACGGATTCAGTGGGCAAGAAGTTCGGCAAGTCGACCGGCGGCGGCAGCCTCTGGCTCGACCCCGACATGACAAGCCCGTACGCCTGGTACCAGTACTTCGTCAACACCGCGGACGCCGACGTCGTCCGCTACCTGCGGTGGTTCACCTTCCTGTCGCGCGACGAGCTTGCCGAACTGGACCAGGCGACTGCGGAGCGGCCGCATGAACGAGCGGCGCAACGGCGGTTGGCACGCGAGCTGACCACGCTGGTGCACGGTGAGGCCGCGACGGCCGCGGTCGAACATGCCAGCCAGGCGCTGTTCGGCCGGGCGGAGTTGTCCCAGCTCGACGAGCCGACGCTCGCGGCTGCGTTGCGGGAGGCATCGGTCGCCGAGCTCAAACCCGGCGGGCCAGACGCCATCACCGACCTGCTGGTGGCGAGTGGATTGTCGGCCAGCAGAGGTGCAGCGCGGCGGACGATCGGCGAGGGCGGCGCCTACGTCAACAACGTGCGGATCGACAGCGAGGAGTGGGTGCCGCAGCCAACGGACTTCCTGCACGGCCGCTGGCTGGTGCTCCGCCGCGGCAAGCGGAATATCGCCGGGGTCGAGCGCGTTGGGTGATTTGTCGGAGTCATTTGACTCTGATCGCAAGAGGTTGCGTGGGGCCGGGAACAAACTCGTCTGCCCGTGCGTTGAACCTCTTGACGGAGCCGACGCACCCCGGTGCGCACGATAGGTAGCGAGCCGAAAGACACGCCCTATCAGCCCATTTGACTCCGAGTTTTCCCTCACGTAACTTGTTGACTCGTCGCTGCGACACGGGCCCAGCCCGAAGAGCGCGGCGGCTCCCAGAGGGAAGCCCCACTTCGGTGGGTTCCTGATCGTCCGCACTACGAGTACGCGGCTTTTGCCGCGGGCTAGTCGCGCGGCCGAGCGGGTGTGTTGTTTGAGAACTCAATAGTGTGTTTGGTGGTTTTTGTTTGTTGTTGTTTTTGTCTGCCTCTTTTTCCCGTTTAGGGGTGGATGTTTTTTGATGCCAGTTTTTGGTGTCTT
>Ga0163161_10003418_pt1 | contig 11138 bp, 12 predicted proteins | sample S45metaG_FD_129847 | JGI IMG/M metagenome (GOLD analysis project Ga0163161, IMG submission 129847) | Switchgrass rhizosphere microbial communities from Kellogg Biological Station, Michigan, USA - S4-5 metaG | ecosystem: Host-associated > Plants > Roots > Rhizosphere > Soil | place: USA... | reverse complement strand
TGAGCTTTTACTTCATTAAATATTTTCTGAAGCCTGTCTTCAACCTCACCTTTATAAGAAGCTCCGGCAAAAAGGGCACCCATGTTAAGCTCAAAAACCGATGCATCGTGAAAAATATTCAAAGACGATTTGTTCGCTATCTTATGAAAGAAACCTTCTGCGAGAGTAGATTTTCCAACACCGCTGTCGCCGGTTATTATAATGTGGGGTTTCAGTTTTCGGTTAAGTACTTCAGTTATGGTTTTAAGCTCTTCATCACGGCCAATGATAGGCATAAATTCCTTGTTCTGAAATTGCTTTATTTTATCAGTCGTATACTTGTCAAGTAAAGAAGCTGCTGTGCTTCCGTTTCTTGAAGGGCTTGCATTTGGTCTTGCTTTGCCGCTGCTGTCTTTAGGAGTAATGATTTCATTTGGAGAAAGGGGTAATGATTTTAACTGATCGTGTGAGAAACCAACACCAGGAGTTACAATCGCGGCTAAAAGATAAGAAAAGTTAATTTCGTCTCCCTGTTTAGCAGCCATCGATTCGGCTTCAGCAAGTACGGTATTAACTGCGCTGTCGCCTTCAGGATCGTCGCTAGGTCGTGCTGTCTTAGAGCATTCTCCCATTTTTATATCCGCCCATTCATCCAGGTAAAAAACATCAATGCCCTTAGCGTCAAGTTCTTTCATAAACGAGAACTGCTGGCTCAGTAAAGCCTTAAGTAAATGAGCAGGAGCATATTTGGCATTAAGGTTATCCTTCGCCAGATGTTTTGCAATGTGTACCGCCTGTAAAATATCTTCGTTAGCCATAATTAATTTCTTCTGCTTAGCTGCCTTGACAGTTCAAGTTCACGTAATAAATCTTTGTTTTCTTCTTCGTAAGCCTTTATCTGGCTGTTAAGAGCCTCAAGATCTTTCTTAGAATCAGCTACTGTAAGCAGCTGTTTTTTAGTATTTACAAGCTCCTTGATAGTGATGATAGTGTTGTCATAAAGTTTGTTGTTCTCTTTGCTTCCTTTTGCCTGTATCTTTTCGTTAAGGTTTACGAGCTCAACATTAATAGTCTGCTCTGTAAACTGAAAACTTTCAGGTGCTTTATCAAGTGAGTCTACAAGGGTAGCAATATATTCTACCTTGTCTGCAAAGGTTTTCTGGAAGTTGAATTCCGATAGTATTTTTTCGTTTTCAGCTTTCAATACTTCATTTTCCTTTAAGGGCAGCCTGAAATTGAAAAATATTGCAGCTACAAGTACGCTTGTAGTAATTGCAAACATTAATAAAAACAGCAAAAATGCCGACAGTCGCTCTTTTTTATTTAGTATTTCCATAATCTTATTCTGCTAAAAATGATGGTGAAGAACTTTGCTGATCGTTATTGTTATTAGCGTAGCTTCCCCACATAGCTGTTTTTTCTGTTTTTAGTACATTCTCGTTAACAAATATTCCTGCATCTTTTTTCTTGCCGATGTAATCAAGCTGATTTAATATAATGAACAGCTGCTCAATGCGTTCAATAAATTTATTTGCCTGAGCCACTGTCGGTGCGCTATCAAACGCATTATATTTTACATTGATAGTCTCACTAAAAAGCCTCTCATAATCCCCGCTTGACATATCTGTCCATTCTGAAAAATAGTTAAACAGCATTTCCTTTCCATCTCCCGAAAAAGAATCAAAGGTATTTTTCATTACCCTGGCAAGGCTCACCGTATTTTCAAGAATGTCCATTGGCTTCATGTTAAAGCCTACCCATTTGTTGCGGGTTATAGCCTGGGCTACATAAGTCTTTATGTTTTCGCAAGCGTCAAATACCATTTTTGCAATGATGTTTTCGTCTTCTGTACTATTCCTAAAACGAATTTTCTGGCATATTTGCACGCTTGTAAATTCAAGCTGCTTAAAGAATGTTTCATAATTCTCAAACAGGGTAACAAGCGTAGGATGGCTGTTAGCAACGAGACTCGGTGGAATAAAATCTGTAAGGATCTCATAATTTTCTGAAGATGTCCTGAATTTAGCTAATGGAAATTGTAGCGGCCCTATATTATTTTGGTTCACTTCACTTTCAAGTACACTGGTCAGGTAATACTGCGGCAGTGCATTAGGATAGCGGGGAGGAACTTCCTCCATATTCTGCTCACCTGACGGAATCCTTTTAAACGGGTTGATATTTAGCAGCAGGAAGTAATTATTTTCCTTAAAATCAAAATCATTAAGTGCCAGCCTTTCGTTAAAATCTCCCGTAAAGTCGGTAATCTCAATTCTTCCGCCGCCAGGCGTAAGGGCTTTAAGGAATTTTATGTTTACGCTAAGTTCCTTGTGTGTGTCTATAGATACTGTATATTGAAAAGGCCTTGCCAAATGTGTAGGCATAAGTCCGTAGTCAATAGTATTAACGTTAAGCGTCCTGGCATCGCGTATAATGTCTTCTATATTGTTTTGCAGGTCAATAAAGTGATTTTTATTGATCTTCATTCCGTCAATCCAGTTAACTGGAAAGTGTTTAATATTTTCAGCCATTTTATTTTGTAATTATATTCGTTGACAAATTATTGTTTCACCGTCTTTAATATTGTTGGTATCTATAGCGAGTTCGGGGTCGATATAGTCTGAAGATCCAAACCATTTGGGTTTGGTATAGAAATACCATCCGTAAGGTTCGTCCTTATTATCCATGTAGCGTATTTGGCTGTTGGGGTTCTTTTCGTTATAATCATTAATGAAATAATAGAACAGCTTGCCAAATTCGAAAGCGCGTGGCGCTTTTACCTTGAAGTTTATAAAGTCTTTATCGTTCTCTTTTTTCTGAAACACAAAATTGAGTATTATCACGTTACGCATATCTGATGCCTGAGGCGCCGGATATTTAAAGTTAACAGGATAAAACCAGCGTTTATGCAGCTTTGCAGGTATAGATACGGCAGTTTCAAAAAGGCAGTAGCAAAGGGTAGGCACAATGAAAAATAACAATGTGCCTAATAGATAGTACATATAGGTAAGTTCCCTAAAGTGTACTACCACCATAATAAGGAAAGCAGCCTGAAATATAGCTGATACTACTGCAACACCAATTTCTTTAATAATAGCCCTTGTCTCAAAACGCTGAAAAAAATGCCTGAAAGCAAGTACCTGAATAATACCGGCAATAAGCATATAAGATTGTATTGATATGAAACGGGCGTTTAGTGATGTGTTTTTAAGATTGTAAAGTATAGCTCCAAAAATTATAAAGAAAAGCCCCTGGAGCACTGTATAAAAAAAGTACTTCTTTTTTTCCTGTCGCATCTTAGGTATTTTAGTCGCTAAAAGTGCACAGGCTATCATAGCAAAAGCTATGGCAATAAAAATGTAAAGCATAGCTTCTCCGCCGCCTATCTGAGATAAATATTTACGCATTATAATACCGTTGAAATTCCTAATCTAGATTTGTAAATTGTAGTGTCGTCCATAGAAAACATTTCGTCTTCATGATTCAGATTGATCTCAAATGAAAACTGTGAATGAAATGGAACAAACAGGTCAAAAAATGTATGGATAAAATTTTCCAGCTCTTCGCCTTCAAAATAAAGCGGCAGGTTATCCGGGTTTTTTAGTGGCCCTACCTTAAAATGATATTTATATAGAAATATCTGCTCGCTGCTGGCGAGGGTTGTATTAATACCCATTATCATTTCTTCTTTTGCATCTTCTATATCAAAATTATGCTCAAGCTGAATATGCGATCGCGTATATGTTACATGTTCTCCCAAAATGTTTTCTAATACGGCGGCAATATCTTTGCTGTCGCTTTTAGGATTTGTTTTTTGGTTCATAAGTGCATAAAACATTTTTACCAATAAGAAGTCAGGAACTTTCTTTTCTATGCCCAGTATGTCCTTAATAATGTCCGCAACACCATTAATGCTTAGGGTAGAGAAGAAGTCTGACTCATATTTTTCTATAGAATGCCTAAACCTGAAAAATTCATTTTCCAGCGGGTTATAAAAATGCCTTGCTTCTTTTTCTTCTTTTTTCCGGGTCTTAAAATCCTGTACAGGATCTTCCCTGTACTCACGGCCTCTATAATTATGCGTTAAGCTCTCGGGTAGTATGTCGTAAAAACCATCGCGGCTGATACTCAAATTCAGAATATCAGAATCGTGAGGGTCTTGCGTAACTCCCATTAAGTCTTTACTGAACTTTCTGTAAAAGAGTCCACCGGGTTTAATAATGATATCAGAATTGTCTATGCCTCTTGAGAGCAGCGCTTCAAAAAGAACTTCAACCCGTGCATCAAAACGGGCAAGCTGGCGGTAATTGTCTATTATAAACTGATTACTAATCATACGCTATTGTTTATACCTGCCGGCTGTTACAAAATTGTTTTTCCAATATTCTTTTTTAAGGTTGAATATTTCTGCGTCGTCTCCCTGAATTGCAGAAAAGAACCTGTTGTTTTTTAGGTATACACCTACGTGAGATATAATATCGTCATCATTAAGCCTGAAAAATAAAAGATCACCTTCCTTAAGGTTCTCGGTTGCTTTAAAAAGTTCTATTTTTTTATCAGTAACCATATCGGCAGGAAGGCCGCTCAGTTTTTTATTATACACAAAAGAATATAGCTGTTTTGTAACATAAACGTCATTAACGCTTTTCTTTTTATCATCCGGATTATGTGTCTGCCCTTCCCATCTTTTTACAAATGAATACAGCCTGTCATTATTAATTTCAGACGGCATAACTTCAAGCTTAAGCGCAAAATATTTTTTCTCCGTTTCTGTTAATGTAACCTGTTTTCCATCTTTGCCGGGTTTAATCCCGAGCTCTTTATCCACATAGTCATCTGTAATCACAAAATCATTTTTAGAACGGCATGAACTGACCAAAATCAGCGTAAAACCCACTAAAAACGTTTTTTTGAGTAAATCATTAATCATTCTTTTAAAATCTTAAACTATTAATACGGTTACCGTTATGTTATCTTTTTGTAAGCAATAATTAACATAATAAAACGAGGTTAAATTAGTATATTTTAGAAGAGCTGGTTCTCTCTTAACTTTTTGTTATAGCATATTTAACAAAATTTTATGGGAATAAAATCTTACATCTTTAGGTTTTGTTAAATATTTTAAAAAGTTATGTTAATAGTGAGTTTTTACTAACAAAAATTTGATTGCTTTGTTATACCGTGAAAAATAAACGTGTTTTATTCAATATTTAATGATTTAGTTATTATTTAAATAACTGTTAAATGAGCAAAAAAGTACAAATAAAGACCCATTTTGACGGAAAAGTAATACTGCTTTTATTAGTGGTATTCCTTATTTCATGCGGTTTGCTGGCATTCAAGATAAATGCTGTTGCCGACTGTAACGTTAAAGCTTTTAACATAAAGTCTAACTCTTTCAAAGAGGGCGAGTTGATCACTTTTACTGACGTTACACCGGGCGCTTATGAGTGGAGATGGTACTTTGGTGATGGAACTGATATTTCATTCCGATCAAGGGTTGGGCATTCATTTGCCAAATCAGGTAAGTATACTGTAAAGCTGCTCGTGAATAATAATTGTACTGTTGAAAAAGAAATAACCATTATCCCTAAGAAAGAAGTACTCAACACGGCACTGATTCCAAAATTTTCAGGTCCTACAGTTGTACATGAGGGTGAAGAGGTGAGATTTGTAGACGCTACACCTCACGCTAAGAGTTGGGAATGGAGGTTTGGCGATGGTAATAAGATTGATGCAATTGATAAAAATCCAAAACACGTTTACAGGAAACCGGGTGAACGCATAGTTACACTGGTAGTGAACGGCGATATAAAATATGTACAATACCATAAAATTACAGTTCTTCCTGCAAAGACGTCTAAGAAGGATTGGATTAAAGAAAGGATAGAGCGCCGAAGCGACAGCAGGGTAGACCCTGTTAAAGAATACTTTAGCCAGGTACCTGAAGCTCCTAAAAGAGGTCCTGAGATAGACAATATCAACGAGGCTAAATTCACCGCTCTGCTACTGGGTATTGCAGAGAATAAGTTATCCTACCAGAACCTTACAAAATATTTCTGTGAAGATGAACTACCTCTTGTGCAGGTTAAAAAAGGAGGTACTATAAGCCTTAAAGCGCTTGACGAGGCGGTAAGGAATAAAACTGTTAAAATTAAGCATGTTGCACTACACAGGGATAAAGATAATTGCGTAACGCTTATAGTGCTTGATTATAAAACCCGTTCACTTTTCTAATAAAACAAAGTTTCAATATTCTAAAATAATAATAGCATGGCAAATACATTTTCTAACAGCTACGGAATAGGTGGTAATGAGGTAAGGCAGGAGGGGCAGGAAGCCATTTTGGAAATTCCACAAAATAAAACCCTGATAGCACAAAAGCTTACACCAAATACACCTGTAAGGCCCGAAATAGTTACCGGCCTTCAAAATATGGATGAAGTGTTTGAACATTTTGACCCAAGGGTTAAAGTAGCCTTTGAAGATAATGAAGGACGCATTACTCATGAGGAATTAGCCTTTAAAAGTGTAGGCGATTTTTCTCTTAACGGATTAACTGCACAAAGTCCGTTTTTACAGGATCTTAAGACTAAAAATGAGCAATATCAAAAAATGATCAAGCAGTTGAAAACAAATAAAGTTTTAAAATTAGCGCTTCAGGATCCTGATGCAAAAAGAGCTGTAATCGCTTCTCTTGAGGCATTGATCCAGGAACTTGAACAAACCGATAAATAATTCTTCGCTATGATAAATTCTGAAAATACAAAAACTGCTGTAAGTGTTGCTCAGGAAGAGCAGGTTCTCGGTTCAAGATCACTGGAACAAAGCTTAGATTCGTTTATACAATACGGAGGATTTGACCTTCTTGAAGGCTCTATTGAAGGGATACAAAACCTTAATCCTGAGAGAAAAGCCCGTAAGAATATTTTTTTGAGCGAAAATGCTAAAAAAGCTGAACGTAACTCTTTAAAAACGGTTCTTAAACTTTGGGCAGAATCTTTAAAAAAATCTGATAATCTTGTAGACCTTGTTGAAGAGTGTGTAAAACAGTCTGAGCAAACTGAAAAAATGCTAAAGAAAAATCTTTCTTCTGCTGTTGACGAGTCTAAAGAACTTGAGGAAAACTATAGGACACTATCACTTTTCTTCAAAAATACTGAAGAAAGTAAAGTGAAAAACATAGCTATCATGAACGCAGAGCTGGATCAGCTTAAAGATCTTGATAACTCGCGTTTTATTGATAATATTCAGGAAGAGCTTGTAAACGGTTTTGACCGTTTAGATCTTAGGCAAAACTATTCTATGCTTGTAATTCCGGGTTACCTTGGTTCGAATAAGGTTATAGAAAAGTGGGCTAAAATAGCTTATGATAACAAAGTAATGCTTATTACTGATTTTCAACATCTTGACGAACCGGATGACGTTATGGAAATGTTTGAATCGGCTAACTTAACAGGAGGCGACACCTACAGATCTAACGTTATGATGACGTGTAACTGGCTTGTAGGTCGTGGCAAACATGACGAAATAGAGGAAGATGATCATTTATACATACCGCCATCTACTGCATTGGCAGGTAAGATATATAACACGTTGATGTCTCAGGTTACTGCCGGTAAAAAATATGGTGGTATCAATGAGGTAGACGGTGTGAAGTTTGACCTTAAGAAAAGCGAAATTGCAAACCTTGAAAACCTTGGGCTTATTCCTATGGTAAACGAATATGGTAAGGTAATGGCTTTTTCCGGCAAGACTTTATTTAACGGAGATAATCTTGGACTTCAGACCTACTCAGTCGTAAGGGTGTTTGATTACGTTACTAAAGTGTTAATGGACTTCCTTAACAGACGTGCATTTGAAAACTTTAATGCAAAAACGAGAAAAGAGATATTAAACCAGATTGTAAAATTTCTTGATAATGTATCCGGACCGGATAAACTTATTGAAGATTTTGAGATCAAGCGTTTTGAACAGGACATCAACCAGAAAGACCGTATTTTTCTTGACATCCGCTTAAAGCCTTATTTTCCTGCAAAAAACTTCCTTATCAAAATGGATGGTCAGAAAGGGGACGAAGGAAACGAATGGGATACCGAATATGCTGAGTCTTAAAATGTTAAATGTTAGTTATTTACTTAAAATTTAATATTAAATTAAAGCGTATCAATTTTCTTTTTATTAATTTTATAATGCATGCATAATAAATCACTCTTACTATACTCCAAACTAAATTAATTCCTAAATTATTTTTATTATGTCATTCAAATCTAAACTAAAAGTTGGCGGAAAAGAATTAAACATTTTAAGTGCGTCTTATGACCTTCACCAGGAAATCGATGCTACTGGCCGCCCATCTTCTGTTACCCGTGGTGGTACAATCAACCTAACTGTAGAGTCTACAGGTGATTCATTCTTCTTTGAATGGATGACGAACAACTTCGAAAGAAAAGACGGAAGTATCCAGTACGTAAAACGTGATACTGATGCAAAACTTAAAGAAATGAACTTTAAGGAAGGGTATCTTGTAAAGTACAACGAAACTTTTGATGCTGCAGACCACAGCCCGCTTGTAGAAACATTTACAATTTCTGCTAAAGAAATTTCTTGTGGCGGTGGTGAGCACGTTAATGAATGGGTTTAATTGAATTAGTGTATTGAAACAAATGATAAAGGGTTCGTATAACCCTTTATCGTTTCAATCACCTGATTTATTTTATTAACTAAAAACTCATTAATATGTCTTTTTTAGCAAAGCTTGAAATTGATGGAGAATCAATGAACGTTTTAGAGTTTCAGTGCACACTTGGTCAGGATACCGATAAAAGCGGAAAGCCAGCGGCTGATCCCGCCGGTGGTAAAATCCGCGTGGTTGTTGAGTCTACAAAAAGCACAATGCTTTTTGACTGGATGGTAAGCAACTCGCAGACCAAAAACGGAAAACTTACTTTTTACAGGAGAGACGCCATTTCTAAAATGCGCGAACTTCAGTTTAAGGAGGCCTACTGCATTAGATACGACGAAATTTTTGTTGCTTACAACAGCATGTCCATGAAAATCGAAATTGTTATTTCTGCTAAAGAAATCAACATGAACGGTTCTCAGTTTGCGAGGAACTGGCCTTTAAAACTATAGGTTATGAATGAACTTGAAACTACATTTTTTGCGGGCTTAACCTGGCACTTTGGCGGTGGTAAACCCTATATGAGTGGTACTGCAGGTGTGGGCATAAGCAAGAAGTTTGAATTTGTTCAGCCAGGTGTAAACTTTGCCTTTAATTTCTATAACGGAGGGCTTGGCACCAGGCAGGATTCAGATAAATTTCATATAGATGCTGTATTTACAGGTAAAGTAACAATGGGTGGCGGCCATGGTAATCCAATGTCTGTGTATCCATTACATATAGATAGCGGTACCGGTATGGAAGATCACTATAAGTATTCTGCAACAGTAGGAACAAGCTTTATTTTTAATAATAGTAACAGGAACCAGCATGTAGGTTTTGTCCAGTTAAGGGCGGGAGATTTTAGTTTCCAGACGTACAATGACTTTGGTATAGGTAAAAAAATAGGGCTGACTGACGGCTACGACCGTTGGTGGACCGGTGGCGGAAATGTTACAATTGGCGCAAAGAACAGCGATTACCAGCTGATTATTGCCAGTGATGTTTTTACCGCAGATACAGATGATAATAGTGAAACAGACAGGCTGACTGCCAACAATAACCTTGAAACTTTTTCTGAGAATAATACAGGTAGCTGGTTAGAGAGGACAAAAAGAAGAGCGTTTGAATATACGCCGTCTACAGCTAGTGAGGTAGACACCGATTTTCTGGCAAAAAGCAGAAATAACGTTCCGTGGACTCCGGATCAGCACTCGTTCAATCTTAATCAGGGCCGTACATCATTTAGGGGCAGGACCCCCGAAGGAAACTTTGGTATTAATGGTGTCGGAGGTGGACATATGTATTCTCAGGATATAATTCACAGGTTAAAGAATTTTCACTTAATACCATCTGAAAGGCCTAACCAATGGGAATTTCAATATGGGCCTAAGACTTTTAATAAAGGATTTTAATGAAGTACAGTTGTTACCTTATGTTATTTTTCATGAGCATATTTACATCGTGCGGCCAGAAGGTTTATCAAAAAAAAGACTATACCTTTTACAATGATGTCTTTACGCTGAACAGTAATTCGGCGCTAAAAACAGACGGTGTTTATGTTTTAGATCAAATATGGACAAATCATAACGGTGGTACATCAAAAAAGCCAAGAGAGCATAGGTTCTATAAATTTTATAAAACAGGGCAAAGCAATTTATTTCTTGACGCTGATACTATTATAAAATCAGATGAAGATTATAGCAATGCCGTTAAAAAAGATAATCTTGAAAGAGGTAACACCCTTTTTGAAGGTTATTATAAATTGGAGGGAGAAAGGATAATTATTCAAAGCATGGTGGTGCCCAGAAAACAGTTTGAGTATAAGTACGGTTATCTTGAAAACAATACACTTGTTATTGTTAAGGCGACCCACGAAGGAAACGGAAAATTTGACAATAAATATTTTACTGATTACTATAAAGAATATTACATTTTTAAACCTTTAAAAGAGGTTGATAGTGTAATTCCCAAATGGTAATTTCTTCGGTTACTTACTTCTCTGTTAAAGGTATTGGCTATGCATTACAGCATAAGCATGATCAGGTCTATACTATATCTAAAAATTTTATTACTGATGTTTATCAATGGATATGCTCAGGGAAACCCTTATGGATATAATGATCTGGATGAAGCTTATCTGACGGAGATGAAGGCAGAAAATGCCCGACTTACCAAACGCATCCAATCACAGCCTGAACCTTTCCAAAAAATGAATACAGAAGCTACTTACGCTATCCGTAATAAAGACTATGCATTGGCTTTACAAATAGCATTAAGAATGGAGACTGCTTATCCTAAAAATGCTGATGTAAAGAATTTTAAAGGCAAAATACAATCTAAAAACGGAGATGCCTCAGGAGCAGTACAATCGTTTGGCGACGCAGTTAGGTTAGAGCCAAAAAATAATTGGTTTTACATTAATAAAGCGACTGCAGAGGCTGAAAGGGGTGATATACAAACTGCACTCAAAACGATAAACACATTAGTAGCTCAATCT
>Ga0163161_10003415_pt1 | contig 11142 bp, 9 predicted proteins | sample S45metaG_FD_129847 | JGI IMG/M metagenome (GOLD analysis project Ga0163161, IMG submission 129847) | Switchgrass rhizosphere microbial communities from Kellogg Biological Station, Michigan, USA - S4-5 metaG | ecosystem: Host-associated > Plants > Roots > Rhizosphere > Soil | place: USA: Michigan... | reverse complement strand
CCTGGATGCCGCGCGTCTGCAGAGGATGTGGGGGAAGCCGGAATGGCTGCGCTGCCCGCCCACCGATGAGGACGTAGAGGCCGCGCTTAACCTGCTCGCAGCAGTATCAGAAGACCGCCATCAAGACGTATTGAGGTTCGGCTTGGCCTTGTTGGAAGGCCCTGAGGGTGAGGGGCTTCTCAAGGATGGAGTGTCAGGCCTATATGTCATCGGCGCCATGCAGTACGCGGCACTCTCCGAAAGAAACCCGGTGCTGGCCCAGCAGTTGGTGCAACGCTACTGGCAGCGTCTTGACCGCAAGGCGCAGGCGAATGCCTCTCTAAGATTGCTGGCTCTGCTTGCTTCGCGAGTGGAGGCTGGAGCTGCACAGTAGAACAGGTTGAGCTCGTATGCCTCAGCTACATCAGTCCAACTGGTGAAGCGTACCTCGTTGAAGGATAGCGCCCAGCCTGGGCGCTCACTGATTCTGACCAACGTTTCTACCAAGATTCATCTCCGGTGCGCGACGGCGGGATCTGTCAGGGTCGGTGCTTTCGCGATCAAACGGCGGCGAAGCGGGTGCTGCAGTAGTGTGAAATGAGACGGCGCTCTAGTTATACCCAGGATGCTTCATCCAGACTTGCCAGATTGTCTATTGCGCATTGCGGGCATGATCCGTGATGACGTTAACCCCACAAGGAGGCGGGCGTGTTCGTACGATTTCTGGCATGTATTGCGCTTTATCTGATAATGCCTGGCATAACCCAGGCCTTGGCTCAGCAGTCGCCATTGCCACCCCAATTCTGTTACGACGGAAGGTGCTATCGGACGCTGGCCCAGGCTGAGGCGGACATGCGCGCCAGCACCGGAATCTACGGTTCACTGTGGCGACTAAACAAGGTCAACCGAACCGGTGTTGCCCCCAGTGGCGATGTGCTGCAGTACGTCTACGGAATCGACGACCAACCTCCGGCAGTTGTGGGACCCGACGAGTATCGGGTGGCAGGCGGCGCGCCCTATCCGACTGAGGACTCGGGGATCGAGGCATATCTGCAGCGCCTTCAGGCAGGAAATCCGCAGTGTGAGCATACCCGGCTCGAGATGATCGGTAGCCACGGGGAACCGTACGTGAACGTCGAGTGGGGTGGTCGCAAGGGAACTGTCCGCAACTTCTCGTTGGTGGGTAATGATCCGCAGCCAAATAGGTATGTGCAGGTCCAGACTTGGTGTGCAGCGTGGTCGCCACCCAATCCTCCAAGAATTGACAAGGTATGGGTGCCCAAGCAGCACGAGGTCGAGTGTGCTGAGGGCTTCGTCGTGAAGGATGGCAGTAATCCTCAATACATTCCCGGTTCAACTGATCTCGACTGGCCAAATATCTGCCGGCCATCACGAGATTCCGTCGAAATTCAAGCGCGGAACATAAAGCAGACAAATAGCTGCCCGATCAATGGTAATCCCTGTTTTCCCGCAACTGGCGACAAAGCACGCGCAGAGCCAGACTTCTCGTTCGCCGGTCAGGAATTTGTCCGCTACTACCATTCACTCAACCAGCTGCAGGCGGCCAAGGAGTTGGGCACTGGTTGGTCCCACACTTACGCTGACTTCATCCTGCCAGGTTCATCCCGCGAGAGTCGAGCAGACGAACGCGGCTATCTTCAAACATATTCGGCGGGTCGTGGGAATCAGGCTTACGGTGAGATTCTTCGGGCGGCCGCCAATGGAAGCTCGGAGCTCGTCCAGCCGAATGGAAATGTGCGTGGCTACAACAGTGATGGACGCCTGATCAGGGTCGACACAGGTGTGCCAGATACGAGCACGAGAGTGAGTTACGACAAAAAGGGGCGGATTGATCGGGTCACCGATGGGTTGGGCAGGTCCCTCGTGTTCGCCTACGGAGGCAAGTGGCTTTCGTCAATCACAATGCCGGATGGCTCTCAGGCAAAGTACTCGTACGATCAGTGGGGAAACCTGACTGGGGTCGTTCGCCCAGATGGCAGTGCGCGAACGTACGTTTACGCAGAGACTGGATTGGCGCCAGCAGATATTCGAAATCTCCTCACCGGAATCTTCGAGGGCGCCACGCGTTATGCGACCTTTTCTTATGACTCCAACGGAATGGTAACGGGTAGCTGGCTGCATGCAGCGGGATTGCCCGTTGATTCAACAACGATCACTTACAACAGTGATGGCGCTGCCACGTCGGTCAACAACCTTGGTGATGTCAAGCAGCACGTCATTGGGGGGCGCCAGTTCAGCGCAATCGTCAAGACTACAGATGCGCAGGGTGCGCGCTCCTTCATCTACGATGACTTGGGGCGGGTTACATCAAAGGTCGACGCGCTCGGCAACCGGATAACGCAGTCTTACGCAGACTCCAGTAGCGGCCCGATATCCCAGATGGCGACTCGCACCGAAGAGTCCATCGGTCGAATCACGCGTACCGCGCGAGACGCTAACAATCGCCTCGTAGAGGAGCGAGTAAGCCAGCAGGTCACCGGCGGCGAACAGCTCATCTACCTGCATCGCCAGGCATACGACACCCAGGGCCACGTACTGTTTTCTTGCCAATACGACGCCAACCTACCCACCGACTATGTCTGCGGCTCCTTGGTCACGGCGCCCATCAACGTGCGTCAGTCGCAGAACACCTATTGCACCGAAGCAGACGCAGCTGCCAACCCCGTACTCTGCCCATTGCCCGGCTTGCAGCTCACCGCTGTCAACCCAGCCGGCGCCATCACTCGCTTCGAGTACCATGCCGCCAATGACTCCGGCTGCGATGCCAACGGCGAGTGCCGCTTCCGCAAAGGCGACCTGCGTGCGGAGATCGACCCGCTCGGCCGCCGCACCGAGTACCTGGAGTACGACGCCTTCGGTCGCGCCGTGCAGGTCCGTGGCATTGACGGTGTGGTGGTGGAGCAGCTGTTCGACCACAACGCCCGAGTTCTCGCCGAAACCATCAAGGGCGACGTACCGGCCAATGATCGAATCCGGCTGTACGAGTACAACTCCACCGGCAAGCTGACCCGTGTCACCCAGCCCGACGGGGTCTGGACCCGGATGCACTACGACACCGCCAACCGGCTCACCAGCGTGGAAGACGCGGCAGGCAACCGCATCAACTACGTGCTGGATGGAGCGGGCAACCGAGTGCGCGAGGAAGTACGCGACAGCAGTGGCGTGCTGCGGCGTGTGCTGGACCGCCTGTTCGACACCGCCAGCCGTATGACCCGGGTAACCGGGGCATCCGGCCAGGCTACCCAGCTGCGTTACGACGCCGTGGGCAATCTGCTGGAGACAGAAAATCCAGTCGGTACGATATCCAGAAGCACGTACGATGGCGTGGGGCGGCCGACCAAACAGATCGATGACCTGGGCGGCATCAACGCGGAGATCCGTTACGAGTACGCGGCGAACGGCCAGGTTGATCGGGTGGTCGATCCCAAGGGCTTGGCAACCACCTACGCCTACGATGGCTTTGGCCAGCTTGTCACCCAGACCAGCCCCGATACCGGTATCACCCAGTTCACCTACGACCGCCTCGGCAATACGCTGACTCGTACGGATGCCCGTGGCGTCACAGCGCAATACGAGTATGACGCCATAGGCCGCACCACGGCCGTGCGCTTCGCCGACCCCGCTGCCGATATCCAGTATGTCTACGACCAGCCATCAAGCCAATGCCCGGCCGGTGAGCGTGCGGGCATAGGCCGCCTTTCCAGCATGATCGATCCCAGCGGCCGTACAGACTACTGCTACAGCCCGGTCGGGGATCTGGTGCGTCGCGTACAGGTGGTTGAAGGGCAGGCGCTGGTGCTGCGCTATGCCTATGCACCGTCGGGGCGTCTTCAGTCGATGACGTATCCAGACGGCAGTCTGGTGGACTACGGCTACGACACCCTCGGCCAAGTCAACAGCGTGGGGGTCACCCCGGCAGGTGGCACCCGTGAGGTGCTGCTGCAGGGCGTGCAGACGCTGCCCTTCGGGCCGGAGCAATCCTGGACATTCGGCAACGGCCGCCGCCTGGATCGCAGCTATGACCTGGACTACCGACCGGTGTCGATCAGCGATGGTCGGGACGGACTGAATGTTGCCTTCGGGTTTGATGATGCTGGCAACATTGCTTCGCTGACCGATGGCGGCCCGCAGGGGCAGGGCGCGACCTTGAACTACGACGCGATGGGGCGCCTGACCGCATTCAAGGACGCGGAGACAGGCGTGGCCATCGAGCAGTACAGCTACGATGTCACCGGCAATCGGCTCTCCTTCGGCAACTCCGCCGGTATTCAGGCATATGAGTACCCGGCTGAAAGTCATCGACTGACATCTGTGGATGGTGCGGTCCGTACGTACGATGCAATGGGAAACACGCTGACGATCGGCGGTGAGTGGCAATACACGTATGACGTCGCTGGCCGGATGAGTGCCGTCAAATCTGCTGCAGCAACCAGTCGTGCATACATCTACAACGGCAAAGGCGAGCGCGTTCGCAGCTACTTGGGGGCCGCGAACACCTATACCCTCCACGATGATGCGGGTCACTGGCTGGGCGACTTCGACAATGCCGGCGTACCCATCCAGCAAGCGATCTGGCTGGGCGACCTCCCCGTCGGTCTGCTTACAGCTGGAAGCGGCAGCCTGAGCTACATCGAAGCGGATCACCTGGGCAGCCCGCGTGTTGTCTTCGATCCGGTGTCCGACAAGCCAATTTGGAAATGGGACCTTAGGGGCGAAGTCTTTGGAGCTACGGCGCCGGATCAGGACCCTGATGCGGATGGCTCGGAATTCCATCTAGACATGCGGTTCCCGGGGCAGCGCTACGACGCGGCCTCAGGCCTTAACCTGAACGGTATGCGTGATTACGACGCGGCCACCGGTCGTTATCAACAATCTGACCCGGTCGGCCTGTTGGGGGGGATCAGTACCTACGGTTACGCGATGAGCAGCCCCTTGGTATGGGTCGATCCCGATGGCATGCAAGCGAAACCAATACGGCCACCTCCACCATCTGCAACGCCTGGCCTGCGGTTCGCGCCTCCGAACTTGCAGCCCGCCAATGACCCGGCTTACGGGCCCGGTAGACGCGTGCCGGTAGTCGCGCCAGTACTACGTGCTTGCGCCTCCCCACAAGGAGCGTTGTTTATCCTGCTAATGGCGATTCCAAATAGCACGAGCGCATGCGATACGCTTGACAAGCCACCGGAATGTGGTAGTGACGGATCTTGTCCCCCCTGTCGGACCATCAGTGGGAAACTGATTCCGCCAGGAACAATCGGGTATAGGCCTCTCGATGTGATTCCAGATACGGTAATGCAACATGGTGTCTATGGTTCCCATCACAACATTTTTGTCGCGAATCAGTACCCGTCTCCCAAATGTGATTGCTTTTGGGCAAAGCAGAAATGGGTGTCGAAGCCGGAAGGGTTAAGTCCAGATTGGGTTCCTGTTGAGCCGTTTGTTAATTGACCTTGGAGTGGCTTTATGAGGTACGTCAACGAAGCGAGGAGCATTCGGGCTGGAGACTCTGTACTTGTTGAGGGCGGTGTAAAAGGCGTTGTGGTTTGCGATTTCGACCACTGGACGTGTTTGAGTGGTTATGAAAGCTGGCTAAGCAAAGTCGAAGTGGTCGGCGGCGCATCCTTGTCGAGCGGGATTCTAGTCGAAACCTCCGAGATCGGTATGGTCCATTACGCCGAACCAGATGATGAAATTGTGTTTCTTGCCAGCATTGACGGCTACCATCACCCGCGTTGAAGTGATCGAGGCCCCGCTCAGCGCTGAGATTCACCTGCGACGGCGGGTGCCCGATGCTAGAAAATAGCGGACCGGGCGACGCAACCGATGGTGAGTACTGGTAGCCCTAGACTGCCTGACGATGGAGGTCGATGACTTTGATCCCTCATCGCTGGATAAGCGAAAACGGATTGCGGCACCAACGCTATGCAGCCTTAAACGGAATTAGGTATGCCACTTGCAACAATGTCGAGAGCGAGGCTGTCTACGACGCAACTGACGCGCTGGGCACTAACACAGGTAGGACTGGGAAGTATGGGCTGCATGGCGCCGGCACTGGCAATGCTCGCAGCTGCTGCGACGGCATTCTCCGCAGGTGCTCAGAACTACGAACGAGGACTTCACTTGCCGCTCAATCTCGGCCCCCTTCACGATTCGTCGATCTGGCGGAGGTAGTCGTAGGGTGAGAGGGAACTCTCCTGCAGGCCTCGATTTTTCTCTGCTTTTGATGCGACCTGCGGGGCGCTTCCTCGCAAGTCACGAGGATATTGAGTTGCTTCAAATCTCTGATGAAACAGATAACGTCATCTTCCTGCTCTCAACCGACTGGTTCTCAACCTGGATGTTCTCCTTGGGTCAATGGAGGGGCGGGCAGGCTTCATTAGCGCTGACGAAGGACGTCGCCAGACGTGCTGCCTCGGACATTCTTTCGGGATCCACTGACTACTACTTGGTGGATCTGTCGCCCACCAGAAAGGCGGCGACCTTTGATCAGTTCATGAAGGAGCTGAAGGCGTGCTTGGATGGAAAGGCATCGCGGGATCTCCGTAGGCTGGTGGATTCAATCACCGGTCATTCGTTGCTATCTCGTGACCAGAGATGGGCGCTCAAGGCAGCTTTGATTCGTGCGATGGCCCTCGGTCTCGGGGCTGACGCCCGCGCTGCGCTGGGCGAGGGAGTGGTGGCCGTGGTGATCAACATGTTGGAACTGCTTGGTGCCGGCGAGATTCCATTCCAGCCTGAAAGCAGATGGGACGTGGAGCTCGACAGCAAATTTGGTGGTCTTCCTGGAAGGCTCGAAGACCTCGCAAGCGCTGCCTACGCCCCCAGCGTGCTCTTGCAGGAAGTGGCAGTTGCCACTCGTCGTCTGCATTACGGCCAGCCTGACGTGGCGCGGCTGGCTGAATGGTGGGCAGGTGCTGCTCAGCATCTCTGCATGTATGTCGAGCCGCGCTCCCTTGCCATCCATCTGGACGAGCTTGGTGGCTTGGCTGGAGAATCGTAGACCACTCGCCTCCGGTCGATGGCTTCGGATGTGGCGTGTAGTATCTGGATTGCTCATATAGGGATTTCTGGTTTGTTATTGCGGGAGGCTGGTGTGAGTGACGTGACGTGTCAGGAGATGTTTAATGATGTCGAGTTCCATGATGGCGTCATCAATTCAGTCTCCCTATCAATCGTTGAGCGAACATGCGAGATCGATTTAAGCCTTGGTGACTACAAGGTGGGTAGGGCAAGGTCAGCGTGCTTGCTCGCCTGTACGGGCACAGAGGACTTCTTCGGGCGATTTGGTTTTGAGGAGTTGGCTGACAACGCCTCTTCCGGGAACATCCAAGATGGCCGCGTTGACACCTCACGCGGAAGTCTTCGGCTCTACCTAGCAGGAGGGCTCGTCGAGGCGGCCGGTCGTGATGTGCGGTTGGCTGCACTGCCTCGGCCAATGGACGCAGCCGAAACGTCGCGCGTTCGGGCTGGCCGCGGCGGGTTCAAGAAGATTGAGGACGTAGAGTTCGATTTCTCATATCTGGAATCGATCCATTTCTCGCCTGCTGCCAGTATTTGCTCCATGAATCTGCTCATGCGCAAGGGAGGCATGACCTCAGACCCTCAGCCCGTGACGATCGCATTTAGTGGTGTGACGTCTTGCCTGGCCAAGCTGGATGTCGTCTCGCTGGCGGGCGAACACCGGTTTGGCAATGTTCGAAGCTGCATAGTGCACCGTAAGCAGAACATGATCAGGATGTACGTCAGCAACGGCTTCATTGAAGTGGTCGCGGCGCGCGCCTCGATTGATCAGCGATGACAGCCGGGAAAGCCTTGCCGTGATGCTGTTGTTTGGTTTGCCCATGGGCGTAGCTTGTTGTTCGTCGCTAAATGAATGTAAGGCTTCCTCCCGACTGAGGCACGGCCCTTCCTCGCGCTCGAAGGAATCACCATGACCAACGCGTTGCGATGGATCGCAGTAGTACCCACCGCCCTTGTCAGTTTCGTGGCTTCATTCATGTTGCTGGCGTCGCTGCGCGGACTGTTGCTGCGCTTCTGTCCGGACGGTGGTCTGGGAACGGAGTGGACCTCGGATCTATCGCTGCCCATCCCAGTAGTGAGCATGCCAACGTGTCATGCGGCATGGTTTCCTGATGTCGAGATGGCACTGTTGGTGTTCGCGTTCACGGTTGCGGTGGGCGCGGCCGGATGCGCAGCGGCATGGGTGGCGCCCTTCAGGAAATTGGCATGTGGATTGTCTGCAGCCGGCCTGGCCATCCTGAACATGTATCTGCTTTCCCGCTTCTCATGACAACGTTCCGTGTCCATGCTCAGGAATAGAGGGTGATTAGTCCAGTGAAGATGTTCTCAGCCGATTGGTTCAAGGCGGAATGGAGGAAGCTTGGATACCACTACGAGCGGGATGATGAGGCGAAGCAATGGAACATTGTTGGATCCAAAGCTGGACTTCGCTCGCTCGTCACTGAGCTGCGTGACTACGCTTCTCATCAAGAGAATGACTGGGTTTCCTGCCACCGCAATCTGGGGCCGTACGACTACCTGGAGATTGGTACATGGAGCTCCGCCGTAATCGACGACCATTGGATTGCAGGTGCTTTGAGCGACCTGCTCGTTTTGGCCGCCCACATTGGGGACTGGGTTGATGCCTCGCAGGTTGAGGCGAGTCTATCTGTAAGGCCATTTTTCAGCCCTGGTTCTCCGTATGACCTTTTCCTGACGATAGAGGCCGATGACTTCGATCCTTCATCTATGGATACGGCTTTATTGGGGCCTGCTGGGGCGGGGTCAGCGGATTGACCGGTGCTTGAGTTGCAGGTCCAGCCACAAGCCCTGCGAGGTGCGGCAGAACGGCCCAAGGCGCTGTGCCAGATCCAGATCCACGTCCTGGTCGCCGGCGAGAAAGCATTCCGCGAAGTCCTGCGATACGCCGATGGCGTGGGAGAAGTCCAGGGTGGAGGCGCCCATCGGGGCCAGAATGAGTTCGCGCACCAGCCAGCCGGGGTGCTCGACGATGATTCGGCTGTCCGGGGCGGTGCGGCCCAGCTTGGCGACGTGTTTCTCGAAGGCGGTGGAGGTGCTTCGGCGCGCTTCCTCGGGGTACTCGATCAGGGTCACGATCAATTGGCCCTGGGTTGCTTCGACGCTCACGCTTGCGCCGACTTTGAAGCCGGCGCTCTCCAGCCATCGGCCATGTATCGACAGGCATGGGACTGTGCCGCCGTTGAAGGTGTCCATCCAGGCGTAGGTGTGTGCGCGCACGGTGTAGTGGCGCGGGCGGTCGGCCGTGGGCAGCAGGAGTTCGGGGAAGAGGGGGGTGTTGCGTGGCGAGCGCATGGGGAGCCTCCAAGGGGAAAACCTCCCTTGCCGGTAAGGCAAGGGAGCCGGGAGGTTCAAATCCGCGTAAGTGCGAGCGGCGTGGAGTATTTCCCCGGATGAGGGGTCTTGTATTAGCCACCCTCCCGACATGGGATGTCCATAATTTTGCACTTACGTGGAGATTTGAAGCTCCAACGCCACCATGCGCCGTGGTGGGGACGGTAGCCAATCGATTCTGTCTGTTGGTTTTGCCGGGTTTGATAGGCGTTGCCAACAGGTTGTCGCTAGCGGCCCGGGTGGGGGCGGTAGTGCGACGGCGGTGCGGTTTTGTTGGGCTATTGGCGACAGGGTATCTGGCGTTACGTGGGGCACGCATGGAGTGTCGCTACGCGGGTTCGTGCCTGTAGCGACACGCCGTGCGTGTCCAGCGGGATGTCTGGTGAAGCGGTCCCGTGAGCGGTTGGGTTGGTCGGCGCGTCTCAGCCACGCAGGGCGTGGCTCTACGGTTTCATTGCCGCAACGTTGAATTCAACCGGATTCCGGGTTCAGTCCATTCCCAGTTTTTTCAGCTTGTAGCGCAACGCGCGGAACGTAATGCCCAGCTGCGCGGCTGTGCGCGTCTTGTTCCAGCGGTTCTCTTCCAGCGCCTTCTGGATCGCGGTGCGTTCCATCTGCTCGATATAAGAAGGCAGCGCGCCGCTCCCCGCCGGCAGATCCACCACCGCTTCTTCATGCGCAGCCACGGGAGCTCCACCATGCCGAGGCACACCCTGCTGCGGCAACCGAAGGTCGCTCGCCCCAATGGTGTCACCCTCGGCCAGCGCCAACGCGCGCTCCAGGATGTTCTCCAGTTCGCGCACGTTGCCCGGGAAGTGATACGTGCCCATCGCTTCCAGCGCCGACGGCGCCAGCAGCGGAGTGGGCCGCCCATGCGTACGGGCCAACCGGGCCAGGATCGAAGCCGCAAGCTGCGGCAGATCACTACGGCGCTCGCGCAGCGGCGGCACACGCAGCTCGATCACATTGATGCGGTAATACAGGTCGTGGCGGAACCGCCCATCTTCCACCAGGTCGCCCAGGTCCTTATGCGTGGCAGAAAGAATGCGCACATCCACCGGCACTTCGGTGGCCGCGCCCACCGGGCGGATCGATTTCTCCTGGATAGCACGCAGCAGCTTCACCTGCATCTGCAGCGGTAGTTCGGCCACTTCATCCAGGAACAGGGTGCCGCCATGCGCGGCCTGGAACAGGCCCGGCTTGTCGGCATGGGCGCCGCTGAAGCTGCCCTTCTTGTGCCCGAAGAATTCGCTTTCCATCAGTTCCGATGGAATGGCGCCGCAGTTCACCGGCACGAACGGGCCGGCCGCACGTGCGCTCTGGCCGTGGATGGTGCGGGCCACCAGTTCCTTGCCCACGCCCGATTCGCCCAGGATGTACACCGGCGCCTGGCTGCGGGCGACCTTGGTGATGGTGGCGCGCAGGCCATCCATCGCCGCCGATTCGCCCAGCAGCCGCGCGGTGGTGTCGCTGGTCAGCGGCGGCGGGGCGGGGCGTTCGGTGTTGTTGAGTTCCAGCGCATGCTTGACCAGCCCGCGCAGCACCGAGATGTCCACCGGCTTGCTGACGAAATCAAACGCGCCGGCCTTCAATGCTTCCACCGCCAGGTCCATGCTGCCGAACGCGGTGATCATCGCCACCGGGGTACGCGGGTAGTGCTGGGCGATTTCAGTGACCAGCTCGATGCCGTTGCCGTCGGGCAGCCGCATGTCGGTGATGCACAGGTCGTAGGGGTTGCTGGCCAGCAGCTCGCGCGCTTCGGCGAGGTTG
>Ga0163161_10003414_pt1 | contig 11148 bp, 7 predicted proteins | sample S45metaG_FD_129847 | JGI IMG/M metagenome (GOLD analysis project Ga0163161, IMG submission 129847) | Switchgrass rhizosphere microbial communities from Kellogg Biological Station, Michigan, USA - S4-5 metaG | ecosystem: Host-associated > Plants > Roots > Rhizosphere > Soil | place: USA: Michigan... | reverse complement strand
TTTGCTGTTCACCAAGGGAAAGGACTTTACCCCAGTCCCGGACCGCGTCCAGTCCGCCACTTTTCTCAATAAGTTTCGGGAGGCTGACCTTTTTCAGAATCGCTTTGAGCTCATCATCAGTCGGCAGGTTCTGAAAGGCGCCGGCCTCGTGTTCTCTTTTAGGATAAAGTAGCTGGTCGCGCAGGTTTCCGAGTATCATGTAGGGCTTTTGAGGAAGGAAAAAGCAGTGATTTTGTTCAGGCATGATGATTTCACCCGTGCCTCTGGTCCATAGACCCGCCATGCTGCGCAGCAGAGAACTTTTGCCCACTCCTGTGGGTCCACAGATGATAAGACTTTCACCAGGAGCTATTTTCAGGTATAGGTTTTTTACGAGCTGCTGCTCACCGCCCGGAGTTTCAAGGCTCAGGTCGCAGATTTGAATACTTGCTCCCGCGTGGACAGTTATCGTATTGTCACTGTCATCCTTACGGCTTTCATCCAGCGCATCAAACCGCTCGACGATCTGTGCCAGCCGCACAGCGTTAGGTGCCATATTGACGAAAGCGGGTATGCTCTCCGAGAGTGTGGTTAGAGCATTTAACATTTGTCCGGCAGCTGTTGTAGCCATGGCAATCGCGCCATATTCTATTTTTCCTGAGAAGAAAAGCGGTACAATCAGGAAAAATGGGGCTAGTTGCCAAATTTGAAATATCCCATAACTCAATGTTGATACTTTTAATGCATAGTTAAGAACAGCGAGCGATGCCTGGACTGCTGAATCTAAGCGGGATTTTATCTGACGATATTCGGCCCCTTCACCACGATAGAAACCAATGGTTTCAGCGTTATCCCTGACATGCAGAATACCGTAGCGTAAATCAGCCTCAGCCACAGTGCTAGTAAAGCTGAGCTTGATCATGGGTGTATAAATAACCAGTGTGAACACAGTAGAAAAAATTGCGTAAATGACAACATACCACGTCATTTGAGGGCTTATTGAAGCGATAATAACTCCACCCGTCAGTAAGGAAAATACCTGAGAAATAATCTGCTGTGGGAATTGTGAAATATTAGTTACGAAAGGGCTTATGTCACCCTGGATTCGCTGGTCTGGATTGTCAAGATCTTCTCTCAACGCAATATCGTAATAGGTGCGGTTTTTTAGATAGCGTGATACCAGCCACTCCGTTAGCCATTCACGCCACCGTACATTGAGCCGGTTAGAAAGGTAACTGAGAATCGTTCTTGCAAACCACAAACAGGCAGTCAGTGCAGTGACATACCAGAATAAACGCGTGTAATCATCCCGATGTCTCGCAACAATAGCATTCGTCATTTCAGCAGTAAGAAGTGCAATTTTATAGCCGATGAGAGCGAGCAGAGGAGTTGTAGACAGCAGCAAGGTACCTATCACCAACCAGCGGATGTTAGAACGTGATTGCCAGAAAGGTTTTGTCAGGCGCCATACACGGGAGAAAAACAGACGTGAAAGCTTATAATCATCACGAACGACATGTAGCTTTTTAGCATCATTCATGACCAGTTACCGCGACTGCCGCATTGGGTTGAATACATCTGTAAATCCGCCGATCGTTTTGAACATACTTCTGAAACGATTTTATAAAGAAAAAACCACAACAGAATTATGAAATCAGCGCTGAGGGATTTCACGTATCCAGACAACGGGGCCGATAATTTGAACATCAAGATTTAGGGCTGAACCTAACTGCTGATACCATGCATCCAGGTGCCATATATCGACAACAGAACTAAGGTTCAACTGTTTAGCGCTTGAGATATCGTAAATGATCCACCTTTTCTCATAGCGTTTTACGGTCTCGAGCACAGAGTAAAGATTTTGGTTTACAAATATAATTTTTCCATTCTTCCAACTAGATGAGAAATTTATATTTTCTGATGTTGCTGGGTCAGAACCTGACAAATATTTATCCGCTCTAAATAAACCCTTATTATTAATTGGTATTTCCTCGCCTTTTTTATTTACGACAATGGCCTGACCTCTATCGACTGAGATGAAGGTATCATCATTTTTTTGGAAGACATTAAGGGCGGAATTAAAAGCTCTGATGATAATATGACCGACTTCTATAGTGAGAGGAGGGGATTGCTGGGAAGGACTTTCAAAAAAAACCTCACCACGTATTATTTTAATTTGTTTTTTATCACCATTAAATGTCAGATCTAAAGCAGTGTTGGTGTTAAGCCACATACGCGTACCGTCTTGAAGCAACAATGTCTTCTGTTCACCCGTATTAGTGACATAGTTGTACCTCCAAACATTCATCCATTGTGAAATGATTAATGTTATAAGAAGTAGGAATGATATGGCCATAAAATATTTCTTGCCATGATTGGAGAATGTTTGGTGCCAAGATTGAAAGCCTGGTGGGAAAGGAATTTCATAAGTGCCGGATTCAAGAGGTTTTCTAAGGTCTATCCATAAGTTACGCATTTCATTTAGTGCACGTTTATTATGAACATCTTTTTTTAACCAAGCTTGGTAAGCACGCTGCTCTGTAGGGGTTATTTCACCCGATAAGAGTCGGGTCATCCAGTGGGCAGCCTCTTGGTGATGCTTATCTGTATCACGAGCTAGTTGATCTGATTTCATGAAAATTCAGCCTGTGGAGCGTCTTCGACATTTTAATATATAGCGCAGTATGACATCAAAGTGAACATGCACGAAAAAATTTAACAAATTATACACAGTTTTTGTAAAAAAATTAATGACAGTATGTGGTATTTGACGAGTCAATTCGTTTTATAAGAGAAATCCTAATAGACGGGCTAATAACCACATGAAAAGATTCCTATTTCCCATACTTACTTTTTTCATCTTGATAGTAGGATACAATGCCTCGCTTCAAGCAGCTGAACAATCTATAACAGCGTCAAAAAATTATTCTCTAGGTGAGAGTGATCTTGGGAGCGCTCTTATAGCTGTTGCGGAAAAAAATAATCTTCAGATAATTTTTCCAAGTTCACTAACTCGAGGACTAAAAACGGCTGGTTTGAGGGGTATTTTTACGCTGGATGAAGCTCTCAAACAACTCCTTGTTGGGTCAGGGCTTGGGTATTCCCTGAAACCCGATCGTAATGAAATTACAATATATTCGTTATCAGAAGATACTAAAAATCAGCTTGGTGCAGTTAATGTAGAAGGATCATTGCAAGATCCGAAAGCAGGCATAAATGGTAGCTCTGATATTACAGCAACAGAAGGTTCTCGTAGTTATAGTACAACGGATGTTGGCATTGGGGGTAAAGCACCTCAATCACTGAAAAATCTTACACAGAGTGTGAGTGTTTTAACTCAACAACAAATGTCTGACCAAAATGTTAGCGATCTCAATACCGCAATGGAGAAATTACCGGGTATTACCACAACTCAAACTAGTTCAAGTGAACAGAGTTTTTACTCTCGCGGTTGGCAAATTGGCTCTTTTTCTATCGACGGTGCTGCACCAATAAACATTGCGGATTCAAATTTTGCTTCAAATACTAGCAGTAGTTCACTTTTAGATATCTCTATGTACGATCATATAGAATTGCTGCGTGGAAGTGACAGTCTGAATTCTTTAGGTAACAGTAAGCCGGGCGGTACAATTAATCTGGTCCGTAAACGTCCTTTAGATAATAATCAGATTAGCATACAAACTGCAGTAAGTTCTTGGAATGATTATCGAACCTCACTAGATGTAACTGGACCGATGGGTTTAGATAACAAAATACGAGGGCGGGCAGTAGTTACGGCGCAAAATAATGACTATTTTTATGATCCATCCAACCAGAAGAAACGTCTTTATTATGGTGTGATGGAATTTGATATTAGTTCCAAAACTGTTATGCGCTTTGGCGCAAGTTATGAACAGACTGAGGGCTTACCCTGGTCTAATGGTCTACCGCGTTTTGAAGATGGCTCTGACCTAAAGTTGCCTCGTAATACAAGTTATGCCTTACCATGGAGTCGCTTCAAAGTTGATACAGAGAATGAGTTTCTGGAAGTTGATCATGTAATTGATGACAACTGGAACTTATCGGGACAGATTAACAGACAGTTTCAAACTCAGTCTTCATATACTGGCTCGCTATATGGGCCTATTTCCCTTGATGGAGACAGTTTACAATATGTTATGACATCAGGGAATACATCACGTAACACACAGTGGCTGTCTAATTTAAATCTTAACGGTAAATTTGATCTTATTGGACTTCCTCAACAAGTTAGTTTAGGAGGTAGTTATTCGAATAGCTTGTATCATGGGCGAGCAGACACTCCACTAACTAATTCTATCCCTGATAATCAATCTCTTGTAGAAATGGCAGAGCCAGTCTGGTTGACAGGCAGAAATGGCGGTTCACGTTTTATTCAGTCAAGTCTGGTTGGAAAGATAGACTCCGTAATTATACCATTTTTGCCTGAACTACATTTTTTGTCTGCTCTGCGGTGGGATGATTTCCATTATACTAATGAAATAAGTAATTTACGGGATAATACACAAACACGTTTCTCCATACCAAATTATGCGCTCAGATATGACGTAACTGATAATATTTCAGTTTATGGAAGTTATACAGATATATATTCATTTCAGCCGTTTTATCCAACATTCGATGATAAACCTTTGCCACCTACGACAGGAAGTACACGAGAGGCAGGGATTAGATATACTAAAGGTACATTAAATGGATCAATAGCTTTTTATAATTCACAACGTAAAAATCTGCTCAGTGAAACAGGGGTTCAGGCGTGTGGCCCAGATAAGAGAGATTTTTGCTATGCAACAGGAGGAACCGAATCCAGTAAAGGGATCGATTTTGAAATTAACGGTGAACCTGCACCCTGGTGGTCAGTTAACTTTGGGTACACGTTTAATATAAATGAACTGACAACTAATTATGATCCAGGCAGAAGTTCTCCCCTTAGTACATTTACACCAAAGCACCAGTTTAAACTATGGAATAACTTTAATCTTTCAGGGAATGAATGGCTTAACAAGACCCAGTTAGGCTTAGGGGTTACGGCTCAAACTAAAATATCGAACGTCACAAATTCCTGTGATTTTACAACTGGCGTGTGCACAGGGATTGTCGCAAAACAAGGTGCTTATAGTGTATTTTCATCACGAATAGGGTATGAGATAAATCAGAATTGGACAGCGGCCTTTAATGTAAATAACATTTTTGACAGAAGATATTATTCAAGTCTGGGTACAACTTCATCTGGAAACTGGTATGGTCAACCTCGTAATTATACTCTCAGTTTACAAGGTAAGTTTTAACAATCTTTGATTTTATTTTATATAGTGAGATTAACATGAAATGTAAATATTCTTTGGCAGGGAATGATGTCAATATTGAACTTAATAGTGAAGTTTTTACTTTACTAAATGGGCTGACTCTCATTGTTCACTCTAACCCGTCCGCGTCAGTGGTTGCAGTAAATCTGACTTATAAGGTTGGCGCAAAAGATGAACCAGAAGATAAAACGGGCATTGCGCATCTTTGTGAGCATCTTATGTTCGGCGGTACATCTGCACTTCCTGGTTCATTTCTTGAAAATATGCTGAACTTAGGGGCCATTGACATTAATGCGGTGACAAGCAAGGATCGTACAAATTATCATCAAACTATTCTGCCCGGTGCTCTTGATTTTGTTCTTTTTGCAGAATCTGATCGCATGTCCTATTTCGGCGAAAATTTGACATCAGATTTATTAGAGCAACAACGCTCAGTAGTAATCAATGAGAAGGATGAACGTGACGGAGCTCCATTAGGGCGTTTAGACGAGCGCAGATGTCAGGCAACATTTCCAGCCCTGCACCCCTATGCTCATACAGTAATCGGAAAAAAAACGCACCTCGAAAGCATAAGTGTAGATGAGATGAAGCAGTGGTTTCGTACATATTATGTCCCTACAAACGCTATCTTAACTATTGCAGGTTGCGTCAATGTCTCTGATGTGAGGGATAAAGTGACATCATTATTTGGTGGGATCCCTGGAGGAAAACCAATAATGCGCCCGTCAATTGACTATGCACCGATCAGTATAGGCAAACGTGAGATCTTAGAGGCTAGAGTCTCTCAATCTGCTATTCATCTGACGTGGAATCTTCCACCTGTTAGTGATGATTCGGCTATTGAATTTAAGGTACTTTCAACATTACTTGCCAGTGGAAACGATGCTTATTTACATAAAAAATTAATTATCGAGTCACAGGTTGCCAGTCAGGTTAGTGCTTATGTTGAACATGGAGTTCTATGCAGTCAATTCACTATTAGTGCAACCGTAAGAGATGATGTACTGCTGACTGAACTTGAAAAGATGATGCTAATAGCCATCGAACAGTTCAAGATATCCGGTATCGACGATGATGCACTTGAGAAGGTGCGTGCGTTATCCCTTTCAGATTTTATCTGGGGGAAAGAGAACATGACAGGTATAGCTGATATGCTTGGCTGGTTCTCATTCACACATGGGGACCCTGATGCATATAAAAGATACTTCAATATTCTTTTTTCTCTAACCAGTAACTCTTTTGCTGCATTAGCTTCCAGGTGGCTAGATGAACATCGTTACACAATGCATGTCGTACCGTTTACTCAGTTAGCGACGGCAGCTAAATGCCCAGTTCCTTTGTGTACTCCTGAAATCAGCGCACCCGGAGAAATTAATTTCCATAAGGCTATTTCTTCTGTATTGTCTAACGGTATTTATTTAAGCCACGTTCAGAGTAAATCAGTTCCTGGTACGTTGGTAAGAATAATCCTGTCACGTGGAGCGGCTAATAATTCTCTTGATAAAAAAGGAATCACAGCACTTGTATGCCGCCTGCTTTTGAGCGACGCCAGGAGCGAAAATACGGTCAAAGCATTAGAGAGAATTGGCGGCACTTTCTCAATTGAGTCTGGGTTGAGCTCAACAGTAATTACTTTAAAAACACTATCAGTATCTTTAAGCCAGTCCATGAGTTATCTTTTAGAGCATCTTTTGAACTCCAATTTAGCAGAGGATGAATTCAAGAGATATAAAGATAAAAGCATCAAGGATATCTCCACATATTTATCCTCTCATGATGGTATCGTAAATTATATTCTGCCGGGTTTTATCTTCCCTGACGGACATCCGTATAAAAGTTACAATTATGGTCGTGGTACACCTGAAAGTTTGTCAAATATTACTTTTGATGAAGTTGTTGAAGAACGGGAGATTTTATTCAAAACTTCTGGAGTTAAAATAATTGTAGTGAGTGATTTAAATAAAGAGGAAGTACGGGATCGTATAGAAGATAATATATCTCAATGGGTTTTGACTGTTCCTTCTGTTACACTGGTTCAGGATACGATTTCATACAAGGAACAATCACCACGTGCTTTGTTGATTCATAAGCCGGGTTCAATACAATCAACAATAGTCGCTGCTAAAATAATTCCTCCATTCATGGCAGATACGCATGCCGCATTTAGTATTATAAGTAAAATATTTAGTAGCAGTTTTAATTCTCGTCTTAATATGAAACTTCGCGAGGAACTTAATTGGACTTATGGCGTTCAAGGGTTTACTACCTCCGATACAGGCTTGCGTATGCATGCTATAACAACTACGGTACAACAGGATAAAACACTGGAAACAATTGATGAAATAAAAAAGTCCTTCAATGATCTAACTACTTTTTATCCAATAAGAGATGATGAATTGAAAAGCCGGGTGTTGAGTGAGCAGCTACGTTTGAGTGCTATATCTTCAGACAGTAGGCATATACTTAGCTATCTGACTTTTATTGAGCAGAATAATCTTCAATCTGATTACTGGTCAGGATATGCCAATAGTCTCAGAGAATTGCAGCCTGAGCTTTTGGATAACATAATCAAAAGCTATCTTAACCCAGTATCTCTATGTTGGATAATTGTGGGCGATCTATACAAAATAGAATCTGATCTCAGGTTAATTCTGCCAGAATTTATCGAAATCATTAACCATGAAGATATAATTTAAAGTATTGAGTAATAAAAAATAGTGTCTGTTTTCTAAAGCTCGTAATGAACGGGCTTTTTTAATCTTTAATTTTGTGTAACTGTTAGTTGATTGAAAGGGAATTATTTCTGAGGTGTTTTTTTTGATTTACTTATACAAAGATTAAGTAAGATTAATGTTTGATTGAAACACATCAAAAAACAAATTGATAAACGAGAATGGTGGAGATTTTTATACTGTGCAAGTTACAGCTCATGTATTGGGATTTCCTATGCAAAAAAAACATTATGAAAATGATGATTTGTATAATATGTTATTTTATCGTTCTTGGTTTAATTCAGGAGGTTTAAATGCTATCTGCTGTTAATACGTTAGAGGTTTTTATTAAATCGCGAGAAAGTATTTATCGTGTAGCCTTTTACCGGACTGGAACAAAACAAGCAGCGCAGGATATAACGCAAGATATCTGTTTAAAAGTAATGTCTCTTGCTAATGAATTTCCTACCCATGATGATGCAAGAAATTATCTTATACGTGTAGCAATCAATGCCTCAACTGATTATGTGCGTGCAGAGAAACGTCATATCAAATTACTAGAAGGTGCTGCTGCCCTTTTCGAGGACTATGGGGTTAGCCCAGAGTATGATTGTCAGCGAGCCGAAGATATGTCCCGTATTGAGAAAGCATTGGAAGGGCTGCCTGCAAAATGTCGTGATGTACTTTACCTGAGTCGGGTTGAAGGCATGACTCATGCCGAAATTTCTGCAAAGCTAGGCGTTTCACGTAGTCTTGTTGAGAAATATGCAATCCGTGCATTGCTACATTGTCGGCAGTATCTCAATGATAAATAACCTAATTATCATTTCTTACCATTGAGATTTCTTTTTAAATCTTAATTTTTTTATTTTATTACAAAAATGACCGGCACCGTGATTTCTGTATAACCGCCGGAAACTGCTGTTTCAGGGGGCTTTGGTAAAGGCGACACTCGGGCCACGAGTGAAAGTGTTTCGCTGTCCAATAAAGAATAGCCGGCGCTTTTTATTACGGTTACTTTAGATACTTCACCTGCTGAGTTAACCCGAAATTTGACAAGGACTGTATCCTGCATACGTGTGCGCAATGCATAAGCAGGGTATTTTTTAGCTGCCTGTAGTTTAGCTAAAACCATAGATTGCCAGTTTTGTAATGAATTGGCTGAAGAATTACTCTCAGCACCAACTTCTGGAGCCTTGTTTTTTAAATTTTTATTTGCGCTAGTATCTGTCTGGATGTTTCTGGTTTTACTAACTTCATCTTTAAATTTTGCTCTCCTTTCGGGTTCTTTTTTATCTTTCTCTAAAGGTTTGTTTTTGGTTTTCTTTTCTTCTTTTTTATAGTGATTTGGTTTCTTTTCATCTAAATGTCCGGGCGCCACTTTAACTTGTGAATCCGTTATAACGGGGGGCGTATTATGGTCAAGGCCATTAGTCTGCTGTTCAATCGGCTTTGATAAAGGTTCATTAGCCGATGAATTAGGTACGCTTGGCGCCTGTGCAGACTCTAACTGAGGAGCTAATTCAACTACAATAGGCGCTGCTGTAGGTAGTATTGGCATGCTGATAGTTTTTTCATTTTTACTATTTACGAAAAATAAATAAAAAAGTATTGCATGTAATACAGTGGCAAGTACTATTCCTGTGGCCAGTACTCGTTTCTCGCGTTCATTTTTGGCTGAATACCAAACATTACTCATCGTCTGCTTCCATCGCTACGAGTGCAACATTTGAAATGCCGGCTTTCTGAAGTTCATTCATTAGTGACATCATTATCCCATAACTGACATCTTTATCAGCACGTAAGAAAATCTGCTTATCCTTTTTTTCTCCAGCTTCTTTCAGCAGTTCTGGCATGAAATCAGATGACAGAACTTTATTGTTCATCACATAAATCTCGCCATTACTCTTTATTGTTACGGTAAGTGGTGGTGTTGTATCAGGTAGTGCTTGTTTTTGAATGGTCGGTAGCTTTACAGAAATATTTGTTGTCGAAAGTGGTGCAACAATCATAAATATTATCAATAAAACCAGCATTACATCAATGAACGGTGTTACGTTTATCTCGCTCATAACCGGTAGGTCATTTGTGTTTTTAAGTGATGATTTAACTATAATCGACATGTTATTTTATCCCCACTTTTTTACTGCATTCATTACTTTCTGCATAATCCCTGATAACCGACGAGACTTCGTGTAGAAGCATCTGGTAGTCGTTTACATATCGGGAAAGAAAGTTATAAAAAATCACTGCGGGTATCGCGACAGCAAGTCCAAGGGCCGTGGCATATAAGGATTCAGCGATACTTGGTGCAATAATGTTAATGTTCGTAATACTGGATTGCGCTAATGATAGAAAGCTATGCATTATTCCCCAGACTGTACCAAATAAACCTATAAAAGGTGCAACCGCACTTATTGTCGCTAAAAGGCCTGTTCCCCGACTTAAGTCTCTGATCTTTTTGGCCTCATAAAAGAACAATCTCGAAGAGATTCGATCACGAACCTGTTCAGTTGTTTCTCCCTGATTTCTGTTACGCATCTCATCTGTCACACCCGTCATTATCTGCTTAGAGGTTTCTCCTAATCTATTGATTACTGTAGCGTCGGTGAAGCGAGAATTCGCTAAGATCACAAGGTCAGCGTTAAGCTTCTTTCGTGCTGACCATAAGTGACATAGCTTGACTATTAAAATTGCCCAGCATAATACGGAAAATGCAGCCAGTCCCAGCATCACACCGCGACCAACTAAGTCGGCCTGCTCATAGAGCATCACCGGTGATATTTCACCCGAAGCAGTTAAGGGAAGGACCTTGTTTAAGTTTGTGCTGATCGCTTCAGCAGAAAAGCAAATTGACGGAGAAGTCACAGCAAACAAAAACGAAAGTCTAGTAAAAATTTTTTTTAAAATGCATAACGTACTGCTTTTATTCATAATATGACCTTTAGAGGAGAAATTGTTAGTGGTGGCTTATTGTTAGTTGAACGCTGAAAGCTTTTTTTGCAGATGTTCCGCCGAATAAATTGACCACCCACCATGTTCATCAAGCTCCACGGCCTTTCTGTGGAATTCAATAATTGTCTGCCGGTGGCCCACGCTGATAAACGTGGCTCCGATTTCTGACAGAAGCGAGT